>Ga0102945_1000050_pt1 | contig 46689 bp, 104 predicted proteins | sample SalPonred_H2O_MG_FD_78207 | JGI IMG/M metagenome (GOLD analysis project Ga0102945, IMG submission 78207) | Salt pond water microbial communities from South San Francisco under conditions of wetland restoration - Salt Pond MetaG R2_restored_H2O_MG ...
ATTTACTAATAACGATTTACGAAAGGTCAGAGGATATAATTTATTGTGTTCCAGAGGATTCTACAATCGAGAAACCAATATCCTGGGAGTAGTTAAAGATCATAGAATTTCAATTAAGTATGGGTTTGAAAACAATATTGATCCAAAAGTCATAGGGCATCCTGCAAATTGTGAATTTTTGTATTTCAAGCAAAATGCAGCAAAAAGTGCAGATTGTTCAATTACATTAGAACAACTTAAAGAAGAAATTAAGAACTGGTAGTTTTTAAAATGGAAAGGCTTGTTGATGGATGCCACAGTCTGTGGAGAATCAAGGGCAAGCCGACGCAGCGGCGGGACAGGGGGCCAGCGCGTAAAATTAAGGAAGAGATATGTCAGATGAAGAAATTCCAAACTTGGCCGATCTGCTAAAGGATCCAGATTTTTTAGCCAAGTTAAAAAACTCAATTGATGAGTTAATAGATGAACTACCTGAAGATGTTTCAAAGGAAGATGTCGAAGGGCTAGAAGAAGTCGAAAATCTCATCAAGAAAAACACTAACTGACACCATGCGGTCTACAAATTTTCACCAATACGGCCCGTGAGGGCCTTTTTTCTTGACTAAAAACAAGAAACTGGTTACACTGATATATGAGTATTTCACGACACATCATGCAGCAAGACGGATACTGTCGTTCTTGTGGCTATAGTTTGCTGAGGGGTAGTGCAGCGGTCGAGACACCCATTTTTGCAACAGGAAGCGCACACAATTATTTTTGTTACGGCTGTGCCTATAAAATTGCCAAAGTGGCGCTTGCTGATGTTAGCCTAGATGATTTTGGCCAAGAACTTTTGATGGACAAGCTAGAAAAATGAGCCTGGAAGATCTCCAAACATATAAACTGAACCGTCTTAGCACACGAATCTGTCGTCACTGTGACCATTTCCGAACAGCGCAGTGTAGTCAAGCCCCAGTGGCCGGCACTAAAGCGTTTCGCCGATTCAATTGGTCCAGCCTGAGTGTATGTGATGACTGGACACCTAACCCACGCACAGACGAAGCAATGCAGATTTTGACTTGGCGCAAGCTAGAAGGCCATGACGTAGAAGATTTCCGAGGCCGAGAAGATATTGAACCCACAGTGATGGATGATGAACAAAATGTTTTCCAACGATGCATTTACAGAACATGATAGCTGTGGCGTATGCAGGTGGCAGTTCACCAGTATGTGTCCAAAAAGCTATGATTATGTAGGACGATTTATGGGCGATCCAGACAAGATACGCCAGAGAAATCTTTGTCACAAGTTTGTTCCTTCCGCATCAGAAAACGAACGTCGTGAAGAAATCATTTACCAAAAGCTGCATGAAAACTTAGAAATAGAAGATTGAGCCAGAGAGCCCGAATGCCAACCCTGTTAGACTTGGGTTGAAAACCCAACAAAAATATCCCAAAGGGCGGTTAAGACTCTCTCGCAATAGTCTGTGGACCACAGAAAAGGCACTGGTGGAGCGAAGGCCCCTAAGTGATGAATCCAGTTGCTACGCTGTAAGGATTGGGGAAGTTCGAAGCCGGAACAGGACGGGCTCAAACCAGCAAGGGTGGTGGAAGGCCACCCGTTTTTTTCTTGACAAACCAAGACACATCGCTTATATTGATAACTGTGGGGGCATCCGCATTATACAGGCTAAAAAATGTCGATGCCAATTGGACCCATTTGGTCCGTGTTACATCTTGCTATCAAGTTTCCCGCAGCCGCAGTAATCATAGCTGGCGGGAGTTTCTTTGCGATAAACTATGAACCTCCCCGACCGATGGTAGCTATCACCTTTGATGATGGGTATCAAAGTGTATTGGATATTGCTGTTCCAGAAATGACTGCCCGTGGTATGGTAGGAACTCATTATATTCCTATCAACTTGCCAATGTCACTTGATAGAGTAGTTGAGTTTACTAACGCAGGATGGGAAATTGGCTCTCATAGTATGACACAAACAGACATGACACTGCTGTCAGAATCAGAATTACAATACGAATTGTCTGAATCAAAAAATATTCTTGAAGAGCTAACCCATACAGAAGTGACATCATTTGCATCTCCAATGGGAAGATATAATGATGCTACGTTGGCTATGATTGCAAACTATTATGAAACACATGTTGATGCTTGGCAGCCGTATCCAAATGAATGGATGAACACTGTGGATGATTTTGATCCAATGTTAATTCATCGAATTGATTTTAGCAATACCTCTGTAGAAGAAATCTGCGAAATTGTAACCAACATGAATGATGATGAATTCTATGTAATCATCTTCCATAACCTCAGCACTGAAGAAGAAAGACCTCGTGATGTTTGGATGTATGATACCACACCAGAACAGTTTACAAACGTTCTAGATTGTGTTGATAATGCCGATGTTGATGTAGTGACAGTGTCTGAAGGCGCACAAAGGATGATGCAGTGAATTGGTTTCGTAAGACCATATTCTCTCCTCGGTTCTGGCTTGGGTTACCTAAATTTAGCCACACGCCTAGCGAACTCAGTGTGACGGTAGTAATTCCTGCTTGGAATGAAGCTGAAACTATCGCTGACACCATTGAAAGTCTTCATAGGCAAATTTATAAACACAAGCTGATTGTGGTTAATGATCGTAGCACGGATGCCACCAGTGACATTGCACATTACCTGTCTAACAAGTATGCAGGACTATATGATATTCAGGTGATTGATGTCGAGGAAAATACTGGCAGCAAGAGCCAAGCTCTCAACAAGGCAACCCCTTATATTGAAACTGACATCTTTGTTTGTGTTGATGCTGACACTGAGCTAGATCCTGACAGCCTAGGTCGTTTGATGCGAGCTTTCAACAATCCCAACGTGCAAGTTGCAAGTGGTTTCGTAGTAAGCAAACACGACGATAACTTCTGGCAGAAGGCCCGTCGCGGCGAGTATATTGTGGGACAAGCAATTACCAAGAGCGCCCAAGAAAATCTAAATGCAGTATTAGTGGCGAGTGGTTGCTTTTTTGCAATTCGTAGTGATTTTCTTCGTGAACATGGGTTTGATCACAGCACCATGGCAGAGGACATGGACCTGACCTGGACCGCAGTTGAAGATGGTGGTGATGTGGCTTTTGTGCAGGATGCATTTTGCTATGTCACAGATCCCCATAACTGGCAACTCTATAACAAACAACTGTATCGCTGGTATGCAGGACTCTTCCAGTGTATCAAGAAGCGCCAGTATGATCTGTTCAGCCGCAATCCCAAGTTGGGGTTTGCTGTGTACTTCTATACGCTGAGCGCATTTATGGGAATTCCATTCTGGGTCTTCTTTATAGTCTACGGAATAATGACGTCACCAGGTGCGGCCATCATTCTTACCATAGCCATGTACCTTATGCTGTTCTTTTCAGCATATCTTCATGGAGTATGGAATGGCTACAATGTTCAAAAATATCCAACATATGTTGCAGCAATGATGCTCGTCGCATTCGTTAACTACACTATCTTTATTCGTGCAGCTATCAATGAACTAGTCTTGAACAACACTCTCAACGTCTGGTTTAAAGGACACTAAGATGCGTCTATTGTCAATCATTTTTGCTTTTATCACAAGTATAGCTCATGCGGATGAGTTTCGTGATGATTTTAACTTTCTTGATGAGAGTGTCTGGATGGTGTCTGATTGGCAGGCACCTGGCGGTAACCAAGACCATCATGGCGTGTCTGTTTACAGCAATGCTGAGGTTGTGGATGGTTACCTCAGATTGCAGTTATTTCAATTTGAAACTATTGATGGCGATGTTCGATCATTTGGTGGAGAAATCGCTACCCGTGAACCCTTCGGGTATGGTACTTACGAATTTAGGATGCGAGCCAGCACAACAAGTTCTACTCCATATGGTGAGGGAGAATCTTTGAGCGGGGCCGTGAGTGGTGCGTTTCTTTATGCTCGAGATGCTGACACAGAAATCGATGTCGAGTTTGAAAGCAACGAGCGCAATCACATTACTCATTTAATCTCGTGGAAGGATGGACGCCGTAATGATTGGTCGCCGGTAGATCTTGCTGGCGCCCCTCCTCATGAAGGCTTCTATGTCTATCGTTTTGAATGGACACCAACTGAAATTCGATATTATCGAGACAATATTTTAATCGATACCCATTATGGAGATATTCCATCTATTCATGGGCATATGATGTTCAATCATTGGGGAAGTCACAATTCTTATTGGGGTGGTGAAGCTACGTTTGGTACTGTGCGATATCTATATGTTGACTATTTCCAGTTTACGCCTCTTGAAGGATAATCGCTAAATACTGGAAACAGGAGATTGCCGATGTCTGGTAAAGATATGCGTATGCTAATGGAAAAGATTGACCGCGCAGTGCTACATGAAGGCTATGAGCAGCGCGTACAAAATGTGGTTGACTACCTCAACAAAACCTACCCAGATGGGATGACCAAGAAGCAGTTTAATCAGGTCATGGACACACAGGATGAAGAGCTCGCAAGCAAGCTTGATGCATTTGAGCTCAAGCGCAAGAAGGCGGCGGCTGTCGGATCACGTGGTAAGACTGGTGACAGCCGCAAGGAGTTCATCCAAGACGTTGCCAAGCAAATGGACTTCCGTCGTGACACTAGTAAGGCTGATGCTAAGCGTGAAAAGGTAAAGAAGGCACTAAATGATCTTTACTGGATTGCACAGGACGCGATTGGTATGAGTTTTCCAGACGGTGACCCAATCGATCATATCATACCTAAAGCACGTCGTTTGGGTATTCCAATGGATAGTGTAGGCGAGTGGCTTGACCGTGCTTTCAAGAAAAATGAAGGTGTCAGCTATGACCAGTTCTTGTCTAATCTATGGGATGACCAATACGGTGATGCAAAATCAGACATGGATCATGTCAATCCTAGTGACAAATATTATCAAACCGCCAAGTCACGCTATGACATGCTTGGCGGTGATGACGCTCGTAATCCTTGGCGCTGATTACAAGAACATACTAGCCAAAACAAAAGCAACCACAAGAACGGCTCCCAAAATTAGGGGGCCGTTTGTGTTTCTGCCTTCTGGGGGGTCATTGCGTGGACGCGGGTCTGGCTCTGGTGTAATGTCATCACCTGGTGGTGTTGAATCATCGCGTGGCGGAACATCAGTTTCAACCAGACTGTAGATATAACGATTTGGTGTTGTATTGTATTTTGCATCGGTATATTCAATCACACCCTTGAATGAGCGTCGAAGCAATTCTTGTTTTTCAATCATCGTGTCATTGAATGAAGTGGGTCTTGGACGCCCTTCCATTTGCAGAGCAAGAGCACCTGCAACCAGAGGACATGCTGCACTGGTTCCTGATGCAGACTGTTTGGCTGTTGCTGATGCACGACTAGCAGCAACACCAGCAGTGCCGCCAGCCCAGATATCAACAGTGGATCCATAGCTTGTCCCTGGTGTGCTACCACCCCAGATGCTGGGACGTAGATTTCGATCACAAGCTGCGACTGAAATAACATCGTCACGAGCGGCCGGATAAAATGGGCGATCATTATCAAAGTTACCAGCGGCACCTACCATGACGATGCCTTCATCAGCGACGGCGCGAAAAGCCGCATTGTAGATGTTTGAGTATGAGCCAAAGCTCATGCTGAGAACACTTGGCATATCATGTGTTCTGTGATGCGCAATCAAGGTGTCAAGTGCTTTGATGCCTTCAGTGGTGGTCCAGTTATAGCGCAAGCTATAGATGCTTGCCCCTTTGGCAATACCATGCTGATTGCCAGCCCCACAGCTAGCAACCATGGTTCCGTGCTCTGGGCCTGCAACTGTACCGCCATGCTCAAGTCCGTCATGTGTAAAAACTGTGAGTGTGTCACGCCCAAAAAATTCTTCATGGTCAAAACGCACACCTGAATCCATAAAATAGATAGCTACATCTTTGCCGGTGCGATCATAACGATAGTCTGGAAAACTATTGCTTGCGCTAGGCAGAAACCAACTCTCTGGGCGTCGTTGTATTTCAACGTCAAAAGGGGTATCAAAGCTCTCCTCTTCAACGCTGATTACACCTGGAACGGCCAGGACTTCTTCCATAGTACGATCTGTTTCTAAGATGATGATTGTTTCCAGCGTTTGTGGTTTACCAACCTTGCCAATCTTGGCTAGCTTGGTGCGAATGCTCTTGCTTTTTACTTCGACGATGAATTTGGTCATGTTATACTCCCCATATGTGTTTATTTATTGGGTACTGATAAATACCATTGACAACCCAGGAGAAAAACGATGTCATACCAAATCGAAATCCGCGCCGGAGAAGGCGGTGATGATGCCAAGCTGTTCGTGAGTGATCTCCTAACGGCTTACACCAAATGGTTTGATCGTGAGGGTTGAAAGTGGCACGTACTCGAACAGTCAGATGGGTTAGCAAAGGTTGCACTTCATGCACTGGCGGAAGAGTTAGAGCAGGAGTCGGGCGTTCACCGTATTCAACGAGTGCCACCAACCGAAAAAAGAGGAAGGGTGCATACCAGCACTGTCACCGTTGCGGTTCTGCCACTTGCGTCGGCAACTGCCGCGTCATGGGACAAGATCCAGGATGCGGACATAACCACTGAATGGTTCTCAGGAACCGGTAAAGGTGGTCAGCATCGCAACAAACATCAAAACTCTTGTAGATTGCGACATGAACCAACAGGCATCGTGGTAACAGCGCAGTGCCGCAAGCGTAGTCAAAGCTATGCTGAAGCCCACACTGAACTAGAGCGCCGAGTACGAGAACAACTAGACACCCAATCTCAGAGCGAGAGAAGCGCATTACGAAGTTCACAGGTAGGCAGTGGGATGCGAGCTGACAAGATCAGAACGTATAGATTTCAAGATGATCAAATCAAGGATCATCAAACAGGACGAACAGCCAAGTGCAGTCAAGTGATGCGTGGCAGATTTGATCTGTTGTATAAAAACAACAGCAAGTAATATTTGCACAACAGGTGGTAAAGATCGATAGACCATACAGGATAACTAATGTAGATTGATGTCATTCAACTAGAAGGAAATCCCAACATGAAAACTATCGTTCTTGCCGCTGCGGCGGCTCTTGGCCTTGCAACTTCCGCTGTGGCCGGCGGATCTGTCGAACCCCAGCCTCGTCCTGTGATTGTTGATGCGCTCGCACCAGCAACACCGGCTTTTGCTGTGATTGCAACTGGCACAATGCCTTTTGATCATAGCGCTGATCTCAGCGACAACTGGTCGCTTCGTGGTGAAGCAACAGTTCTCGAATATGACCTCGGAGAAGGTGTTAGCACCTTGACTGTGTTCGGCGAGATTGGTGTTGCTGGTGCTCAAGATTTTGGTGCCATTGGTGCTGAATATGCATGGGCATATACTGTTGATCGCACCACAATCACTCTTGCTGGTGAAGCAGAATATTTCATGCTCAACGACTTCAATGACGGCAACTGGCTCATGACGCCAAGCGCAAATGTTGCTTATGCCGTAACTGACGAGTTCAGTGTGTTCGCTGAAGCTGGTTACACCTGGAATGCTACTCAGGATTGGACTGCCACTGGTGGTTATGCTGAAGTTGGTGGCGAGTACGGGTTCACTGACAATCTGTTCCTCCGTGGTAGCGTTGTACAGCCGTTCGACACCCCTGCTGACGACCCATACGCACAGATTGAACTTCGCCTGGAGTTCTAATCCATAACAGATCAAGGCGGGCCCAGTGCCCGCCTTTTTCTTGACTTCTTGGCCGCAAAGCATTATATTAGTGACATGGAACAGCAACTTTTTAGAACTGCCCTGCGCATTTGGTTTAGACTGGTCTTCTGGATAGGAAGACTCTTACTTAGTCCTTTTGCTTTGTTGGTATTCTTGTTATTCGGTCTTATCGACGGAGTATCATTCCTCTACCATTGGGCAAACGAAAACCATAGTGATGTTGATTATTGCCGTCGAGATCTCAAGGGTCACTGGCAGGCGCTCAAAAAGTGGATGAGTTATTGATTGACCGCTTCAAATATCCTCGTACACCGCATCTGCCATGGAGTCGTGGCAGAAGTGCGGATGACAAGCAGATCCCCACCTTTGCTGGTTTTGAGGAGCGTGAAGTCGTCATCACTGAAAAGCTAGATGGTGAGAACACCACGCTTTATCCTGACACCTATACACATGCCCGCAGCATTGACAGCCGTTATCACGAGAGCCGTACCTGGATCAAGACCGACTGGGCTAGCAAAGCACATCGCCTCGCACCAAACCTGCGCATTGTGGGCGAAAACATGTTCGCACGACACAGCATCCCTTACGACGATCTTGAAAGCTATTTTTACGGTTATGGTGTTTACGATGGCAATACCTGTCTTGGTTGGGATGAAACCGTCGATCTGATTCACGACTTTGATTATCCGACGCCGCATGAATATTACCGTGGCGTGTGGAATCAATCAGTTGCGCACCAGTGGTCAGAGTATTTGCACGAGGTCCGGGCGAAAGATGTGGAAGGCTATGTTGTGCGCATCACGGACGAGTTCGACATAGCAGACTTTGGCAGTGTTGTGGCCAAGTCAGTGCGCCAAGAGCATGTCAATACTGATGCCCACTGGATGCATACCAGAATAATTCCGAACGGACTCAAAGAAAATAGTTGACATCACCAAGACACTTTGCTATATTAACGGTGTAAGCAAAGGAGACATGACATGGCAAACGCAAAAACGCAAGAGATGATGGAAAACATGCTGCTGGTTGCTCGCGAAGGCCGCGACATAATCCCGGCATTCTTCCAGCCCTTGCGTGGTCGGAGCAACACGGTTTCGGCTGCAATTCGTGAACTCAAGAAGCAAGGGCTGATTGAGCAGAACGGTGTCGATGGCACTGGCAAGCCCAAGTATGCGCTTGTCATGCCTGCCGCAACTCATGCTGGTGTGGAGACGGTGCAATGACCACGATCAACCCCGCCACCCGTCCTAGCGATGAGCTCAATGACTTTACTATTAAAGTAAAGCAGCTCTTCTATCCTGAAAATGAATATGGCCGCAGTACGTGGTGGGTTCGCCTGCGTGATGGAACTCTTATCCAGCCTGAATACAAGGAGGCGGAGGACGAGTTTTGTGAATCGGCTTTCTTTGCTGAGGGGTATCGTTACTGCTGGAACCTTGATGGCACCTCGGTAACCCGTTCCGACTATGACATGATGGAGATTGTAACGCGATGACCCCAGGAGACGCAGGACTGCTGAACGAAGTGACTGGTGCCGACTGGACTGACACCGGAGAAATGATGATTGCTGCTGGTCCCAACGGTGGCATCATTGACCGCAACCCTCAGCTCAACGAGTGGTTCATCATCTTCAACGACGATCGTCCTCAGTGCGATGAATGGTTTGCAATCCGCGCTGACGCAATCGCAGCATTTGTGGAGGCTACCCCTGATGCGTAAGAGCAACGAATACCTAGCCCTTGAGGACGCTATTGCACGAGGCGTTCGTGCAATCCGGCACGCCCAAGGGTTCCGCAAAACTGAAATCGCCTGTGAGCTTGCCACGCTGCGCAAGATGCAGGCAGCACTTGGAGAAGACCGTGACTGACCCTCTTATCGAAGCACGTGAGACCATCGAGGAAGCGATCCGCGAGATCCGTGCCACCCAAGCGAACACCGATAGCCAACTGCATTCGGAAGAGTTGGAAAACCTTCTTGACCGTCTTTACGGGTTGCGGTTTGATCTTGATGAGGTACTGGAGCCATGACCCTGTTTCGTTATAAGAAGAATGGACTGCTTTACACCATCTATCACGTGACGCCACGACAAATCATGGGTTGGTGGTATGAAGCTCATCCTTACCATCACACCGTCAATATCGGCATGAGACGGCCCGGCCCCGCTCAGCCAAAGGACGTTTGTTTCTACCCCAATATGACACTCAATGACTTCGAGGAGGTTGCTTATGCCTAGGACTGACACTACCAAACTCAAAAAATCGCTCATCAAACTCAAGGAGGAGATTCTTCGTGAAGCTGAAGAAAAGCGCCAGGAGCAAGAGCAGCGAATCACGGTTCTCGCGGAGGCGTATCGTTCATGAGTGAATATGAGATTTATGCTGAGCTTGACAAAGCACGGTCAAAGCCAAAGCGTCGCACCAAACCGAAAAACTACGAGTCTGTCTGCGTTGCGGGTCAAAACAAAATCGGTGATGTAGTTTACCTACCTAGCCATCCTGATGTGCGCATGACAGTCACTGAGGTCCCTCATTGCAACCGGGCCGCTGGCCATAAACAGATGGTTGAGGTGCAATGGTTTGATGTAAATCTTCATACTGTTTCTGCTAAGATGAAGGCTGAAACTTTGCTCTATGTAAAGGATCCGTAATGCGACTCCCTCGCCTCACCAACATCTACATTGTAGATATCTACCTCAAGAGTGGTGCTGTCCAGCGCAAAGAATTCCTTGAGTTTGGCTGGAAATACAACGGCGATGACGGCATCACTAGTCTGAAATGGAAAACAGCCGACGGCAATTCTTGGTTTGTATGTCTCGGCGAAATTTCCTCAATCAATGTGGTGGCCCAATATACACGTATTCGTTTGAGGTAATAAATAAACACATATGTATAACATGTGAACTTCTTACGAAATGTTTGTTAAACGATATAAGATTGAGCATATTGCAGAATCTGATCAAGACCAGGCTGGCTGCTGGAGAATTGAACTTGAGTTGGAACCATCATGGTTTGATCGAACGTTCATGGGAATTATTTTCAATAGGACGCACACGCTCAAAGGAAATTACTCAGTCTGGCGCTGGGAAGACAATCAAGAAGCCAACATTTTTTGGTCACTTTGGGCAGACTGCGCAGTAAAGAAGCATAAAACAGACCATGGAACATCGTACCTGTACCGTGATAATGATTGATTACGAAACAGGATACTGGGTATTATCTACACATCTCGTAAGCCAAACTGCATTGATTAGGGATTTGTTATTGCGTAACAGGGATCCTCGTAAAACCAAGATCATAATGATTAAAAATTTCAGACGTATGCCGCTAGATATTTCTTGACATGCGCACCAAGATAGCTTATATTATAAGTATGATGTTAGAAACAAACAACCCGCTCACTGTTACCGCAACTGTTGCTTTCATTGAAGAAGCACACAGTGGTCAAAAGTATGGCAATATGCCTTACTTCTTCCATCCGGTTGAGGTTGCACAAGAAGCGGTCCGTTTGGTTGAATATGCTGCATCCAATGATGGCAGTGGATCCTATCTCCAAGATTTTGCAGCGCCTGCCCGTTTGGTTGCTTTGCTGCATGACGTGGTTGAAGATACCAAATATACCGAATCCGATCTCCGTGAACGTTATGAATCCGCAATTGTTGATGCTGTGATGCTGCTTACGCTCAAGGAGAGCAACGATTATCGCGAAAACATCCAGCGCATCGTTGACAGCGGCAACACGCTGGCCATGATGGTCAAGCTGGCTGACAACCATGTCAACCGTCGCGGAGACAAAAGTTCGTTCAGTGCCGAAAAAGCCAAGAAGCTGAATGATCGTTACGACATGAGCATCGAGATGCTGACCAAGGCGCTGGCAGAATGGGGCATCAGGGTATGAAAGAGCCTGGCCGATTCAAACAGTGGACATTTATTGTTACCTCCATTATGGGCCTGACACTTTTGATTTTTTCTAGCGCAGCCATATTCTATGTCTTGTTGACAGGGATTGAAATTTGGTGGGCTGTAAATATTGGTTGGTTTGGTATAGCATGTTGGCTAGTTTCAATGTACCTTCGTCCTGAGATAGTAGCATGGGTAGAAAACAAAGATGAATGAAGAAAAGCTTCGCAAAGGATACAACGGTTACCTGCTCACTGATCAGGGACGGGCTCATCTGCTTGCGCATATCGACCCTGTTCACCCTGATGTCGTCGCACATCATGTGACACACGAGTTCGGTGTCTACGAGCAACTGCCACCTGATGCTGATCATGTTCGTGTGATTGCTGTTGCCAGCAACGATGTTGTCCAAGCTGCCGTTGTCAAGGTCAATGGTACCACTGCTCGTGAAAGTGGTGGCGTCTACCACATCACTGTGAGCGTAGACCGTGCTGCTGGTGGTACGCCCAAGATGAGCAACGACCTGCTCACAGACAGCCGAAACTGGCAGGCTGTTGACCCGTTCAGCCTTCCTGTGATGCCTCGATTCTTTCCGTTCGGAGGGTAACATGTCCAAGTTGAAATATGCTATGGTAAAAGGCACCAGTGGGTTTATTCGTGACTGGGATCCTATGACCAACAAGTTTACATTTACTGATGACATTGATCGCGCTCTCCTTTATACTGTTTCGGGCATTGAAGAACATCTTCCTTTTTTTGAACGTCATGACATCGAAATAGTGCCAGTTGAGGTGATTAGAGTTGTGAGCGGTGTAAGACAACAGTCTTCAGATCTCCTCGACAAAGTTCTTGCCAAATTTGAAGATGAACTGAAGATTCTCAATAAAAAATCTGGTAACGATGTTGATAACCTTAGTGAGAAAGATTTTCGTCGTTGGAAGCGTTTGAAACGAATGATTGAAGATCGAATAGTAGACAAATCAGCCATTGAACAAGGGTAACATGACCTATTACATTGAAGTTACACCGTCTGAACCGTTCAACGACGTTCGCCCTGTCTGGACAGATGACATGGTTCAAATGACGATCGAGCAGTTACATGCGGTTGCCAAGCTTCAAGCCATGCTGAAATCTGCTGGATCAACTGTTGAAAAGATGGAATGTCTGCGACTAATCAAAAACACAGATCTTCACATGATGACTATCATGGCCGATGAATTGCAGGAAGGTCTTGACAAGGCTTCCAAGTAATCGCTTGACATTTGACCTTATTTGCTGCATACTAAATATGTGCAAAGGAGCAAATATGCGTCTACATCAGATCATCACTGAAGCTACCATGCGGCTAGAGCGCGAGCGTTTCGAGCATCTGCTCACGCCTGCCGTTCGTGCACTTGATGACGCTGCTCGTGAAGCTGGCTACGAGGTACGTATCGTTGGTGGCGCTGTGCGTGATCTTGTCATGGGCAAGGACCCCAAAGACATCGACATGGCAACTGACGCCGTTCCTGAGGCAATGATGCAGGTGCTTGATGCTGCTGGCATTCGCCATGAGCCCACCGGCCTGCAACACGGCACCATCACTGCAATCCTAGATGGTGAGCCGATTGAAATCACCACTCTACGCATCGACACCGAAGCAGATGGTCGTCACGCAGAGGTCGAGTTTACGAACGACTGGCGCAAAGACGCTGAACGTCGTGATCTTACGTTCAATGCCATGAGCATGGAACTTGACGGAACGCTCCATGACTACTTTGATGGTGTGGAAGACCTCCAGAACGGAGTCGCAAGATTTGTTGGCAACGCTGATGCCCGTATGCAGGAAGATTACCTGCGTATATTGCGTTTCTTCCGCTTCCAAGGTCGTCTAGACAACCCACTATGGGATCCAGAGACCATGGCGGCTGTTGCGCGCAATGCAGGAGGCCTTGAGAGTATCAGCGGCGAACGCATCTGGATGGAAATGGAGAAGATCCTGGCCCGTCCCAGCCGCACCGCTGTTCTGCAACGTATGGACGACACTGACGTACTCGAAGCAATCGACATGCCTGTCAACCGTATCAGCTTTGTCGATCGCGTAGACGGTGATGATCCTGTTGCTGCACTAGCTGCGGCAGTGAACAATGTGGGTGGCTTGGAGACACTGCGCAATAAGTGGAAGTTCAGCAACGAAGTGTTCAACAAGGCTCATTTCATACTCGAGCACCGTGATGCTGACCTTGAGGAAAACGACCTCAAGGCCATGTTGGCTGATCCCAAGGTGCGCAATGAGCATGTGATAGCACTGCTCAACAGTGTTGGCCGTGGTGAAATGGTCGACCGGCTGCGGGCATGGCAACCGCCAGAGTTTCCGCTCAGTGGCAGCGACCTTATAGCTGCTGGCATGAAGCCGGGTCCTGAAATGGGACGCCAGCTGGCTGAACTGCGTCGTGAATGGGAGCAAAGTGGTTTTCGTCTCAATAAATCTCAACTACTCAAAAGGATATAACTATGTCTGTGCAAAAATTTGATCTATTTGACCGCATCGCAATATTCTCCACACAAGATAAAGATACTCGTGATGGATTTGTCGCAACAGTGTTTGATCTCGCAATGACTGAAGGACCTAATCGTGTTCTTGAGGTCTATAATGCATTGAGAACAAATAATGATCTCAAAATCAACATGGCGCGTGTCAACAATTGGCCTGAAATTTACAAAATTATTTCTGCTTCATTGAGAGTTAAAAAATGAATACACTCAAACTATACAAGCGAGCAGAATGGTATCTGGAATGGCTCAAGACCAATCATTCAAACGCATACGAAACAGAAAAAGACAAAATCTACACTTGTCTTGGCGAGTTCTCTCACGCACCCGGGCATTACCTTATGTGCGTCTTTGGCACTTGGGAACTGAGTGGTATGCATGAACTCGATAACTTCGAAGAGATCGATCACCACCCAGATGACTTTGTTGCATATATCGCATTGGATGACATCGAATGAACATACCGCGAGACAAGAAGTTCTACGAACATGGTGAGTGGGCAGAAATGCTCGCAGAAAAAGATATCACTGAATATCCTGAAGAAGTATTCAAAAGGTTTTGCCGTGAGGCAGTAGAAGACCACCATCGTCGCGAGTATTATTGGGCTCTTGAGTTCTACGATCATGAAGGCCCAGACTGGGAAGATCTTACTGAAGAGCAGCGGCAGAACATTCGTGAAACCAACGATGCTCATGCTCGTGAAATGCATGAGTTTAGACGTATGATAACGCAAGGAAAAACATGAGCCTATTCCCACTAGCTTTTGGCGTATGCTTCATCTGGTTTGCAAATCTTGTTTGGATGGTCAGAGAGTTTATCAAGCATACGCCAAACTGGACAGACCCAGACGTTACCAGTGAAGAAATTATCCAGAACTTCATGGCGAATACGCCACTTGAACAACTGGAATTTATCCGCAAAGTAGCAGAGTTCAATCCCATTGTCGGTATGAGTGGATTATCTCTCTTGTTACTTGCGTTTATATTTTAAGGAATTATAATGAAACCAGAAAAGCCAGCATTAGGCATCTCTCGCAGTAATGAATGGGAAGATGCGATGGTGTATCATGTTGAATGTGAGTGTAGTGATCCTGATCACGCAGTGGTTACTTGGATTGAGATTGGCAACGATCCAGAAATCCATAATGAGGTTGAAGTGACATTCTATGTGCAAACCAACTTTTCGATGTTCAGTCTGAGACATATATGGAGTAGAATCAAGATTGCAGTTGGTGTTCTATTTGGACGTGGATACCAACAGCACCACAGTTTGATTTTGAAAAAACAGGCCGCTCTGAATTTTGGCGCAGCTATTGAACAGACAATCCAGGACCTTGAAGATGCAGATACACAATCTGACTCGTGAGCAGTTTGAAATGCTCGAGCATCTTTGGACTCTGGAGACACTGGAAGATATTGAAAATTTCAAAAGAGAACTTCCAAGATTCCGCCGCCAGCAGGTTGATACTTTGATTGAACTAGTGCGCCTGCAAACTGTAGACGACATCTTGGATGCTGATTCAATGCCTGAGTTTGACTCTGTTGACGCTCTCCTGGAAAATATTCGAAATAGTTGTTGACATCACCAAGACACTTTGCTATATTAACGATGTAAGCAAAGGAGATATGACATGGGTTTTACAATCCGCGCTGCTGAAGGTCACATTGTTGCCATTGAAGCAGACTATGGCAACGCTGAGGAGCTCAAAGCGTTCCTCAATGACGTAGCTGACCTTGAAGATGCCGGCCACTATACGCTGGCTGAGGCCACGCAAGCTGACTACGATGAGCTTGAAGTTCAAAAATCTCTTTATTCGGGTGTCGACAATGACTAAGCAAACCTATACCATCACCACCATTTCAGTCGAACAACTGGATGAAATGATCGTGTCAAATCGCGCTGATTTGATCGATGAGTCGGCATGTGGCAAAACCTACACTGGTTTTACGCTGATTGAGGAAGGCTCCTGGGCTGGTTCCTACCGCGGCGTTGCAGATGGCGAAGAAGTAATCTTTTACGCAGATGAGGTGCAAAATGCGACCCCGGAATGATCAGCTTGTTCAAGTGATTCGTGAAGGCAAGGAAGAAGCCCAGCGCGTCAGCATTGTCAACAAACTAAGTGAATACGATGAACCGCGTGATTTTGCTAACCGCATGAACATGCGCCTGCATTGGGCAATCGAGCGTATCGAAGAGCTTGAAGCACAAGAGGCTGCAAATGCATCATCATAGGTTCGAATATTCCCCTGGTATATCATACGACTACACTCGTCTGATAACCAAGCTGGAAGAACTCAAAGGAGAAGCTGACCACCGTTGTTTGGGCGGCTTCCAGACACAAGACAAAGCGTTTGCTGGTGAAATGGCTGAACTGATCCGTGACATGATCGAGTTCATGGACGGCGTAGATGAAATGCTTTTGGGCATGGAGCAAGAGCACGAGTCCAAAGTCTCCGATCTTACCAGTGACAACGACGACAAGTCTGACACGATAGACAGGCTTCGTGATGAACTTGATGAACTGAAAGATGACATTGCTGATTCGCAAAAGCTGAAAAAGCTGTTGCGCGACATTCTACTTGACGACTGATGCAAGCCATGTTACTTTGAATGGTAACACAAACACTGGGGAAGAAAAATGCGTAACAAAGATTTTGACATGATTGAAGCCCGCAGCAAGCCGCCCATGATTGGCTTGGTCCTTCTTGGCACAGCACTGATGTATCTTGGTGTTGCCGTGCTGTTGGTGATCTGATGGAACCTGGAATGTTTGCAACACTGTGGTATGCTGGCGCTGTTGTCTTTTCAATGGGCGTTACAGGACCTGATGCATGTGAGTATCTTGCCGATAACATTGAGGCCGACATTGTTGCGGCATACCAAGACCCTGCCAAGATGGAAGAATTGGCCACCAGCCGATTCCCTGACCCAGCAGAATTTCGCGTAACCTGCGATGACGAACAATTGCCCACAGATCCACAATACATGGAAAAGCAATGAGCTACTGGAACCACCGTGTAATGCGACATGTCGAGAAGGATGACGCTGGAGGAGAAGTTCTCGAGAGCATCTGGTACGCTATTCACGAAGTCTACTACGACGCCAAAGGCAATGTTGATGGTTGGACAGCCGAGCCATCATATCCTGTCTTCTACCCTGAAGAAGACGACGGTCAAATCACTCTCAAAGACGATGTTGCGCGATTCATGCGCGCATGTGACAAGCCCATCCTGGACTTTGAAACTGGCAAGGAGATTGAAAAATGAATGCTAACACAATGTCCCTCCTACTGATGCTCTGTGCTGTTATGGTTGGTCTATACATCCTCGTCTCTGTCGCTGATGATCATGCCACTGTGGAAGACACGGATTTCAACGTTGTCTGCCTTGAAGGTGTCGAATATTGGTTCCGCAAAGCTGGGTATGGACAAATTCTGGCGGTGAAAATGACACCCGAAGGCGACGTGGTAGCTTGCGAATGAGACAGTGTTCTGTATACTGTGTCGATACTGAAAAAGATGTCACCGCTGACGTCCTTGAAGAATCTGATCGCCGACTCAAAGTGGCCTTGGTCGGAACAGATATCACCATTGTGCTTACACGCACAGATACACGATTTCCATACATTGGTCACGCACACAACATGGAATTCGAAACTTTTGGAGAATTGGAATGAAACGTTTTATGCTTGCTGCTGGCGCTCTTGCCAGCGTTATGGTCCTGGCAGGGTGTCAAGATGATGCACAAATTGCATCTCAGAATATCAGCCGCGCCGCTGACAACTTTGAAGTAATGCGCCGCGTGGTGTTCATGAACGGTATCACTGATGAATACATGCTTGAGATCGTCGGTGCATGTTCGATCAATGACCGCACTACCAGCGTTCAGATTACCTGTAAGGACGAGGATGGTGAAGTTGTTCGGCATCAACTCGGTCTCAGTGACAACGTCACGTATTTCGCAGAACAAGTTGAACCGATCGGCGTCAGCTTCAACCATTACCGTGTTACGTTCCGTCCGCAACAGATTATCCCGGACATTGACTTCCGCGGTTCCATGGAAGATCTGACTACCAACAGTTCGGAAATCAACCAATAACAGAATAGCTTGACTGCACTTGGGTAGAGCGCGCAGGTACGATGCGATTGTGGATAAGCCTGTTTAGATAACTCGCCTGACTCATGTTTGTTTTGAGCCAGCCGACAAAAGAAGCACACATTGTCCTGCCCACGCTCGCGCCCAAGTTAGTTGGAGCCAGTCAAGCTAACCATCTTCAACCGTAGAGTGACAGCCTACCGTTGAAAGCGTCATGGGCCGCAGGTCATGAACGTAAAGACAAAGAAGGCCTGCGGCGATCCTTATATCGTGAAATAAGGGGTGACTACTTGGGCGGCGCCTAGAAAAGCCCCTGGGGCAAGCTATTGCTTCTTAGTTTTGTCAACAAATAGTATGGGAGGGGACCGATCATCCCCTCCCGCACTCTATAGTAGGCTCTTGAACAAATCATATTTAGACAAGGGGCGATTTGTTCTTAACGATTCTGGAGTTGCTGGTAAACCGATAAAGTTAGCAAGGCCCCGCTACGTGCAACAATCGAGAGCCTGCTATTTTATTTGGAACACAAATGCTTGACAAATACGCACAGAAGATAATTGACGACAATGCCAACATGATGGTGCCGTGGTACCTCATTGCTGCATACGCATATTATGTCCAAGATGACCCTGTTGTGAGTGATCACTTTTATGATCAGTTGGCAGAAGACCTGCTACTCAACCATCGTTTTGTTGAACATGTGCACAAACATCACATCACTGAAGAGATGCTCAAAGCCGGCACCTACCTTGGTGATTATCCCGGTATCATTGAAGGTGCAGTGCAGCACTTGCGAGAACACATGGAAGAATATACATGAGAATCAAACCAGAAGACATAAAAAAAGGCATGATATTTTACGAAAGTGCATATGGGGAAAATATTCGATTCGAATCTCTTGATGAGCCGAGCTCGGTGGACGTGGTTATTAGAGAAGGCGAACTACCACAAACACAATGGCATTGGCAAGCCAAGAATTGTGAGACTGAGGAAATTGTCGACTTCACAATCACTTCGGGTATGGAACACTATGGTCCAAAACTTTATAGCGAGCCTGCGTATTGCCACCCTGGAGACTAAATAGACATATGTGGAACTTCTTTAGAAGACATTTCCGTCCTCAACCAAAAAGGAATATACCTATGTCTAGATGCCCAGCAGGTCTGGTCAGCGTCCCATTTGAGGACCTCACTATTTGTGTAACCCCAGATTACTATATGGAAGACGGAGTTCGGGTCCCGGTCGATCTCCAGCGCGCTCATGAAATTGCTCGTGAAAGAGGAATGATACTGCCTACAACCAGCATGGTAGACGCAATTTGGCGTCATGCTGATGTTCAATTGCCACCACGGCCACTAAATCCCAGCAACACCTCTGATCCAAATTTTTATAACAATATCGCCGATCCAAAATGGGTCATTGTTCACAACATGATTGTTAACGAGCAATTGCGCGAGGTCGGTGCCATCAGTGGCCAGTTGATTGCGGGACATAAGAAAGACATCGTTGCACATGATGCCAACAGCTCACGTATTGCAATCTACGGCTGGCATCAGTCAAACGGTCATCCAATACAGCCACGATCTACAGTGCATGGTTGGAATTACAAAGATTATAGCCAGGGCTTGCGTTTAGTAAGTGAAATTGCATTCGACAAAGATGGAAATCAAGTCAAAATAGGGTTCTAATGGAACAGATTAATATCTTGAATCTCAAGCCCGGCGATATTCGTTGGCTTGAGGAACACTTGGTGTTTGAAAGCTACCAGCATAAATTCTTCCAAAAGCTGTACAGAATGCTCATCCATGACATTGAAGACATTTCCATGTTAGACACAATCTACTGCACTGGTGCTCAGTTGCGAAAAGTATATGGTCTTTTACAACCACATCATCAAACTGAAATCGAAGCTATCAACAATATGGCAAGCCGAAGCTTCTTGGATGGAGTTCAAGGGTTTGAATTTAGCCCTGAATAGTGTATAAATAGTAATTGAAAGCCTTTGATGCCCCTGTGGGCAAATTGGTAAAGTCAGGCGGTTTAGGTCCGTCGTTTTGGGGGTTCGAGTCCCTCCAGGGGCACCATAGGCTTTCTTCGGAGTGGGGGTTCAAGTCCCTCCCAGGGCACCAAAACACCATAAATACTTCTGTTATAGGAGAAGTATCATGGGATTTTTTACAGCAATCACATTTTGTGTTGGTGCATCTGTTGCAGATGCAGACACACTCAATGACTGTGGTTGGGCCGTTTTTCCAAACCGTATGCATGAAACAGAAGCACAATGCGAAGAACACATCTACGCATTGTTTACGAATACTGTCTTCATGAACGGTGTTAGATTGACAGTCGAATCACATCCAGAATTTGAAGGCGAGTGGAGTATTGATGCTGAGTGTGTCCCTGAAGAAGACTGGCCAGAATACTACGAGTATATTTCAAGAAGCGAAGACACTGCTATCTAAATAAATACTGTCATGCTAGTCGAACAAATCATTACTGAACGCTATGTCAATGCTGTTGGCTTTGGTCCTGAAGCACAACAGGTCAAACAGCGTTATCTTGACCAAGTCTGGGATATCCTGCAGAAAAGCTACGCTCCTATTGGTGGTATCAAAGGCAAAGGATTCGAAACAAAAGAATCCATGCTGGATCTTCCCATGTGGAAAATGGGCATACGTGATGGTCGCGTTCGTGCAGTCATTATGTACAAGGACAAAAATGGCCGCAAGAGTGTTGCTATGGGCACTGATGGCAGTGACGAAGGTAACTGGTTTATCAATGATATTTTCAAAAACGAGCTAAGCCGCAGTTACGGTGAAAAATCAAAAGCTGCACTAGGCAAGATGATGAAAACATATCCGTTTGATGTTCTTGAGCCGTTCCTCGTGAGCCCGGATCGTGTCGCAGAGATGAATCCACAAGACCGTGTGATTCCGATCAAACAAGTACCCAAACAAGACTGGCCTGCAGATGCAGTGATGACACTCAATAAGTATCCCCAACTTATTGACTATGGATATCTACGTGATATTACACCTGAAACTACGTTGTTCAAGGTGATGGTGGGAACTCCAGGAAAAACTATCAGATAAGGCTTGACAACCAAAGTGTCTTGCACTATATTAGTAATGTAGCAGAGAGAAAGTGTGATGAAAATACTCTACGTTCACGGTTTTGGCAGTCACTACGATCCGAACCACGAAAAGATTCAAATGCTTGAAACCCTCGGCACTGTGATCGGCGTCGATGTCGAATATTGCAAAGGGTTCACCGCTGTCTTCGAAAAGGTACTCAGCACTGTGCTTAGCGAAGGTGTCGACCTTATCGTTGGCACCAGCATGGGCGGTTATATGGCAGCACATGTGGGCGCTGAGACTGGCACGCCGTTTGTTGCGCTGAATCCAGCCACTGAGCCCAGCGAAACCCTGAAAAAATGGGTCGGCACATTTACTGACTACTCAGATAATGAGCACCACTTGACTGAAGGCACAGTGGCGAACTATCCTGATATTGTCAAAGAAGGCTGCGGCCTCGTGCTCGTTGAGAGTGCTGACGAAGTAATCAGCGCATACAATACCAGCGAGCTGCTGGACGAGGTGTTTGAAGTCCACATGATCAAAGGTGGCTCGCATCGGTTCACTCACATGGAGCAGGCTGTCGAACTTATCAAAGACTTCTTAACGAGGGCGGAGACTGGATATGGTGTATAACAGAACATTGAGCAGCCCAAAAACGCTTCTTAAGTTCGCTGAGATGGATCTCAGCGAAGACCTTTTGATCCGATACACACTACACATGGCCCGTATCCAGGGTCGTGGCGAATACAATCTTGATGGTATCTACAACATCAAGAACACTGCTCGTGAGATGTCTCGCCATTTGATTTGGTGTTGACAAACTAGAGGTGTTCTGCTAGATTCATAATTATCGGGTGTGCCATGGCGAAAGGTTGGCAATAAGACGGCGGTTCGAATCCGCCACACCCGCCCATAATCCTAACTAGGAGATTCCAAATGAAAGATGTTTTCAATCGTGTAAAATCATTTTGGTTCACGCTCATGACTCCTCTGCGTAACCTCGCAGAACGTGAAGGCGTTGCCCCTAATGATCGCAAACTGGCTTACTGGGTCGCTGCAATGATCGGCGCCAAGAATCTCAATCATCAACCAATAGAGTACGAATAATGCTGGCTATCGGATGGTGTATGATGGCAGCAATGTTGCCAGTATTGATCTGGTTCATTTCTGACTGTTACAATGATCGGAAAAAATATCGAGGCGGTGTTCGTCGTGTAATCGTGAAATAAATAACATCATGAAGATTAGCTTTGAATATGTGCCTACAACGTCGATGCCATCAAAAGAGCTTATGGCAAAAATAGATGCCATAAGCGTACCGCATTTGCGTGGACAGCCATTTCAACTCACAGTTGACACCGTCAATCAGATAAATGATGCAAAGGGCTTTGCCCTAGCGTTTCCACATATCGCTGCAAGAAATTTGACCAGCGAGAAAGAGTTGCTTGAAGGACTCAAGAGCATGGGCGATCTGAGGCAGGTACTCATTCTTGGAGGCAGCGAAACCCAAGGCAAGGTTTACCACTATGCAGATGATGTTCTCCATGTCTTAGAAGAGATTGGTCACACGGCAAACCGTCATTGCGCTGTTGACCCCAATCTTGAAAGCTATGAAACAGTGCTCAAGAACCAATACACACGCTATGAGTGGGGGTTCAATCAACTCTGTATTAACCCTAAGCGAATGGCCAGCTTCAAGAAGCACACTGTATATTGCATTCCCAGCCAAACCAAGCCAACTGGTTTAGCCAAGTTCATGAAACTGTGCGGCATACGCAAAAGTCTTCGTGGTGCATGGCGCAATAGGAAGGCTTTCAGCTACATCACAGGCGGGCGTTTCGATGTGAACCGTTTCTGGCGTGATATCGGACGGCTTGACAACGACGTTCATTTCTACGCCTTTGGCAACATGTCAATAACTATTGAAGACTTTAGGAGGGAATTCATTGAAGAAAGCACCAAAAGAATTATTGCTTGATATCGATCATCTGCGCAGTTTTGAAGTTGAGCCAGCCTATTTCGGCTTGGGGTTTATACAACTCAAGATCAAACGCAATGGTCGGGTTCATTTCTATCATGATGATCTACCGGTGCTAGCTGAAGAACCTCATAACCATCGTTACGGTTTTATCAGTTACATTATGCAGGGCTATTTTGATCAGACCATATACCAGTTCACAGAAAATGCTGCTGGCACATACTACATGGATTTTGAGGACTGTAACCCAGAACTTGGCGATGTCGCACCTCCACAAGAACTCATTGGCAGCGTCACTGAACTGTTTCAGGCAGAATACCAGGCCGGCGACTATTACAGGATCGAAGCAGACACACTGCATACAGTATCAGCACGAGAAAATGCCATCACATACCTAGTGCGTGATGAACCGTTCAAAGATTTTGCTGGTGTGGTTCGCAGCATTGGTGAGGACAAGGTGTGCCCATTCAGCAAGCCGATCCCTGCAAAAGAATGTTGGGAAATGATTGAAGACATGTTGCCTGTCCAAACAAGCAAGAAAAAGAAAAAGCTCGGCTATCATGTGCGTGACATTCCCAAAGGCAAGGTAGGTGAGCCGGATAAGATCGTAGAAGAAGCCTACGAGATCCTTGACGCACACGAGCAAGGCATCCGCATTATGGCTGAACTAGAGATGAGCGACCTCTACGGAGCACTTGACAGATACCGTGAAATGTATTATCCTGAACTCAAGATGAAAGACATTGAGCGCATGTATCGTGTGACTCGCAGGGCATTTGACAACGGCAAGAGAAAATGAGCACCACTACACGAGACTTCGAAAGCTTCACCTGGTTTACACTTCGTCGTTTGAAGATCATGATTGGTTTTAGGTGGTCGTCGGATTGGTTTTCCACCAAACCGTGGAGCGTGAACGGCGAGCCTGTTCCTTTTGTTGCGCTGCAACTGATCGATCAAAATGAAAACACTTGTGTCCACGGTTTGTTTCTTGGTCCCATGGCAGTGATTTATGGAAAACGAAATTAAGTTTGTTATCCAGACGCGCGAAAAGTCTGTATCTGAAACTTTAGAAATGTACGAGTGGATGGATGAAAACTATATTTCTTATATCTATGTCGGTCATGGTTGTTATCTTGTCGAAGGCCATGGCGATGCAACACTAGTCAAACTTTTTTGGGGATGACATGATTGATCCTGTCAACTGGCGACGCATCGCTGACGCAATCGACTATTATAAGTCGCTTGGGTTCTATTACACCGAAGTGCCTTGGAAAGTATCTGAGGCTGCTGCTGCTATCACATGCCCAGATGCCGGTTACATGGAATGGAGCGATGGATTGGTGTTGCCAGCAAGCGGCGAGCAAGGATTTCTCGACCTTGAACTTGACAGCCTGATGCCCACCACAAAATCTCCCAACTTTGTAACTTGCACCCCTTGTTTCCGTGCTAATGATGCTGGTCGTAGTCCTGTACATCATCCTTACTTTATGAAGGTTGAGCTCTACGTTCGCTGTGATGATCAGCGACAAGCCGAGTTTGTCTCATACGAACTGTTGTTGAAAGCCAAAAGATTCATGTCTGCTGATACTCCCGTCACGACTCCAGAAGGCTGGGATCTTGAACTAAATAACATCGAAGTGGGCAGCTATGGTGCTCGTCACCATGAAAAGATTGGTTGGTGGGCGTATGGCACCGGTCTTGCTGAACCACGCTACACACAGGCTTTGGAAAATGCGTGAAAAAATTTTAGACTTATTGAAACTCTTACTATCTGGATTGTTGTTCTTTTCTGTTCTAGCTGCTGGATATTTTGCAGTGGGATTTTGGATAACCGTCGCAATATACCTTGTTATTGGTATTGGTATAATTGTATGGACTAACGGTTGGCGCGATGAACCTTTCAACGTGATACTGTTATGGGGAATAATTGTATCTATTTTGGTTATCGCTAAAATATTCGGAGATATTTGACTGTGTTCACATTAGCAACGGATTAACATGACATATACACCACCACTTCCAGCACAACGAAGACCGATTTCTGACGAAGGCAGTCTAAAGGCTTTTGAATATTATGCTGACATGATCCGACATCGAGGATACCAGGCTAGAAATCACACAGAGATCGAAGACGGGGACGCGACCCATCCTGAACATCTACTATGGATGTGCGAGTTTTGTATTCCTCGTGTACGTGATGATGGCCTGGGTTTTAGCACCGACAAGTATAGCCGATGGCTGGGCTTTGTCCAGGGCTGTTTGATTTGCCAAGGCTGGACTACGGTGGAAACAGAACGCAATCGCACACGACCTTGGTTTAACAAAGAGGAATAAACCCATGAACGACACCCAAATCAAACATTTTCTTGCTGGCTTTGATCTCGCCGGAAAACGTCTACCAAATGGCAAGCTTCAAGCATATCTTGGTGAGAGCTTGTTAGATGATTGGCCAAAAGAAGTCACCCTGGGTGGGAATACTTACACTCTCGAAGAGGTCGATTGCGGTAGCGAAGGTTATGAAACAGCCTTGTATGCCTAACTCATAAATATTTGAATGAGAGTGCATGATATCATTACCGAAGATCAGGACGACAGCTACCAACCGCCGCGTATTCGTAAAGGTGATGAAGTCAAGGTTGGCAAGTTCAAGAACCGCAAAGCCGAAGTTACCGGATTTGAGGTTGACAACAATGGGCAACCTGTGTTAAAAACAACTAAAGGCGATCAAAAACTGTTCAAGCCTCGCATAAGCAAGTTGGAACCAAAAGTGAACGAACGAACTGAAGATGAAGTGGCAGATGACGAGATCAGTTTGGTTATCGCAAGTATGCAGAATCTTATCTCAAAGTATAAGAGAAGCTTTCGTCCAGCCGCCGATCTTTATCATGACGTTCAGATGAAAGGCCAACTGATTCCCTGGATGGAAGAGAATTTTGTTCCAATCTGGGAAAAGCACGGTTATCCTCCTATTGGGCAACCTGCTTGGGGCGACGTCGAACGTGAGGTCATCGATCGATTTCTTGTAGGAAAGTAACGCTCCTGTAGTTTAAAGGAAAAACCCCACGCTCATAACGTGCGAGATGGGATGTCGGAATTCCCCGGGAGCACCATTACAGAAAGGCCCATTATGGGTGATTTTTTACTAGTCCTTGTCATGATACTCATTATCATTGGTCTAATCAGTGGTGTAATCAAATGTTTCCAAAGACAACCAATAGTGGCGGTGTTGCTGCTATTGTTCTTCCTGCCTGGTTTGCTTATTTGGGCTTTATTCGAGATCTTCACAGATGATGTGAAGTAGGCCGCTCTAAGAACAAACACACCAGGCTCGGGAATAGACGAAGACCTGGTGTAAGCATTTGCGGGGCCTAAAAATACCGCATCAGTCTATTCCACCGCCTAGAACGGGCGCGGCCGGGGTGCAGTACCGGCACCTTACAAAACTTCATGCTATTAACCATGGAAATAGAATAATATGGCAAAGGCAAGATACAGAGATAAAAGCCTTGAAGGCTACGCAGATCTTGAGCTCGAACTTGATCAAGAAGTCATTGACTATCTTGAAGATCGTGCTATCGTAGAAGACAAGACAGTTGACGAAATAGTCGAAGATCTTCTTACAGAAGCAATACGTGATTGGGAAGTCGACGATACACCAGAATAACGCCCTTTTAGCTCAGCGGTTAGAGCCGGGATCTCTAAAATCCTGTGGGCGCGGGTTCAAATCCCGCAAAGGGCACCATAAATATGTTGTATGCTGTTGAACGTTAGAGGGCGATTTCGCCATCAGAAGAAAACCACTAGACAATAGATTTGAAAACGGACAACAGATGACACAAAACTACCTTTTCATCGACATTGACGGACCACTGTTGCCAGGACGCTCGCATCTGTTTCCTGGCAACCGTGAGTTTCTCCATGCATTCAACGACGGTGTCAAGCCGCCCGAACTGTTCGAGCGGACTCCTCCCAAGTTTGACGAGTGGGGCGTTCGTGCACATAACCTGCTAGCAAAATATGGCAACGCCAAAGTAGTCATCGTCACCAACTGGCGCAGATGGTGCAGCATCGAAAGACTGCAAGACTTGTTTGCTGAGCAAGGTCTTGAATTCGAATATGCTGATCAGCCAAACTGCGCAGTGCGTGGTATGAGCAGCGAGCGTTATCATGACATCGCATGTCATATGGAAGATTATATCGAGGAAGATGCTCGTTGCTTGATCATTGACGACTATGATTTGCAAGCACTTAACTTGTTCTACCGTCTCGAAGGAGAAGAAGGAGATCGTAGTGATAGTGATGATTGGGGAACTGCATGGCGTGGACCTAAACACGATGACACACAAGTAGGTATCGTACAGAACCGCGAAGGATCAGTTGAGCATGATATTCGCTTCAAGTGGCTCAATGTAGACTTCAACAACGGACTCACTGTTGAACAGTTCAAGATGGGCGCAGAGTTTTTCGGCATCGACTGGGATCAGCTCAACTACCATGAGTTTGGCATTCCTATCAAGACAGCGGAAGAAAAACGCAAAGAACGTGAAGATTTCGATCGACTCTACCATGCTCTTATTGTATAAATAAAGCATAGAGAGTAAAGGCCTGTATAGCTCAGTTGGTAGAGCGCGTCACTTGTAATGACGATGTCCGGGGTTCAATTCCTCGTGCAGGCACCATAACAGCCTGATTGTTGCTTATTATACATTGTGTAAAATGAGAACGTCAGAAGCCCCATTCCGGGCAGTCAGGTTGATTTAATAGTAACGGAATGGTTATCGCAAGACAAGTTAGTATAAAATAGACAGTAGATACAGAAATCTAGTAAATCTATAAAAGGAACTAAGAAAATGAAAAGGTAAATACTTACACTACACTTAGATATGATATATAGATTTAATATATGCGGGATAGTATTTAGACGCCTTTGTCCCGGAAGGCTATAGAGTATGTACAGTAGGAACCGTTACACTAAATTAGTGTAACGGTTTCCTCATAAATAGAGGTATGAGAGCAAGAGACCTACTAAAGGAAAGCCAGTACGATCATCTTGAGCCTGATCAACAATCTCAGCATATTGAGAATGAAAGAGTTCTGAGTCTAGAGATGACACCATACGAACTTACCAAACTGATGCGTGAGTTTCGTTCAGGAACCAACAGCTACAACGAAGTCAACGACAACGCCATGGTTGGTTTTTACAGTGATGAAGAAATGGATGAGTTTGTCAGCTACTTGAACAGTAAAGGTGTCAGTTACAAAAAAGTAGGCGCTCGTAAGTGAGCCAGTCCTTGGCTGACGGTGTCAAAGTTGTCAGCCAGTGTTCCAAATACCACGCTTTGTGTAGCGGAAGCCGCTGTTGAATAAGCACTGCGCCCAACTGAAATGTAGTATGCTTCGCCCATGCTGCGGTATTCAGGAAAGAAGCCTGCCATGATGAGACAGTTATCTCCAAGATCCTTTGCAGAATGAACTGTTTTGATTTCCATGTAACGGACGCCAAAAGGTTGAGAAAAGAAATCTGTTCGCTCAACATGATCAGCAAGCATTGCCGCAACATATTGACGTATCATGGGTGGAAGATAAAATCCCTGTTCTTGCCAGGTTTCTTCAATCACCTCTGAGAACTTATCATAGTAGACAGTCTTCATACAGATATTTAGTTGACATCACCCAAAATAGCTGCTAGGTTTATATTATGAACAAGCCAGATGATACCCGCCCCGCAGTCGTCGTTCTTGTCGGTCTTCCGGCAAGCGGTAAGAGCACTGCCCGCGCCGCAGCCGCCGCAACTGGCGCCAGCGGACGTTCCTATCAGTACAGCACTGATGACAAGATCGAGACCATGGCTGAAGAGGCCGGAATCACTTATTCCGAGATCTTCCAGGACGTGATCAAGGATGTAACGGCACAGGCCAATGACGAAGCCGACGAGGCCATCCGCAACGACCAAGGTGTTGTGTGGGACCAGACCAACATGACCGTCAAGAAGCGGCGCAAGATCCTCAATCGCTTCCCCAACACGTACCGCAAGGAATGTGTTTGTATCCTGCCGCCCATGAACCGCGAGCAGGAGATGGAACTCAAGCGTCGTCTTGACAGCCGCCCTGGCAAGGAAATTCCTGACTATGTCATGCGAGCGATGCGTGAGAGCTTTCAGCTTCCCAGCATGAACGAAGGTTTCAACCGTGTGTTGTACTTCGACATCTATGGCAACATGGTTGACCGTAACGAGGCCGCCGAGCTTTTCGGCAGCGCATAACCACCGCTCTAGACATTGCGGGTAATAACAAGTGGGCCTGTGATGGGCCCATTTTTTGTGAAAAAGTGGTTGACTTAACCAAGATACTTTGCTAGATTGTATGAGTAAGCAAAGGAGACATACAATGACTGCATTCACCAAAGACAACCTTGTCAAGAGCGGCATGTACATCCACTATGTTGCAGATGGTGAGCGCCGGTTCGTTGCCCGGTTCAAGTACGCTCGTGATGGTCAGGCCACGTTCATGACCTTCCTCCGCAAGAACTTCACTGTCGAAGAATACTTCGCAGAGCTTGACGCTGGCACTCCTCCGCTCAAGATCCTGGAGGCAAAAGGATACCTGCTCCCGCACATCAAGCGGTGGCTCAAGGAGAAGGGCTACGAAGTCAGCCGTGCTGGTTTTGAGCAGATGCTCGACGATCAGATTACAGCTCGCAAGCGGGCGGCCTAAGCATAAGGAAAAAACATGAGCTATCATGCAATTGGAAAAGAAGCTTGGCAAGAACTGCCGAATATCTTTTCAGACAGTGAGCTCGCTGCCACTCTCAAAGGCGGTGAGCGCTTTTGGGCTTATACCTACACATTCCCGCATCGTTTTTTGGCAACTGTACGTATTCCAATCGAACCTGAAGAGGTCAAAGGTGAAGTGCGTGACAGTGTCGAATTAACAGTCGATACTCGTTATTGCAGTGAAGAATTTTTAAATCGGCTGGATGCAGAAATCATCTATCATACTTGCACCATGGAAGCTGGAATCAGTTACAGTGCACTCACTGGCCTTTTCACCAAATATGTTCACAATGCAGGAAACAAATAAATGTCAGTTCTTGTTGTAAGCGGATACCGCGACAAAGAGTTTGAAGAGTACAAGGATCTCTTCTACGAAAATTTCAACCCTGATGACTGGGATTACCTGATCATAGGCGAGGATCAGAATGAAGTTCAGAACCTTGCCTGGCGTCTTGAAGTTTGCGACAGCGAACTCAAGCAGGTTGGTTCAGTTTGGGTCGCAGTAACCTATCATTCGTGAGGATGTTATGAGCGGAAACGTATTTGTATTCAGCTTCAGCCAAGAAGGCTGGGAAGCCATCGTCAACCTTACCGAGATTGACGAACAAAGCGTCATGGCTAAAATGTGTGACGAAGAGCCCAAGCAAACGCCAGACAGCATCCTCACCATGATGGAGTTGCGCGCGAGATTCAACGAGCATCGCCGCATGGAAATCTGGTTGGTCAAGCTGGACGACAGTTTCAACGAAGAGATGCTGCTCAAATGGGCTGAAGAAGATCCTCAGTCAGTGGCAGACCTCGCGCGAATGGGCACGGCTGTATATCCCAAAACGAAATCCAAGACCAATGTCATCAATTGAGACCACAATGAGTGACCAAACAATCAAGGTGAGACTGTGGTTTCGCGAAAGCCGAACCGCCCACGCGGCAATGGACAAACTGGAAGAGGCCGACATTGTTGAGCGAGTCCCAGGGGATTTGAGAACACGCAAGCCGGGGCAGGTTGTTTATCTCAAAACCTGGCAAGAAATGGGTCCCCGTGGCTGGGGCTTCTATGATGAAGAACAAGGAACGTTGGCCAAGATAGCAGTGGGAGACATGACAATTGAAGATCGCTCTTGATTATGACGACACCTACACACGCGATCCTCTCCTCTGGAATTGGTTCGTCACAGAGGCGATTGAGCTTGGTCACACAGTCTATTGTGTAACCAGCCGCAAAGAAACCATGTTGGACGAGGTTGAATTCACTCTTGGTCGACTAATTCCTCATGAAAACATCATCGCCTGTGGTTACGAGCCTAAGAGAGCCTTCACGCAAGACCTTGATATCATGATCGATGTGTGGATTGACGACAACCCTGAAATGATCGGCACCACTACACTGTTGCGAGGACTTGATGGCTGAATACAAAGTCAAAAATGTCAGAAATTGTAGTGAAATCGTTGCAACTCGTAAACGGCTGAAAGCACAAGGGCAACGGCATGGCGAACATTATTTTGTTGAGACGCTACACGACAACAAAGGATATCCTTGTGGTTATCGCCTCTACTATAACCTCAATGACGAGGTGCTCGTTTGGATGAAACTTCATGGAATTATTTCCTGATTTTTGTTGACACTACCAAGATACTTTGCTATAGTGATCATGTAAGCAAAGGAGACATGTCATGAATGCCACTGAACTCGCCACCCGCTACAGCGAACTGACCCGTCAGCCCGTTGATCGCCGCTGGAAAGAAAGCACCCTCGCAGCCAAGGTTGCTGAAGCTGAAGCTCAAAAAGCTCGTGCTGAAGCTCGTGCAAAAGAAGAAGAACGTCAGCAACAGGTTGCAGAGCAGATGCGTCAGTCGCGTATCGCCGCCCGTGGTGACTTTGCAGAGTATGCCAACCTGCGCCGCCGTGAAGGTGAAAAAGGCAACCTGGCCCGCGCTGTAAACTGGGCCCAAGGCGTTCTCGAAAAGCACGAAGAAGTCACTGCTGATATGACTGCACGGTTTGCCAAGGACCCGGCATACGCAATGAGCTGGGGGATGGAGTATTTCCAACACGCTGCTGACTACGCAGCCGCAAAAGACCTCAAGAGCATGTTCGAGCATGGTGTCAACGTGCAAAGTATGCTCAACGACTTCAACCGTGCACTGCGCCACAAGGCATCTTACCCGTCGCGGTCGACCTCGCCCACGAGCAACCTGGTTGACCAGGAAACCCTTCGCGCACTGACCAAGGTGGTTGGCTACCTGGATGGTTCGGAGTATTTCTAATGGCTAACTTCTACATTCGTGAAAACTACAGTCAGTCTAAACTTGAAACGCTCCGTAAAGAGCTCAACCTCAAAGTTCGTGAACTAGGCGAGCTTTATGACAACACCGTCAACTACGAAGACCTCACGCCATACCAAGAGAGTGCTCTTGAATGGAACCGCGCAGGATATGATATCGACGAACAGATCAATGACACCTACGCTAAAATCGGTGCTATCATGGAAGCGGAAAAACAACTTACAGCATAGACCGGAGACTTTGCTTACACATCACATCCGGTCAAAGTGGTAGCCACCGTGACACCTGGCTACCACTTTTCTCTTGACTTACCAAGACACTTTGCTTATACTGGTGGTGTAATAAGGAGATCAAGATGCGTATTCATGTTGCATACCGCCCCAACCCTGAGTTTTACGATGAAGACACCATGGGCTTCTTCACCGCTGACTACGTTTATGATCTCAGCGCTCTCAGGCTCTTTGTGGTTGCGCCAGATCCGCTTCATGGCAATCACTATAGCGATGATGAAGCACTGCACATCATTCGGGCAGTTGAGACCAACCATACGTATCCGCTCGAGGAGCATGACAAGTATACGTTCTACGACACTGACTGGGAGCGTGAGCAGGTGCTCAGCGATGACCAGAACACCGACACCGCAGACTTTGAACTCACCGTTTATCTGAATAGCTGAAACAATGACAACCATGCTTGAACATCTTCGTCAGCGTCACGTTGATACCAGCCTACACACCGTGTGGGTTGATGATGCTGAGCGTGTGGCTACGTTTCCGCTGTGGAACCTGAGTGGAGAATTTTCAGGATATCAGACCTATCGCCCCGAAGCAAGCAAGGTGCAGAAAAACGACGAAAAGGGTCGTTACTACACCTTCCGTGGTGAGAAGCTGATACCACGTCACTGCAAAACAGTGACGGTGTGGGGTCTGGAAAGCTGGTATCTCACCACCACACTGTTCGTGACTGAAGGCATCTTTGACGCTGCTAGGCTTACAGAGCTGGGCGCTAGCGCTGTGGCTGTGTTGAGCAACGACCCCAACACCAGCACACTCAACTGGCTGCGTATGGTGCGTCAGACACGCCCTGTGGTAGCTGTGTGTGACCCTGGAAAGGCCGGACGCAAGCTGGCTAAGACAGGACACGTTGCACATACTGTGGTGGTTCCTGGACAGCCTGATGCCGATCTTGGAGACGCACCTGAAAGCTATGTTCGGACCCTTGTGACACAATACGTTTGACAGTGGGCCCGAACTGTCATATAATGACGACATCATAGGAGGCTGCTTTGCAACCATATACTCGTTATTTCTGGAAAGAGCTCACCGAATCGGGCTGTTTCATCAATGCTGAATGGGCCAACCCAGAAGGTTATGAACACAGTGACGAAGCGATCTGTCATTTCCACTATAGGTTCAGTGTTGATCCGGAAGCTGATCAATATGCAGATGGCCCCAAATATCACCTCATGAAGATGTATGGTCTTCGTAAATCTGAAGGAAAGTAAAATGTCAGCAATTTATATGATATCACTCGTCATGTGCTTTTTTGGTGGCTGGTTTGCCACAGGCGGTGTTATTGAGAATAACACGCCCAAGTTTCTACTTGGTGTGGCGTTGCTTGCTGGTGGCTTCCTGGTTCCAGTCTAAAAACATTTGACAAACCAAGATGTTTTGCTTATAATGATAGTATAAGCAAAAGGAATAGACGAATGGAAATTTTTACAATCTTTTTACTCTTGATCATGGTTTGGGTTTTTTTCCTGTCCGACAATCGGATTTTTTGGAACCTACTCGGCAATGTTGCACTTCTTGTGTTTGTGGTATACATTGTCAACTTGATTGGACGGGTTGTAGGATAAACTATTTCCCATGTAAGGACAACACATGCTTACCTACGCACAACTATATCCGCGCACGGTTGCAGCATACCTCTACATGCACACCAGTGAAACCATGCCTGGTCCAGTCACGGATCGGGACGGTGTGATTCAGGTTGAAGCTGACAACGAACTGATCGAACGCTGGAGCGAAGGCCGTGACGACGTCAACATCGATGTCGACCAGGTTGTCGCATTCATCAATGAGACTGTTGAACTGCTTCGCCAGTTGGAAGATCTTGATCTGGATCCCAACGAAGATGCAGCACCGCAATACATGAGCCTGTTCTACGAGGCTGCAAAGAGGACCTTTAACTACGACAAGAGCCAGATTCGCACCTACTTCCGCTGGCTCTATCTGGTTGTGTTCCAGAAGCCAGACGGACCTCGTTGGGGTGAGTTTGTCGAGATCTACGGTGTCGACGAGTTTATCAACAAGGTTGAAGATCGTTTTGGCAACCTGATGTGAGGGAATATGGCACGTAAACGGAAAGAACTTGAACGCCGCGAAGGATGGTATCGTGTCCAGGAAGGTGCAGGCGAAGGCCGACGATACATTGAGTGGGATGTGACCATTGACCTGCAATATGGTGGCATGGAGTTTGATCGGCTTCGTGAAGAGCTTAATCAAATCGAACAAGAGCATGGCGACGAGTTTGAAAAGTTCAGACTTGAGGTCGAAATGGAGGCATATCCTTACGAAGATGGAAAATCGCCGCAATGCTATGTTCGCGGTTGGCGTAAGGAAAACGATGCCGAGTATCAGGCTCGTCTTGATGAGGATGCACTGCGAAAAGCGAGGCTGTAAGCACGTGAGCGCGAACAGTATGAAGCTCTGAAAAAAAAGTTTGGTGAAACTGGTTGACAAACCAAGACACATCGCTTATATTAATAGGGTAACAAAGCAAAGGACTACTGACATGGCTACACTTCTTCAAGAAGCACACGAAAAAGCAACCCTCGCTGCTGCCGAAGCTGCTCAGGCATATTTGGATCGACACTACGGTGGTCGGGATGATGGGGCTTGTGGGTTTTCTTGGGTCACCTATTGCCCGCTCAGCAAAGGCAACACCCGCGACGGCAAGGAAGAGCGCAAACTGATGGAAAGCATCGGCTTCCGCAAGGACTACACCGGCAAGGGGTGGCAGCTCTGGAACCCCTCGCAGATCGGCGCGCAGAACGTTGACGCCAAAATGGCAGGTGCCCGTGCTTACGCTGATGTGCTGATGGAAGAAGTCGGCATCAAGGTTTACCCCGGAGATAGGTTGGACTGATGAAGGACAAGAACATGAACACCCGTGAACTCAACGAAAGTGCCATCGCTGGTTTGATGGCACTTGGTCGCACTCGCGAGGAAGCCATTCGTGAGATGCAAGAAGCTGAAGAACGGCGCATGGATGCCGCTGAGCGTGAATTTTGGGATCTCGATCCTTGGAGTGATAGCTGATGCGTGGAATTTTTGGTGCTACATTTTTGGTAGTCGCTATTATATTCGCAATGCTCGCTCCCTTTGTTGCCTTTACCTGGTATGATCACACCCAGTGGGTGCAGAGCATGGTCCAGGAAGACATCGAAGAGTTTCGTGAAGTTGATGTTGACTGGGCTTCCTTTGACATCAACAGGCCTGCATCTGAAATGCATGGTGATGTTTCGGATGTGGTGATCCATATTTCCAGCATTTTTTCTGCTGGTATTCGTGACGAACGTTATGCATATCAAAATGCTCTCTACGATCTGATCATGGTTATTGTCAATGAACCTGACAACCATGAACTTTTGAATGAGCGCCTTGTGGATGCCACTGTGGCACAGACAGAGCTCTACGTTGCTGCTGAAGTCTTTATCAACAACACGCTCTATGCAATGAGGTTTACGTTTTGAATCGCACTGAACGAATTCATGAACTGAGGACTCTCGTAATGAACTACGAAGGGCCTGTTACTGAAAGTCCCCACTATGCCGAACTTGCCCAGCTTCTCGTGAGCGAATGTATCATAGGAAAGATTTCTGACTAAATATCAGCATGAAAGTGCGCGATATCACAGAGGCAAGGGTTACCCCTGATCAAGAGTTCATGGCTGAACTAGAAGCTGGTGTTGATGAAGCACTAGATGAATACGCTGAATATCTTCAAGATAACGATGATGTAGACAACATCGACGAGCTTGCTAGCTTGCTTGAAGCAAGTGTAGATGAAGATCTTCGTATGCAGTTCGTAGTGAATGACGATGTTCCCAAATCAGATATGTGGATGTATGCTGAAGCTCTCACTGGCGAAGATGAGGACGGAAAGCGTGTTACAGACATTGTAATCTACCTCAACGAAAAAAATCTCGTTGGAGTTTACGGACCAAAGACGTTCAAAAAAATACTTATGCGCCTTGTGAGTCACGAGTTAGTGCATAAAAGTCAACACTCACGCATCAATGATATTGATCGTATGGCTAGCGGATATCAGAAAGCCGCAGGAGCCAAGAATTCTCGTGAATGGAAACGCAAGTATCTGCGCGATCCACATGAGATACAGGCGTATGGTGAAACACTTGCGCAAGAGATTGCAGATACTGAAAATCCCCAGGCAACCATACGCAACCCTGAATCATATATGGATTCACTGCCTACGTATGCTAGTTTTCGTGACATCTTTCCACGTAACAGCAAACAAATACGTGCCCTTCTCAAATATACTGCTGATTATCTTTCAGATTACGCTTGACATCACCAAGACGCTTTGCTATATTAACAGTGTAAGCAAAGGAGATGTGCATGGAAACTGTTACGGTCAAATACAACGGACAGAACTTCGACGTCCAAGGCACCCGCGTCACACTCTGGTGGATCCAAGGCAACCGTTGGGGCCAGGACATTTACCGTTTCCGTGAAATCTGCAAAACCGACAAGCGTTACGATGCTGTCATGAATCTTGCCAAGGAGATGATGTGATGGGTATCCCCGTTCAAGTTGAAACTTTCGCCTGCATGGCAGAAGCCCGCGCTCATTATTACAACCAAGGCTATACCACGCTGAGCAACACTGAGAACGGTGACCACTATGTGTTAGTCAAGGACGTTCCTGGACAGCGGCTCAGCCCGATGGTTCGCCTGATCAAGACTGGTTTCCTTCGTGTTGAAGTGGAGCATGTATGATGACTGACATCATGCTCCCCGCAGTGATCAACGACCGTCCCAACAAGCGAATGGTTCGTAGCTTCGGCGAAATCAAGATGCTGGGTATTGCGGTCAAGATTGCTCGTAATATCCATATGCGTTGCACTCTCGCTGAAGCACAGAACTGGAAGTGCTGCTGGTGCGGTACCCATTGTGTTCCTGAGCCTGGTCATTCAAACAGCGCCACCATTGAGCATGTGACGCCCCGCAGCATGGGTGGCAGCGATGAATGGGACAACCTGGCAATGGCCTGCGCCCACTGCAACCATCGTCGTGGTGTGCTCAGCATCGAAGACTTCATGAACGGTGTCACGCCGCCTGTCAAAAAGAAGGACAAGGAGGCAAAGGCAGAGCGAGTCCTTGCCAAGAAGGTCCGCAAGTACGAGCGTCATATTGCGCGGTTCAACCAGCATGGTTGGCAGCGGAACGGTCGTGACTACTGCCCGCACACTTGGCTGGATACTTTGCGCCTGCCCGAGAAATATCTCAACCAGCTCAAAGAACTGATCGGGGCCTAACATGGATTTTCCTTGGAATAGTTTTTGTGATCCTAGAACCGGTCTCGCGGTCCACAGCATGAACACAGACTGTGGTTTCTACGAGATCCGTGTGAAGAATGACGACCAAAAACGTCGTTACTGTGAGCTCTTCTTTCATCCTGAAGGCATTATTCCGGCCTTGTTTACCGAGGATGGTGGGTTTGAGTTTATCAAGCGCGGAGAGTTTGAAGACCTCAAAGCTTATGCTGACATGCATTATGTGATGGACAAGCTTTCTATGCATATTGTTGCTTGACAAGGTAAGGCATATCGCTTATAGTGGTATGGTAAGCACAGAGGTTGATATGCACTACGAGTTTCCCATCATCGAACGCCTTGAGGACGTTCTGCCTGCTGTAGAAGGCCGTGACGAGTTCATCGTTGCTGAGCGCGAAGGCTTCACTGTGGTCAACTATAACGTTGGTTATGAAGACACGTTCACCATCGACGAGAACGATCTCATGGAAAACCATGGTACCATGATCCCCAAGGGCATCATGCGTCGTGAGCTTCGCGGCATCATCTTCGATGCTGAAGGCCGGCTGATGAGCCGTCCCTTCCACAAGTTCTTCAACGTAGGCGAGCGCGAGGAAACTCAGCTTCACGCCCTCGATATGTCGCGCAAGCACGTGATCATGGAGAAGATGGACGGCAGCATGATTCGGCCGATCCGTGTTAACGGTGAAGTTCGCCTTGCTACCAAGATGGGTATCACGGATACCAGCATTGCTGCTGAGCGTCTTATGACTGCTGAGCTGCGTGACAGTCTCGACATTGCACTGTTGGCAGGTTTGACGCCGCTATTCGAGTTCATTGCTCCGGACAACCGTATCGTGATCGAATATGATCGTGAAGAGTTGGTGTTGCTGGCGATCCGCGACAACAAAACCGGTCGTTATCTTTCCAACGACGAGTTGGTTGGGTTCGCCAAGACGTTCAGTGTGAATGCTGTGCCCTTGTATGGTTCGGTAGACGGTTCGTTTGAGGACTACATTGAACGTCAGCGTGGTCGTGAAGGTCGTGAGGGTGACATCATCCGCTTTGCAGATGGTCACATGCTCAAGATCAAGAACGACTGGTATGTGCGTATCCACAAGGTCAAGGACAAGATCCGCACTGACCGTCACATCTTGTCGTTGGTTCTTGAGAACGAGATCGATGACGTGATGCCGCATCTTGACGAGCGTGACTTCGCCCGTGTGCGCAAGTATGAAGCTGACTTCCATGCCGCATTCCGTGCCAAGGTTCGCGAGATCGAGTTCGCTGCTCGTGATGCTTGGCTTGCTGCAAACTTCAACAAGAAGACGCTTGCTACCGAGACTCTGCCCAAGAGCGAGATCGACAAGGGCGATTGGCAATTTGTCTTCAAGTATGCTGATGGCAAGGATGATTTCTATGCAATGGTAATGGATCGCGTTCGTAGCAAGCTTGGCAACACTGCTAAGTACAACGAGCTGGCTGAGTGGTTGGGCTTAGATACTGATCAAGGAGAAGCTGAATGACTGAAGAGAAACAGTTCAAAGAAGCCGACAACTTTGATGATTGGTTTGAGCTCAATGAAGATCTTATCCACGAGATGCATCGTAACGATGCATACGAGTTGCTTTGGGAAACATGGTTTGCAGGCTACAGCAATGGTCTTGATCGTATGGCACACGTGGCTTCTCCATTATGGCCAAAGTCTCTTGCTAACGATACACAAGTAGACAAGACAGACGATTCAGTATAATATAAATACATGTGCTAGAGGAGTTCTAGCAGCATATATCAACTAAGGAGATTAGTTATGATCGAGACAATTCTCGCATACTTTGCGGGTCCCCTAGGCAAAGTCGAATTATTCGGGACCATCTTTTCCGCCATTTGCGTATACCTTGCAGTCAAGCACAATATGTGGACTTGGTTCTTTGGTGCTATTGGCGTTATCCTCTTCGGATACCTTTTCTTTCAATTCGGACTATACAGTGATGCAGGACTACAGATCCTGTTCTATCTGCCTATGCAGTTGGTTGGCTTCATCATGTGGAGGCGAGCAGCACAGAAGGCAGAAAACGACAGTGTCGTGAAATCACTTACCTATGTGCAGTTTGGTTTGATTGCTCTGGGTATCCTGGGCGCTGCTGGTGTGAACGGCTACTTGATTGCCACTTACACAACTGGCGCAAGCTTCCCCTACCTTGATGCGCTCACCACCTGGATGAGTATTGCAGCACAGTTGCTCATGATTGCCAAATATCGTGAGAGCTGGGTGCTATGGGTTGTTATGGACATACTCGCGATTGGCATCTACTTTGCTAAAGGCCTTATCGTAACCAGCGGCTTGTATGTGCTCTTCCTGGTTCTTGCAACTATGGGAGGAATTGCATGGTATCGCGATTATGCCGAGCAGAACCCCAAAAACACAAACGATCCTGGTCCAGGAGTGCCATACAATGTCTGAGTGGACACCCAAGATCGGCGTAACTGTTGGCAAGTTCAAACCGTTTCATCGAGGTCATGAGCTCATGATCTCGATGGCGGCTGCCGAGTTGAAAGAACTGACAGTCATCGTAGCCGATTCAGAAGATGGTGAATATGACGGTGACCTGTATATTCCGCTAAGCTATCGATACAATATGGTCAAGCAAGCACTCAAACATCTTGATAACGTTCGAGTTGTAAAGCATATCGATACATACGGCGATGCAAAAAAATACGATGAACATGGCACCGCAGTCGACGAGGACTTCTGGGCTTATTGGACCAATGTGTTCACGATGCTTGCACCAGATGCAAACTATTTCGTGAGCAGTGATCGTTATGGACATGAAGCTGCCAGACGACTCACTATGGTTAATGGGCCTCGCCACGGGGTTGAATGGTTTCCTGTTGATCCTGATCGTGAACTGTTTGATATCAGTGCAACACGTATTCGACAAGACCCGTTTGGCAACTGGAAGTATATTCATCCTATGTTTCGCCAACTGTTTGGCAAACGTATCCTGGTGATCGGACCTGAAAGCTCTGGTAAAAGTACACTGGTTCGAGAACTTGGCAAAGCACTCAGCAGCCCGGCGGTTCCTGAATATGGACGTATCCTCAGTGAGATGCATCAAAACGAACTCACCGAGGAACACTTTGAACAGATTGTGAAGAGACATCACGAGATGGAGTTGTTTGCAATCCGCAACAGTGAAACAGGATTGGCTATTTCCGACACTGATGTGTTTACTACCTACCTGTTCAGTGAAGTGTATTTGCCTGATTCAGGAATGGAGTCTATCCGACGTAAGTGCAATATCAACTGGTATGATCTTGTGATCATTCTCCCGCCAGAACTCGAATGGTATGACGACGGAACCAGAGTAATGGAAGATCAAGCCGATCGTGAGAAGTTTTTCCATCTTCTTTGTGCTGAGTATCAGCGCCACCCCAACACATGGGTTCTCAACCATACGCCAGATCTCAAAGATCGAGTCGATATTGTATGCAGCAAGGTTGCAGAAATGATCAAACCTGACGCTAAAATCCGTGACACAGGATATGAAAGCTTGACAAAACATCTAGAACCAGTTACTATGATAGAGTAGTAAGCAAGAGGACTGACATGCTCGTAGTTTTTGATCTTGATGGTACCTTGGCAGATGTGCGTCATCGTATGCACCATATCCGGCCTGACCCGGCCGTTGATCCTGCCACGGGCAAGAAAGTGAAGCGGCGCTTTGACCTGTTCCACCACGCCTGTGTTGATGACGGTGTGATCGAGCCTGTCGCACACTTCTACAGGTCCTTTGTTGCTGACCCTGCTGTTACCGTCGTGGTGCTCAGTGGACGTGACCACGCAACCTACGACAAGACTGTGCAATGGTTTGCAGACGTTGGTCTGCCCCTGCCAGACGAGCTTCTACTCAAGCAAGGTGACCAGCACACGCCAGACGTCGAGCAAAAGCGTCTTCACGCTGACCGTCTCGAGTCCAAGTATGGCAAGCCTATCAGCATGGTGTTCGAAGACCGTGATCGCGTCGTGGCGATGTGGAAAGAGCGTGGCACTTTCGTGTTCAACGTGGATCAATAAATGAACGGAATCTATGTACTCATTGTGATCATGGTATTCTCACATGGTCACAGTAGCTCGACTATCTCACAAGAGTTCGGCAGCTATCCGTCTTGCGAACGAGCATGGATGAGGATTGCAGAAAATATTCATCCAAATAACATCCAATATATCGATTGCGTACCAAAAGGCGGAGAGTAATGGATCCTCTATACATATTCATGGGTCTCATGGTAGGCATGTTCGCCGTAGCGCGCTATAACAGTCATCAAAGCAAACTGCAATATATCGATAGCATCTTGGCAGATATTGAGACTGATTATAATCGAGTTGATCTCGAGATAGGCTATAATGCACAACAAGAGCAAGATGACCCTATTGTCACTTTTGTAGTACATAGACCACCCAATCGTTCCGTAAGCTGGATCATGCGTCCAGAGAACAATGAATATCTCTCTTGTTTACTTACAGTGCATGGCAGTTTTTTGACTAAGAGTCAAGGATCGACTCAAGGATATTGGAACCTAGGCTTACGTATATTGGAAAATGGGTAATTAATGTCGTTAACTGTGATTATAACCGTCATTCTTCTTGCGCTTGTGTCACTCTACCTTGTGATTATTGCCGCACTGGTCATTGGGTATGCTGTTGAGTATCGTCAAAGTCTCAATGCCTTTCTGAAGGCTTGGGACGAGAACGACTTCTATGTGGTTGCACGAACGCCCTGGGATGGTGACAATTATGTTGAGATCAGATTCAAGGATGGTTTAGCTGAGCGCAAACTGATTGTTGATTACGAAGGAACCCCCACATCCAGGATTCATTGGAGCCACAATGATCGATCAACAATGCCCAAAGCAGGCCGGCGGGCGCGAAGAGACCTCACCAAATATACAGCGCAGATTGTTACCATGGCTCGTCTTGAAGGCAAACTTGATCTCGGCTTTGACGATGCCGGGGACATACCGTAGTCACTATGAGCAAGAGATCAGATGCCCAATATATGACGGGAATGAGTGAGTAATGTTTTTCAAAAAATACTTTGACCAACGTGCAATCAGAAAGATGTGCATGAACAAGATTGAGCAAGAGTTCAATGATGTGAGAGTTGTACCACTCAGAATCCCATTGACATTGAATGATCGGTATAATGCCTCACGAAACTACGTAGCACGTATGGGTCTGTTTACCGAAGATATGATGGACATCAATATTCCCTACATCACCTGGTATTGTCGTCGTGATGGTCAAATCTGGAGTGAATGGTTTTACATGCTGCCTGATCGTGGCGAAGAATATGATCGCTACGGCTATCTGCTTGACTCTAACAGAACACGTATGGTTCATGTGCCTATGAAGTATCAAGACTCAAGTCGTGTAAGAGAGATCGCTGCTGAACGCTGGACCATGGCCAAGCTGGATGGAAGTCTTGACGAGATCGATCAGGTGCGTTACACTGCTACATATGCTGGTGGTGGTATTAACACGGTGATCTAAATGGGCAAGAAGAAAGCAAGCAAGGCCAAGAAGCTTCGGCCTATTCTTGAAAGCGCGATTGATCGCGGCGAGGTCTATTGCTCGCTTGTCGTCAATCCACGCATATTTGATATCAACGGAAACCCCATCGAAACCGACGAGAAAGAGTCTTACCATGTGATGTTTGGTGCTGATGCATTACCATACGATGCTTATTGGAAAAATGGCGGTATGCACAACGCCGGTGATTATGTGCATGTTTATGTCAGCGTTTACTCTGACGGATCCATCAAGTTTTCCTTCAACGGTAATCGACAACATGTACTTGATCGCAAGCATTCATCCTGGTTTGTCGAACAGTTAGAACAGATCATTACCATGCACAAGATGGGTGCGTATGAAAGTCAGCATGGCGAGAAGTCGCAGGGCGACTATGACTATAGCATCACGCCTTGTGTCGGATACTACAAAAGCAAGCGTTCTTGACTCAAGATCGATCTTTGACAATTCATCCGACATCACGTATCGTGTAATAAATAATCATGCAGCGGAGAGTTGCACCACATAGATAACAAGGAGTTTGTTATGACCAAGGTAGACGTAGCCTTTCTGATCGGGCGGTTCCAGCCCTTCCACAATGGACACAAGCATTTAATCGACTATGGACTTGAACACGCGAAAAAAGTGGTCGTCCTGGTTGGAGGGAGCAATAAAGCTCGCTCATTCAAAAATCCCTTTACATTTGAAGAACGGCGCGAGATGATCAAAGCTGTATTTCGCGATCGTAAAATGAACGGCGGTGATTGCTTAATTCCGCGAGTGTCGGTAGATCCCCTTCCTGACGTACCAGGCAATGACGACGCTTGGCTAGGCAACGTTTATGGCGCAGTTAACAAGTATATGCCTGAAAACGGCACCATGGGCATCATCGGCTACAAGAAGGACCAGTCTAGCTACTACCTGGATCTGTTCCCCAATGCCGAGCAGATCATGCTGGAGGAAGGCTTCGCTACTCTGAGCGCAACTGAAATCCGTGACCACTATTTCCAACGAGCACCTGTGTTTCCTGAGCGTCTTTGCCCAGAACCAGTTGTAGACTTTCTTGAACAGTTTTACAACAGTGAATCATTTCGCTATGTTCTCGACGAGAAGCGGTGGATGGATGAATACAAGGCCAGCTGGGCTGGTGCTCCGTTCACACCCACGTTTGTTACCTGTGACGCAGTGTGCACACAGATGGGTCACATCCTACTTGTCACGCGCGGCGGCCATCCTGGCAAAGGCCTGCTTGCACTACCAGGTGGCTTTGTAGAGCCCAACAAAGGTGACAGTTTTGAAAACGTGCTCTACGAGCTCTGGGAAGAAGCTGGCATCCAGGACGAGCGCGGACGCATCCCACGTGGCAAGCTCAAGGGTTTTTACACTGGTGATGAGCGCCGCTTTGACGATCCCGGCCGCAGCATTCGTGGTTACACACTGACAACTGCTTTCCGCTTCAAGTTTCCTGACGGTAAAAAGCTGTTCCAAGTCAAGGGTGGTGACGATGCTGTTGATGCACAGTGGTATCCGATCAACTACATTCGAGAAAATCCTGAACTGCTTTTTGAAGACCACTATTCAATCATCATGGAGATGCTATAAAAGGACAACTTGTGATTCGGGAGATTTTTTACTAATTTGCCATAGAGGCAAATATGCAGCACGGAGTGTGTTGCATCAACAAAACCGAGGAGATTGGTTATGACTAACTACAATAATATTCTACTAGACACTGACTCATATAAGGTCAGCATGTGGAAACAATACCCGCCTGGCACTGAATATGTGTCAAGCTACATCGAAGCGAGGAAGAACCCCTGGACACAGGTCACGTTCTTTGGTCTGCAACATCTGTTAGAAGAGCTAGCAACTCCTATCACTGCAGAAGATGTTGATTTTGCAGACAAAGTCTGGACAGCCCAAGGCCTCCCGTTCAACCGTGAGGGTTGGATGGGCATCGTGGAGAAGCACGGCGGGCGATTGCCGCTCAAGATTCAGGCAGCACCTGAAGGAGCTCGTATGCAGCATGGCAACGTGTTGGTGCAGGTGGTCAACACAGACCCTGAGTTCTTCTGGCTGACGACCTGGGTTGAGACCAAACTGATGCGGGTGTGGTACCCTACCACTGTTGCATCACTCAGCGCTACCATTCGTGACATGATCCGGGAACGCCTGGAACAAACTGCGGATGACCCTGACTTCGAACTTCCGTTCAAACTGCACGACTTTGGTGCACGGGGTGTGAGCAGTGCTGAGAGTGCCACTATCGGTGGTGCCGCACACTTGGTCAACTTCATGGGCACTGACACTGGCAGCGCTCTTATGCACGCCATGCGTTACTACAGCGCGCCTATGGCTGGCACTGGTGCAAGTATTCCAGCAAGCGAACACTCAACGATTACAAGCTGGGGACGCGAGGGTGAAGTGGAAGCTTTCCGCAACATGCTCAACCAATTTGGCGATGGCGTTCTGTTGGCTTGTGTGAGTGACAGCTATGACATCTGGAACGCGGCTGATAACCTTTGGGGTGAACAGCTACGTGAACAGGTCGAGGAACAAAATGCTCTCTTGGTCGTTCGTCCTGACTCAGGTGATCCTAGGACGGTTCCTGTCGAACTTGTTCGGAGACTTGACGCTAAGTTCGGCAGCACCATCAACAACAAGGGATACCGTGTGCTCAACAATGTTCGCGTGATCCAGGGTGACGGCATCAATCTTGACACTATCCGTGATGTCATGGATGCATTGATTGATGAAGGCTACTCAATCAGCAACATTGCGTTTGGTATGGGTGGTGCACTGCTTCAGGCAAGTGACCGTGATACCATGGGCTTCGCAATGAAGGCCAGCGCAATCCGCATCAATGGTAAATGGACAGATGTCTACAAGGATCCTATCACCGACAGCGGCAAGCGCAGCAAACGTGGCCGTCTTGCACTCGTCGTCAATGACGGTGAATACCAGACTGTTCGTGAAGACGAGTTGCAGGGCAACATGCGTTACCCAGGCGTCAACCGTCTCGAGACGGTGTTCTTGAACGGTGACGTATTGGCAGCACCAAGTTGGACAGAAGTCACTGCAAGAGCTCGAGCATAAGGCAAAACATCTTGGTGGGCGGGTAACACCGCCCACCCTCTTGACTGACCGTTACAACCATGCTAGATTATTGAAAACTATATAACGAGTTATGGTAATGAATTTTTTTCGCAAAGA
>Ga0102945_1000051_pt1 | contig 46607 bp, 69 predicted proteins | sample SalPonred_H2O_MG_FD_78207 | JGI IMG/M metagenome (GOLD analysis project Ga0102945, IMG submission 78207) | Salt pond water microbial communities from South San Francisco under conditions of wetland restoration - Salt Pond MetaG R2_restored_H2O_MG ...
AACTATACTACTGTGCAGCTTTTTGTGCTTTTGCTGCACCATCGTAATCCGCAGCAGTAATGCCACGACGAGTTAGCATAGTCTTAACACCTCGAACAGTTTTGCCAACCGTCTCTGCGATTTGCTCTACTGTAAGATCTGCAATGTTTTCGAGAGAAGCTAGTGGGTCTTCTTTCGCTGCAGACTTGGTGTTTTCCTGACGAGGAATCGCTTCGATCGCACCTGAGCGAAGTAGGCTAAGAGCCTTACCACGAACAGAGCTTACGCTACGACCCATTGCTTCGGCAATAGCCTCTACAAATGCGCCAGAGTTTACCATCTCAACAAACGTAGCTTCTTCAGCATCTGTATAAGTCTTTACAGCTTCTACCTTAGGAGCCGGCTTGATGTGGCCAGTAAGTTCCATTGACAGAATCTTGCCTTGAATCTGCTTAGCAGAAAATGCGCCATTTTCGAAGTACTGAGCAACTTCAGCATAAGTGTAGCTGCCGCTGTTATCTTCTACGAAAGTAGCAAGAGTAGCTGCTTGATCTTCTGAGAAGGCTTTACCGCCTGCTGCTGATGCAAGTTCTACTTCGTAGCCCATCTTGCGAAGCTTGCTAGAAACTGAGCGGGCTGAGGTATCCAGAGTCTCTGCAGCGCCTGCTACAGTTGTTTGTGATACGGGGGTTTCGTCACCTACGTATGAGGTGAGTTCGGTTGTGCGTTCGTCATTCCACTTAGGGACTGCCATTATATATTCTCCAAAATAAAAGTTTTAAGGTTACTTACAATAAGTACGCCAGATTCTCTGGCTTTCTGGGTTTTAGATGATTCTATACCACTTTCGTTTACTAGAATCTCTACATCTTTTGTTAAACTGCTCTTGACAGTATATCCTAGGGACTCAAGAGTTTTTGTAGCTTCAGCCTTCGTTTTGTAACTATTTAATTTGCCTGAGATACAAACTGTACCCTTAGGTTCAACATTAACATTACTAACGGCTTTGCGAAACTTGAAGTCAAAAGGAAGTGTTCCGTCATACCAAGAGTAGAACTCTGTTTTTAGCCAAGAAACTAAACTTTCTGTCGCTTTATTTCCGAGACCGGCTTTAGCGCAGCTATCGTAGCCTATGTCTTCAATTCCATTGCAGACTTTTGATAATTTTTCTGCGGCAGTTTTGCCGATCAACGGAATACTAAAGGCAGGAAGTAAAGTTTCTAAGCCAACTTCTTTAGAGTTTTCTATCTCTTCGAACAGTTTATGTCCTAACTTCTCGGAGGAGAGCCTCTCACAAATGTCCGCTAATTCGAGTTGATAAATCTCCTCTAAGTCGGTCAACCCGAGCTTAGTAATGGAGGCAGGGCCAAGCCCTTTAATTTTTAGCGTTTTTGCGAAGTGCTCCAGCTTTTTAGCTGATTGAGAATGACAGTTAGAATTTCTACAGTAAAGTAGATGGTTGGACCATTCAAGTGACGAGCTGCACGAAGGGCAATGTGTCGGGGCTTGAATTTCTGTCATTCGGGTTCTTCCTCAAAGTTGAAAAGATATTATACGGAAAACTAAGGTAAAAGTCAAGAATTATTTTTTTCAAGGTTATCTACTCGTTTGACAACTCTTGGTATAATCTCTCCAGACCTAATCACCTCGACCTGACACCCAATTTCTAGATCAAGTTCTCGTATGTATTCAATGTTGTGGAGTGTAGCTTTCGAGATTGTAGCATCGCCTATAAGAATAGGATCTAGAATTGCTACAGGGCTTACGACCCCGCTCTTACCTACTTGCCATACAACATCAAGGAGTGTTGTTACTACCCCTTCCTTCTGCTCCTTAAGAGCAAAAGCTCCTCGGGGGTGATGAGCGGTGAAACCCATCTCCGAGAAAACTTTGTAATCGTTAATTCTGTATACAATACCATCTGTAGGGTAGTTAGTTGCATCGAATTTATACACAGAAGTAAAACCTTGTACTTCTAGTGAGCGCATTGCCAGTGTCCACGGGCCGGGATGTATGTCTCCCTGTACATCATATGCTACAAAAGTTAGGGGGCGAGAGTGGAACTCGTCTATGCTCTTAAGGTTTAGTGACCCCGCTGCGACATTGCGAGCGTTTGGAATTCGCGAGGGACATACTACTTCCCCCGTAATTTGAATAGTTCCTGAATTAAGTATTTCTACAGGAACTAAGTAAGACATTTTTTCTGTGATGTCTTGGCCTTTAATACCGTCTCCACGAGTTAAAGCAAGCTCTAGCTTTCCTCTTACATATAGAAGAGATACTGCTGCACCATCTAGTTTAGGAGTAGATACATAATCTTCTAAGTTATTACAAACCCCATCAAGGCTGAAAAACTTTTGTAGCGAATACATTTTATAGAGGTGAGGAATCCCACCCGAAGTAGAGTGCCCAACTTTATTATATGAATACTTTTCTGCTAGCCTATCAAACTCTTCATCTGATAGTATGGGATTGCCTTCATAGTACGCAGCACTAGCTCTATCTAATAAATCTTTCAACTGTTGCTCCTTTTATCAATACGTATATTATACTAAATAATAGGATAGCTGTCAAGAATTATTTATAGATATCCTGTATGAGGTCCTTGAAATTTTCCTCGATGATCTCTTTACTCTCTGCGAGAGATAGTATTTCTGTAAGTCCTATAAATAATTCTTTAGAGTTTGAAAAGTCTATAGGCATAGAAATACCTTCAGGAGTAGGCTTCCACTCCTCAAAGAAATCTAAGTAGTATTTTCGTAGACTAAGATATTCTACACCGCGAAAGGTGCTCACAGTTAAACGAATCTGAACTTCTTTTACAGAATCGTAATGTATCACTCTCTCATAGAGTTCTGGTGCTTGGTATAAGTCCATTTCTACCGTCCGTTTTTAAGTACAGAGGCAAGAGGAACCACACTGGTAACAGTGGAAGGCTTTAGAAGTCTATACGAATCAGTATCCCAACAGAACAAAAGCAAAGTAGTTTTATCTTCTTTTGCACGACTACTTTTATTCTGAATGTAAGGAGTAGAAAAGTCTAATGTACAAACATTATACTTTAGCTTATTCGAGTTTTCACTTCTATAAGTTATAACAGCATCGCCATAGTCGTGTACTAGGTTAGCCAGGTCTTCTTTTTTCATCTATCTTTCTTCCTTCGATTGCAGGTTAGCAAAATTTTTTGCAATACTGACCTCTTTGGTGAAAGGTATAGATGCAAAGAAACGCTAAGGAGCGGGGAACTCCTTAGCGTCACACCATGTCCTAAGACTTGGATTTAGGCATTAATAGCGGCAATTACTCCAGCAAAATACTGAGCAGCTTTACCAGTCAGCTTTTCAACAATATCATTGTCGATTTCTTGACCCGCATCTGTGAGTGCGGCTACTAATGACTCCTGAGCGGCTGCCTTGGATACGCGTGAACCGCCACCACCAGTGCTGCCTCCAGAAGATTTACTTGAAGCTGCAGGAGTCTTCTTAACATAAACACCGGCTTTAGTCAGAATCATACGAACACCGTTAGGCGATTCTTCATACTCATCTGCCAAATCCTTCACGATTTCCATCGAATTTTCAGGTGTTGGATCAGCTCCTTCGTAGGCTTCAATTACTGCTGCTTTCTTATCGTCGTCCCATGCCACGATTTTTTACTCCTTGTTTCTCAATTTGAAATGATATTATATAAAATTTTTGAGCAAGTTGTCAAGAACTATTTTTTATAAGGTCTTGAGGTTCACTCCGTACTTCTCTAAGTGAGACAGCTTTCCTAGGTCATATGCAGCAGAGCTTGCGAAGAAGCCACCTGCAGATACTCCTGGAAACATTGAATCTTCACTATCTGTAGGCTCTGAGATATGAATATTGTAGCACTTGCAAGCGTACTTTTCTTCATAGTCAGTATCTGCCAGCCCTTTCTTGCTAGAAACATATTTTGAATCTAGCTCTCGCATAATCGTTCCTGCACGATGATATCGCGCTGACCATACGATCTCACCTACTTCAAAAGAATCTGCTACACACTCGTCAGGTAAGTAGTCTACTTCTTCCCGCTCATCTTTTGAAGTAATTCGCTGAGGTACTCCTACTCGCTCAATGATATTTTTTACGAATGAAGGAGAACGATATAAACTTTTTGCTATATCAGATACGGTCTCGCCCTGAAGATAGCTCATTACAGCTTCGCCAATTTCTACATTCGTAGCAGCTTTGCCACGATTCATGGCTTTACGCTTAGTAATATAAGCCTGAGTATCTAGCCAATCTTCTAGAATTTTGTCCAATCTCGTAGTGTTATACGAGATATTAAGCATATCACAGGCGGCTTTTTTCGTAATCGCCGTATCTGAAGAAGCCTCTGTAGGATTCAAGAGCTGATAGACTTTTTTGATGTTTGAGGGACTCAGGTTCTCGTAGTCCTTCTTCTTTACTCCTCGCCTCAAGTTTAGCCTCCAATTTAAATAGTAAACAACATATTGCGTGTGCTTCGTGATAGCACTCAGTTTCTGGGTCTAGATCCTCGCCTTCCATAATTGCAAAGATATGTCGAAGAGACGCACCCGTATACCGATTCTGTAAGTTATCTAGCTTTTTCCAATTATCTTCATCATACTTCTGAGCACCAAAAGTCAATACTTTTGCTACTTCTTGAATTGCTTTTGGAGGAAGTAGATACATACGCGGCTTTTCGCCATCAAACTTTCGTCCTTCACTCATAATCTTTATCCTCAAATAACCAAGCATAAAGCTCTACTTCGGAAACGAGACCATCATAGTCTTCCGTTTCACCTAAAAACTCTGCGATTTCACATACTATATCTACACTTACATCGTGCTCGTCTGCGAGTTTTCTCATGTACTCCAGTCTTTTTTCGCTAATCATCTTCAATTACCATCCAAGTTACCAGAATACTAGCACACATAAGCAATCCTGCTGTGTTTAGTAAAATTTCCATTACTTTTCCAAATAAAAATATATTATACTGAATTTATAGCACTTCGTCAAGAAGTAAACTCAGATACCATAGGGAAAATGCCCTTTAATTCTTCTGCACAGGCCAGTGCAATTTCTCGATGTTCTTTCTGCGTTTCGACCCCGCTACGGATTTCTATGTAATGCAGCCAGCTTCGTAGAGTTCCGTTCATATACATACGCGTAGGCGTGCAACCCTCTGGAAGAATAGCCCTAGCTTGTTCCTTTGCTATTCCCATCTTGATTGCGTGATCATAAGCCATTCTAGACGCGCTGATTATATTACGCTGAGAGTTCTCCCAGAAAGCAGCTGTCTGAGAATTATCGCATTCAATACTGTTTTGTCGATTTTTTTCGTCTTGCATTCGAGCTTCTCGCAGTACAAAGTTTCCTAGATCATCCGGTTCTGCATATCGTTGACTAAACTCTTGAAAAGAAAAGCTACGATGACGAAGTATTTGCTTCGATATATCACGAGTAGTTTCAATTTCCATACACACAGATACCATCTCAAATGGAGACCAATGCTTATGCTTCATAAGGTAGCGAACTAACTTTTCTGATGTAGCAGTATTGTTTTGGTTACTAGGATTTGATACTCGTGCAATATACGCAATATCTTCTAGTAGATTATTTCCTCCCAGCCCCTGAGAGTACCCGATTAGTTTAACGTTCATTTTGCTGTAATCCTTTTATCATACATTGCGTAGTTGTCATCCCACCATTCAGGACGATCTCTGTGAGACCATACTGCAAAAGTAGCTTTGTCAAGGTGATAGTAGTCACGATAAGACTGTATCGGATTATCGTAATCTTTCAAATCATCTGGCATTGCTAGGCCAAAAGTAGTAAATCCTTCTCTTGGCATATTTTTTGGGGCAGGTAATTTATTTACTACATCGACTATAGACTTATGCTGCTTGCCATAGCGATAATAGTATTCATCATTGAGAGCATTGCCATAGCAGTGAGTCCACTCAAAATTGTCTAAAGATGAACGAACCCATATCGTACAAGGATGATTATACATCATTGGCAGATATGGGGTCAAAGGTCTCTCTTCTAGAGGTAGGTGTTTTATTTCTTTCTTAAGCTCGTTAAGATGATCGCGCTCTTCTTTATTCAAAGCGCGAGGAACAAAGCCTAGATGCTCATCTACCCAGATGGCTGTACACATAAGTTGTGCTACTTCCAAAGGCATTTTCACAATGTGCTTGTCTACATGATACTCTGCACACTTGTCTAGGTCTTTGTCTAAATAAAATAAGTTCATTAGGTTATCTCCATTTCAGAATATATTATACTAAAATGGAGATGTTTTGTCAAGTAACATTTTCCAACTTAGTCATTAAGCGTTCTGCGCGATTTGGTACTTGTTTATGCCAACGGCTATCCCTACCCTCTTTCGCCGCTTGCTTCCAATCTTCCTTGATTAATGCTGCTTTCATTTTCTTGAACTTTCTCATACGAGTCCGCCCCATATTAAACATCATATTAACCAAGACCTCGTGGACGTCTCTAGGCCAACTAGAGAACCTTTCTCCGTATATAGCTTCACAATCTCCAATTGCTGTACAGAGGTCTTTTTCGAAGGCTGCTCTAACTCTTTTTTCTGATACTGCTGTTCCAATTGGCTCCCAGTATTCTTTATCTTCTCGGGTGATTCTATGCCCGATACCAAACGTGGGATAACCGAGATGATCGATATAGATGACATACTTTACTCCTTCGTCTATCTCTAGCTGCTTTTGAATTCTATCTACGTTCATTTTTTACCCATAAATCCTACTGCTGCTCGTACACCAAAAGATGCTGCAACAATTACGCTTAGTGTATATTGATACCACGCAGGCATCTGCTCTAGTGCCTCGAAACCTGCGTGTACATAGTCCACGGTTTGAGGAAAGAAGCATAGTATCATAGGAATACTAAAAAGAAGTGTTAACCACTCATCTTTCCAAGAAGTCCCAGAGTTGCGTGCCATGATTGATTCCCAATCTGCCTTACTCTGAGAAGCTGTTATCATTACCTGAGCTTCAGCGTCTGCCTTAGCTTTCATTTTAGCATTTTTACCTTCTAGCCAGGTTTTTCCCAACCCCGCTATAGATCCTACTATTCCGCCCCACATAATTAATCTCTAGTCTTACGACTCTTGTGAAAAGGGTCTTTCGACCCTCTCACGTATTGTACAAAGGTTATAGCCATTATACTCCATATATATCCTGCAGCTAATAGCGTCATTACTATCGCTAAATCTATTATAAGTTTTTCCAAGTAAATGCTCCAAAAAACATTTCGTCTTCCGACATCTGTCCCCAAGGTACGAGTCTGCTGGGGTCTGGATTCATTGGGTTGTCTGCTGAGTTGTCAAACCAACCCTCCACATGTAGCTTAGTTCCTTTCGGCAAAAACTTAGGCTCACGCCAAGTATATGAAAGTTGCCAAGCATATTCATAGCGTGGAATGTCAATAAGTTCTTCTACCTCACCATCTGGATAGTATGCTGTTGCTCTCATTGCCTTGCCCCGAAAGTGCATATGTGGCAAGAAGGTATGCAACATTACATCATTCTTTAGTACAACATCAGCCTCTTGTTTGAAGTTGGGATCATATGGTGGAATTGGTGTCCACTTATCAGGGAAGATACAAGCACAGTCGCCTGCCATTCTTTCTTCTGGGACTACACCTTCATCGTGAAAGTATAAACCAATTCGTGCTTTGTCAGTTCTAGGAGTACCGTCAGGCGTATAATGTAGTTGTAGATTTACTTTACTGCCTGCCCGCAATAAACCGCCTGTGTTCTCATCATAGAAGTCTGGATCACCTCCAGGAACATAGGCACTTACACTAGCATAGTCCATATTTTGCTGTTCACCGCCTTGTGTACCAAGAATGTTTCTGTTTCTTTCTCCTGGCACTGACACTGAGTTAAGCATATGGTGCATTACAGTAGGCTCAGAAGGAAGAAATTCTGAACCCCGTAGCCACTTATCTTCTGTGAGACCTAAGTCTACACCTACATAACGATAAGGAATAGCACTGGGGCCTGCAGGAATCTCTTGTGGCGGTACTTCAACAATCATATCAGGCTCACCGTGAACCCACTCAGAAGTAGAGTATACTGTCTCAGTGAGAGGGTCTCTATCCCCTTCTACAGGTGCGCCCGCATTGACCCACTCTACAATCGTATCCATCTCTAGATCGCTGAGTGTTCTATGGTTCACAATCACATCAGCATACTTGCGATTGATCTGTCCTGGTGGCATATGCAACGTAGTGACTGCTTCTTTAATGGCAGGTGCAAATGCTTGAAGCATTCGATAGTCTGTCATAGCCCAAGGTGCAATACCTCCCTCTCTATGACAGCTCTGACACTGCTCTACAAAGATAGGTGCTACATTTTCTGCATAATCAATTTCTGCTCCATCAGCTCGTGCGCCTGCTAACAGCACCATCAAACTAAAGGTCCACACAGATGCGTTTAGTCTACTCATCTTTTGATATCTCCTTAATGTACTTTGCCATGAGAGTAATTTCATCATCGCTTAAAGTTGCTGCCTGACCAAACATAATACCGCTCATATCGCCACGGTGAATCATATTCTTGTAGTCCTGCAATGCTTCTGTAATTTGATCTTCCTCTAGAAAACTAAGTCCTGGGAATCCTGGTTTACCTTCTGCTTTATTACCGTGGCACGCTGCACACGTCTTCCACTTCATCTCTACGGAGCTAAAGTCTGCTTCTTGTGCGTATAGTGTTCTTGCACCCATCAATACTACAAATTGAAAAAATAAAAGTGCTACGAATCCTATTGCGCAACCCCATAGACCTTGTCTTGCTTGCTTTACTGTTGGCATTCATCTTCTCCATCAATAACTGCTTGGGATTGTTCTATCCACATCTGCATAGTTTTATTTGTTTTATAATTAGACTCTTTAGCTGCTTCACCAAAAGTGTCAATAACCCACTGAGCGCAGTCTTTGCTGCGCCCGTGGTAATTTAGTACAGTATTAATCTCCTGTTCCATATCTCTCCTCTTTCAACTGCGCAAAGCCTTCCTCGTCTAAATGTGTGATAGCAAGCCAAGCATGAGTCATTTCGTCCCCGGTGCGAGATCCACCCATTACATACATATCTGGGTCAGGGTTATTTGGATTTTCACTTGTGTTATCATACCATTGCTTGAGAATGATAACTGCCCCTGCCGGAATTAAGGGCGCACTATCTGGAGCATACAGGTGACTGTGGTGCCACGTAGCACTCCATTTAGAAATCTGACTTACCTGTTCGGTGCGACCTGTTTCTGGATAAAAGATTTCAAGGCTTGCTGCATTCATACGCAAGTGACCGTGAGGCTGAAAGCTATCTAGTCGCACAGGATGATCGAATGAATGAAAGCCCTGTGTCATAGCATATCCATTGGGAGGAATAACCAAGTCGTCTTGATCCCCGAGGCGATATAAACTCAAATCTTGTTTGTATTTCAGTTGTTCGCTTTCCTCTTCGGTGTATAACCAGAGACCAATCTCTACCACGTTGTCTTTTATAACTGAACCTGGTGCCATTGCCCCAAGACCGCCTGGGAACATGTGAATATCCCAACTGATTTGTGCGTTTGCTGGGATTGTACGACAAACTCCTTCTGGTACAATCTCTCCCCACTTTCCCATAGCGTACTCAGTGAGCATGCCTTCACGCCCTTCTGCTGTAAGAATACTAGAGTTAGCGTGATGCACTACAGACTTCGCTGCACCTCGTGGCTTTACTTGTACTGCTTTTATACAGCGATCTTCTGTAATACCACTAGGTACTAGGTGCTTGTGCCATAGATCATTGCCATTTGCAGGAATATCAATTGCTACACTAGGAATGATTGCATTGGGTGCGCCAAAGTCCGCTTCGAAATTCCATGCTTCTGGGTCTTTCATAGTGGGGGCTTGTACTATTGTATCAGGATCTCCATAAACTGAGCCTTCATTTACCCAGGCTACTACAGTGTCAATATCTTCTTGTGCTAGTCGCCAATCACCTTGTAAGTCTTGAATACCAATGCCGTGATCGTAAGCATAAGGAGGCATTTCTCGTGATGCTACTTTCATAGCAATCAGTGGAGCCCATGGACGGACTTGCTCGTAAGTTTCGAAACTCATTGGACCGATGCCGCCTTGACGATGACATACTACACAGTTCTCGTTAATAATGTTCGCTACTTCTTGTGTATATGTCTGGGAAAAGGCTTTAGTGCCTATAACTAGGCCTACGCCAAAAGCTATTGTGTGTACTATTAATTTTTTCATAGATTCTCCAAGAAAAAAGGGTCGAGATTTCTCCCGACCCCGTAGGTCTTTACATGCTTGTGAAAAGTACGAGTCCGGGAATTGACAAGACCAATGCCAACATTCCGAAGGTCTGAGCGACCGCTACTACCTCATACTTAGTTATTACTAACTTATTCAATGACTTCTCCTAATTTATTGATATGGTAATGGGGCGATCTTCTTCTGGAATTTCTTCCTGAAGATCAATACAAAGCAATCCCCTATTCATATACGCTTTTGAAAGTTTAATATGATCGCCTACTCGGAAATTGCGTGTAAAACATTTACCACTCAATCCCTTATAGACATATGTTTCATCCGGATTTTCTGTTTGCTTTGTAGTGCCTTTTACGCTAAGTACATTTTTATGTAGCGAGATTTCGATATCCTCTTTATGCCAGCCAGGTACTGCGATTTCAATTCTATAATTGAAATCTCCTGCCTTTACGACATTATAACGAGGATAACCTCCATCTACTGTACTTGCAAAGAAGTCATCTTGTAAGCGGTCAAACCCAAGAAAAAATTTCGGCAGGTCTGCCATAGACAATTTATGTGTTGTCATACATATCTCCTTTCCCCCTTTCGGCGGGACTTTGAAGCCCTTTCGGCACTTCGTTTACTTACGAGAAAAAGCCCTCCTTCGTTAGAAAGAGAGCTTAGTTATAGCCCGTTGGGTAATAAGGTGGGCCAAACCCCATTAAAAAAGACACTCGCTAACTAATCCTTGCAAAGATTAGTCAGAGGAGGCATCTCGTTCCTAGGTTGAGCCGGCTGATCGAACGAGTGTCTTTATTGATGGAGCCGAGAAGGTTTGAAACCCTGTCCAAACCTCCTATTGCATACTTCTATTTTGACTCTTTCATCTCTTTAACAGCTTGAAGCAGCTTATTGCCCAATGTTTCCCCAGGGTCTTCCATCATATCACCTGCGGTTGTGAACTTCATCTCTACATATTTAGAGGCAGCAGCTTCTTCGCACTCTCTTGAACAAAACTGTGCAAATTCAAGTACGAGTTTAAATTCTTTATCACAGATAGGGCAGGTTTTAGTTGTCATACAAACTTTGTACTGCTTCTATTTGTTCTGTGAGATCGGTTATATTGGCACAAAACATACGTATGATTTTATAGTTTTCGTTTTTATCTCTGCCGCTTACTTCAAGCGTATAGCCGTTTTCTAGAATTTCTATGTTAATTCCTGAATTTACTTCTTTTAGTTTCTTTTTAATCATACAATTGGCTCCAACTTTTTAGTTTTAGTTTCTTGAATTTTGCACGTTCTTCCATAGCTTCCCAGTCAAGATAACCCATATCTACTAACAACTTTAGCATACAGTAAACATCGCCTGCTTCGTCTACTAGATCGTTTCGGCTCTTTTCGTCCCCGTTGCGACGTAGTATTTTTGAGCAGGCTTGAGTAAGCTCTCCACACTCTTCCATAGTAATTACGAGTGCTTGTGTTGTTTTATCCATCGTAACCTAACTCCTTTGCTCGCTTCTTCAATTCAATTTGTTCCAGTCAGTGGCTTCTGGCATCAACTCAACGGCATCGCCAAACTTTTCTTTCAGTTGATTATACACTCCTGAAGTAGCCACTGTCAGCCTATATCCGTCACGATGGCAACGATATCGACTACCGCTCGCTCCTTCGAATACCGCATGCTTGCCACCTATTGTAGCTTTTGTGATGCCACTGTTCATTCGCCAAGAGTCACCGTCAAGATAGCCGCCACTCCATCCTGCTAGGACTTTATAGAGTGTTTCATCTTCATTAACGATTTTAAGCACAACCCACGAATCGGGAGTATATTCACTCATGTTTCTTTCTCCATTTCAATAAGTATATTATACAGAGATTTTGGAGTTTTGTAAAGAATTATTTAGGAATATTCTTTTCTATGTACTGTATGTGAATAAGCATTATTTACGAAAGCTTGCTCTCTCTCACTCAGGTTTCCCCAGTCTGCCATGCAATGGTTGCAGTACTCCTTCACGAGTGCTGGTCTCTCCAGATGAAGCTGAGTCATCATCATTCTGTGAAGAATGTCCAACCTCATCTCTTTCTCTTTTCTTCCAGTCATTACAGCGTCTCTTTGAATTAATTAACTTACGTACTGTATGGTATCTATTCATTTATTTCTTCCAGGAGGTGGAAAGCATACTGCGCTGAATGTATTGAACAATTTATTGAATCTTAACTCATTCATAGCTTTCATGCCAATAAGCAGATTCATCAACTTATCGCTATATTCAGCATCCAGGTCTCTGAAAACAGGATCATGTCCTAGAGCATCAAGTATAACTTTAATTTCTTCAGTCACCTGCCAGCATGACAAAATATCTTCTTCTAAATCAAACCGTGTCTTATTCATAACTTCCCTTGTGCTTACGATATCCTCGCTTCTGAGCTTTTTTCGAGTCCATGTGCGACCCCGCCCCGCAACGCTGAGCGTGTTTTGCTACAAAGTTTCTAGCAGTCTGGGTCGAAATCGTACCACTCCTGCGCTTCATCGGGTTCATATTCATCAATCTCATCTAAACAAGTTTCACAGATTAGGTCTTCACCACAATCCATTCCACAAATTTCGCATTCATTCGTCATCATCGTGTTCCAGTTTAATATACCCTTCATCTTCTAGATGAGCAAGGCAGTCGTTTACACCTTTACGAAATCCAATCTCATAGCTAGTATACCCAGCTCCGAGGAGGCAGACCCCGTAGATACCGTACTCTATCCAATTCATAATTCTTCCTTACTTTTTTCAGAATATGTATATTATAGTCATTTTTGACCAGGATGTCAAGAAAAATTTTTCTTTGCTTTGGACTTCGCATATTTTGTCCTTGACAACCATCCTCAAATTTATTATAATATACAAAATGAAAAAACAAATGTGGAAATCAAGAGAAGTTGAGGTGTTGCGTAAGTACTATAACGAAGTACCTATGCACGAACTACTCGAAATGCTTCCAGGTAGAACAGAAAATTCTATCTACAAAAAGGTACAGTACCTTCGCAAGAAGGGTTTTATTTTAACGAGGAGAAAAGACCATGGGAATTAAATTTAAGAAGAGCGAGCCAGTACGACAGAAAGACGGTACATTGCGATACAAGCATCACTACATGAAGGCTGTTTCTACTGCAACGCTTGCACAATACCTGGAGGCAAACAATGCCAAGCCAAAGGTAAAGCAAAAGGTTCTAAATGAACTTGTAAGGAGAAATAGTGCGATCAGTAACAGTTAGAAATGGAAATGTAGACGCAGCGCTTCGTGTATTTAAGCGCAAGGTAAACAACAGTGAAGTACTGATGGAATACCGAGAGCGACAAACTTACACGAAGCGTTCCAGTCACAAACAACGAAAAAAACAAGCGGCAATTGTTCGCGAGAGAAAAAGGCAGCAAAATGATTGAAGTAACGAATTTTGAGAAGGTAGGCGACTTTATGGAAGCCTGCGACCAGGACGTAAACCTAGAGCCAGATTTTCCACAAACAGAGACGATGATTCTTCGGATTGCTCTGATTGAGGAAGAAATGGATGAGCTGATTGAAGCACAGGAGTCTAGGGACTTGGTAGGTGTAGCAGATGCACTTACAGATCTTCTTTATGTTATCTATGGTACTGGGCACGCTTATGGCATTGACCTTGATAGTTGCTTCGAAGAAGTACATCAAAGCAATATGTCAAAGCTCGTAGATGGCTATGCTCAGAAGAATGAAATGGGTAAGGTTATGAAAGGGCCTGACTATTTCGAACCTAATTTAGTAGAGGTACTTGGTCTTTGATTAAGTGCCTTATGTGTGGAGTGGGGCATATCGTCAAAGACGTGTGCATTCACTGCAATTTTAAATATATGTCGAGGGAAGAATGGATCAAGAGATTACAGAGGAAGAAATTAGAGGAATCCTCCTCGAAGTTATCGGACTCGTCAACGAAGCAAGACTAGGGAATGAAAGAGAGTATAATATTGACACTGCTCTCTTTAATCTCAAAGTTTTGCAACAGGAAATGGACTTTGCAAGAATAGCGAAGAGAGGTTATTCGTAATGAAACAACCCTATCAAAAGATAGCAAAGCATATGGTTGAGTACCTAGAGTTGCTTGATAAAAACTCCTGGCACTTTGCCAAAGTTGAAGAAGCTCCCGAAGGCCTGGATGAAGTTCAAGGCTGGGAGTGGGCTTTGAAAGAGATGAAGGAAGCTGCTGAGAATCCAAAGAAGAAGAAGTCGAAGCTAGGTTTTCAACTTATCGGGAAATACTTTCAGCATCTAAAATATTGAGGCTTTTTCGAATGTATAAAATGTTAGCATTTACTCTACTTCTCACTTCCTGTGCCACAGTAGAGAGAAATGTAAAAGTTTCTTACTCAGATCCATATGCTTACTCAAATCGTAAAACATTCTGCCCTACTTCGAGCTCTCTGCTTGCGGGTGGAATGTTTGGAGGTACTCTTGCGATTGTTGCGCCTGTAGCAGTGGCTGTAGGTGTGGGAGTTGCTACTGCAATCTCAGTGTGGATAGGTAATGATGAAATACACGGCCCTACCAAGTGTCTTGTACCTAGAGAAGAATAAAAAATATTTTAGTTTCTGTGACCCCGCCCAACCCCGTCGTCTTACTACATGAGCAAAAACAGTTCTTGTGTTCTGCTAAAAGTCGTGGTATAATAAATTCATATTTTGATATGCAATCAAGTCTACTTAAAACCAGAAGTGAGCATAATAGCATAGAGATATTTGTGCGTTAAGCACTCTCGAAGCGTTAGCGAGAGAGAGTGTGTACCCACAAGATTATCTCGTTGTTGCTATAAGCGAACGATAACCCAATGCCAATACGCATTAAACCACTAAGCAAGACTGATGACCAATATCAATTGGATAACCAAATACAATCACTAACCCCAACGGGGTCAAATAACCCCACTACAACCTCTAAAACTCCTTTCCAAAGTTGCGTCTGTTCATAACGCACATAATTCTGCCCAATTCGCAAGTACTAAAAAACCCGTTAAAGACTGTTAATCGATAACGGGTTTATGGGAAATTCTTTACAATTATGGTTCTTGGGCTTCTAGTTTTCCTAGAATTGTTTTGAGTACTTGCTTTGGAGCTTTTTCTAGCCCTAGTAAATCTTCTGCATCTGTCTGTAACCCCGTAGCGATTTCTGCTACTAATTCTTCTTTGGTTACAGGAGTCTCTCCGGTTTTTGTTTTATAACTCTGTCGCTGGTATACTCCTTCTCTGCTCAGCTTTCCAATTATCGACTTGATAGTCTTTTCGTATTTCTCTGCAAGCATCTCTACTGTATCTCTTGTGGGGTTACAGTTATATGCCTCGACCATTTCTAGTGTTTGCTCTTCTGTGTAATTTGACATTAGTCCTCCATATTCAAAAAGTCTTCATCTGTTAGCGTTTGATTGGTAGCATATAGCTTCCATAAAACCGGTACGGGGTTTTTCCAGTACTGCAACAAATTGTCAAAGATTTCCTGCTGCTCTTGTAGGTCTTCTTCGACCCCGTTGAGATTTGCGTAAAGGCGATCCAACTCGATGTGAATCTCTTCAAGTTTCTGTAGCTGTCTTTCAATGCGGGGTTGTAGGTTAAATTCCACGACGTTCGTCAAAATATTGCTCCTCTCATTTATAAGTATATATTATATCAAGGTTTGGGGAAACTGTCAAGAACTTTTTTCAGGTACAAAAAAACCCTCTTGCGAGGGTTATTAGGTTGAGGTTGCAGCGGGGAAGTATTCACTGCATATTAAAATCTTATCGTGTTAATTAACGTCCCTGATTGCCTCAAATAGGTTCATAGCTGCCGTCCCTGCCATGAAACTTCTCTCCTTTCTCAGAGAGAACCCGATAGTCCCGACTCACTATACTGGAGCCTCTGGCAGTTAACGTACTCCAGACAACGCCTTCTAATTTACCTGTAGAGAAGGAAACAGGGCTCTGTATTAAGGGTATAGAGCGAACCCCTGCTGTATATATCTCTTCACGGGATAAGAGTCGCTAGTCACTCAAATTTATGTATATTATATCGAATTCATACCAAATTTGTCAAGATTTATTTTTAGCAGCCCTGAATAAAGGCTGCTAGTTTCATTAGGTCTTGCTTAGTTGCTTTCTCAAGGCTAGGAGCTTCAGTTCCCATTCGTGATTGAATCACAGAAACTAGATCTACCTTGCGAACGATAGGCTCCCCAGTCTTTGTAGTACGTGGCTTGCTTTGGTATACGCCTTCGCGTACGAGCTTTGCAATTACACTACGAACGCTCTTTTCCCATTTGTCTGCAAATTCTTTTACAGTTTCTGTAGTAGGGTCATCGTTGTAGGCAACCAGAAGCTCTTCAGTCATAGCGTCTGTGTAGTTTGTGTTTGTAGCTGTCATAGTCTTTTTCTCCCGAAAAGGTTTTCTCAAATTTATGTATATATTATAATAAGTTTTTAGGCTTTTGTCAACATCTTTTTTAACAATTTACCTTCTAACTTGTAGGCTTCTTTCTCCCAAGGCTGCTTTGAATAGGGAGTATCATTCTCTCTTGTTCCATCCTCCCAAGTCAGCACAGGACTGTATCCTAGCTTACCAGTTCGAAACTGTTTTACATGAACCATCTCGTGCAGAACAGTAGCAAGAAGTGTTATTACATCTTTGTTGTGGAACAGTCTTACTTCATATTTCTTAAGGCTTTGTTGCAGTGTTAAACCTTCATACTGCTTGTTGCTCTTCTCCAGTTTAAGTTCTATTGAAGTCTTACCTGGTATCTTTAGAGCGTGGAAAGCGTACACAATTGTATTCAATACTGCTTCTACTTCGCTTTCTTTCCACTGCTTACTTTGTTTAATTATATCTAGCACATCGCGCCTCAATCATTCTATAGACTTCTGGAGATTCTACCATTGCATCTGCTAGCAAAGCCATCAGAGTACCTGCTACAATCATCCACTCTTCTTCCGTTCCATCTCGTACACCTTTCACTAGCTTCTTCACTAGATCATCACACTGACCGTAATCTCGTTTAGTCATCTTTTATCCACTCCTGATATCTTCCGTACAGAGCATCGTACTCATTGAGTTCCATCATATCTCGTACTTCGTCTTCACTCATGTACTTGATACATGCAACCATAACTTCTCTGACGTTTAACCAGCCTTCGTCTACCAGCTCAACTAGGTCATCTCTCATTTCTTGCTCCATTTTCAAAATATGTACATATTATACTAAACTCAAAGCACTTTGTCAATAACTTTTTGAGGCTTGGTCATTAAGGGAACGCACCCTAATTCCGGGGGCCGACACGGGGTCGAAAAATGTCAAGAATTATTTGCTACAATTTACTAAAATTTTCTACAATAATCCTCGCCCTGCCCAGGTTTGCCCCAATTTGCCTCGGTTTGCCACAAATCGGCGCAAATCGCTACGGGGTCACAACAAGACCTGCCCTTTCACATTAAATTGTGAAAAATTTAAAAAAGACTTGACAAACCCCGTGGGGGTCTGCTATAATCGGCGCCGCCCACCATTTTGCGTTGTTTTTCAACTTTGCACTTCGGCGCCCTGGCGGGGTCGTTACAAAGACCTGCCCTTCCGGGACTAATTTCACCGAATGTCAAAAAAAGACTTGACAAACCCCGCTCGGTTTGGTACAATGGCGCGAGCGACACCATCGCGTTTGCACTTCGCTTTCGCACTGGCGCCCGCGCGCCGAAATGAGAATGATTCTCATTTGGGATCTGCCATTTTGGAATAAGCGTTTTTTTATCGGACAAAAAAAATCCGCCTGGCATTTTATGTGCGAGGCGGATTTTTTTGTAACGAGTGTTTTAGAATGAAAGTAAAAAACTGATCGGTAAATAAAATGCCGTTCCAAAAACGAAAAGGAAAAGCAAAGCGGTGAAAAAGTTATTGTCCATTTTTGAGTTCCTGAATCAATCGTTCCAGTAAGGCAAGGCGACCGGCTTTCTTATCATTGAAATCTATGACAATCCAATCCGCGCCAATGCAATCTTCTTTTGCGAGTGTCATTCGATCGAAAGAGTCGAGCGCGAGTTTATCGTTCGCCGAAAATTTCCAGTAAGTGAGCGGCGATTTTTTGCGCTTGTTTAATCGTTCGGCTTGCTCGTCTTTTGAAATTGAAAGATAAAATTTAATGACGCGCGTTCCAGTCTGGCGTTCCCATGGAATGACATTCGCTAGAAAATTTTGCGCTTGTCGTTCGCTGCACCAAGCGTTGACGCGCTGCACCAATGCGCGGCTATACCATGAGCGATCAAAGAATCGAACCTGCCCGCGATTTGGTAAACGCTTGTTCCAATAGCCGAACCAATTCTTCATAGCTCGCTTAGTAGGCTTTTTTGAATGTTCAATTGAGAATAATTTTGGCGGCAGGTATTTTGTCAGCATTTTAATAGTGCCGCTTTTTCCTGCCGAGTCTCTTCCTTCGAAAACAATAGCGAGCGAGTCGCTATTGTTCTCAACCAGTCGGTTTAATTCCGCTAGTAATTTTTTCTTGCTAGGCATTAACGATCCTCCAAGGCATTGCAGATTTTTTGTTGTAAGGAATTTTTGCGCCAGTAGCAAAGCATCGCGCTAGAATTTCGGTCTCGATTATCGCATCGCTCAAAGCGGTATGGTCTTCAATGAATCCCCAGTTACCCGCGCAAAAGCGGTAAGCGTATTCCGCGCCTGTGCGAATATTTCCGGCATCGCTCACCCATCCCTGAGCCTGTGCAAGCTCTTTGTAAAGGCGAGTATTCAGTTTTGTCTCACAGGCGAATTGCCAAATGCAGAGCTGGTCGAGCGAGTGAGGTAGAACCTTATCGGTGAAGCCTAGCGCCTTATGAGTGTTACGCATTACGCGAGTGTCAAACGGCAGATTATAGGCAGCGAGAATATTAACGCCATGCTTTAAAATATCCGATCGCATTGTTTCAATGATTGTTGTCCAAGCGGTCAATTTAATGTCGCCGCGTTGCAGCATTGGAGCATAGTGCGAAAATATTTTGCCCGCATAAAATGCGCCCATCATCTTCTTGGCATCGGTGAAAATTTCCTCGACAAGCCAATTGCGAGTGCAAGCAATGTTGCCGCGCTTGTCCGTGATAGTGTAGCCGATATCGTAAACCGAGCCAGTGAGATCCGCGGTCTCGGTGTCGAGAACCATAATTATTTTTTTCGTGTTATTCATTAGAGCGACTCCCTAGCATTGCAAGCGGTAGCATTGTTTACCATTATTCCCGAAGCGGAAAGCATGTCGATAACCTCTAGATTATCGTCAAACATCTCACAGCGCGAAGCGAAGCCTCGCCAAGATAGCGAGAGTTTATTCGCAAGCTCGTACAGCTTACAGAATTTTAGCATCGCATCGCCGCGCTGATCGCCTTCCTCTCGTGAAACCATAAACTCATAACGAAGCCCATGGGATTCGAGAAACTCATAATCCGCGCCGCTCATTACGCGAGCCGTGCAAACGATGATAAAATTGTCGCGGATATCTTGAACGGCTCGCCAGTGATCGGCAAGCGGTAGGAGTGTATCGGCGAAAATTTTCTCGCGTGTGCAGTTTTCGCGCCAGTGATTGAGGTCGAGAGAACCGTCCAAGCGAGTAAGTTTTCGGTGGTCGCTGTTGACGATTGTGCCATCGAGATCAAAGATAGTGAAAATCATAATATATAACCTGTAATTCCAATAATGTTAAGAGCGATTAAGTTTGCTGTCTTGTTGCGTATTGCTTGGATTGTGAGAAGCGCCAAACCTGTCGCTGCTAATGCCTTGCCTTCTGGCGAGTCGATAATGAAAGGGGCGACGGCAAGAGCCGCCGCGCCTGTCCAATCTAACCCGCTGAGAGTGAGTCTAGCAAGTTTGCCAAGCTCTGAGCGGTCGCTTTCTCTAGTCCGCTCAGTTTGGCGTTGGTCTTTTTTGCGATGGCATCTACCAATTGCGATTTTGTTGCGCCTTTCGCGCGTTTTGCAGCCGGTGCTTTGGCAATATATTCGATGCCTTCGGCTTTGGCTTTTGCTATAATAGATTGAGTCGAAGCAAGCTTAAAATCGCTGTCATTCGCGATCAATGCTTTCACAGTATCGAGCGAGAGAGGAGCGGCTTTGACCATTGTGTCAAGCATTTTCTTTGAGTATTCCATAATTTTCTCCAATTGAGAATGATTCTCGTTTAGTCCTGAGCGACCCCATGCCGTCTCAGTGATGTAATCTTAGCAAATTGGGCGAGGAGTGCAAGCATTATTTTGTATCAGTTTGTACCAGTTTTGTCTGCTTGCGCGTTCCCGTCCAACAAAGTAATCATAGCAAAATGAGCCAAAAAGAACAATGAAAAATTTCGATAATAAATCGAATTTTCGCATAGAAAAACGATCGTTCTGCAAGTCACATGAAATGCCAGGAGGGGGCGGTAATGAGACTCATTCTCATTTGGAGCTCGCGCGCTCCCCCACACGTACAACTTTATAAAAATTGAAGAAAGCATAAACGGAGTCTCAACGGGGTTGTTGCGTACAACTTTATAAAATTGAAAGAAAGCATAAAACGGGGTTAACACAAACCAGGGAAAAATTGTTCTTGACTTCGAATCTGCTCAAGAGTATACTACTCATACAGTGAAATTCTTCACGCAGCTGTTCGATAGAGACTGTACTCATGTTAGCCGAACTCGCCGCTGCAAACGCTGCCTTTGCTATAATTAAAAAAACTATTCAAAACGGAAAGGACATACACGATACTGGCAGCGCAGCTATTAGTTACTTTAACAGTAAGACACAAATTCAGAAAAATTTCAATAAGAAGGGAAAACGACAAGACCTCGAAGAATTTTTTGCACTTGAGAAGTTACGAGAGCAAGAAGAACAGCTAAAAGAGCTCATGATTTATGCTGGACGCCCCGGACTGTGGGACGATTGGTTAAAATTTCAATCAGAAGCAAAAAGACAGAGAGACCACGAAGAATTAATGCGCCAAAAGGCCATTCTTCAACGTAATACTCAATTAAAGCAACTTGCTATGATTTTTACGGTTGGTTTATTTACAGTTGCTGCAGCTGCAGGAGCTCTCATAATTTTACTAGCTTTATGATTCACGCATTCTTGCTCATCGTACTTGTAAACGGTACTGTAGATGACCAATCGATGTACTTTGCATCAATTGATCGTTGCAACTATTTCGCAAATGCGCTCACTCGTAGGCCAGCACACTCAGAACCGCCTACAGTTCGAGCGTATTGCGTTCCTAGACTAGTCGACAAAGATGCCATAGTACCCGAACTTTATTAACATCGCTATAAAAATTTCTTGACTTTATACCTGAAGAAAAGTATAATTCAAAAATGGCAAAAGAACTAACAACAATATCTCCAGAAGGCATCGAGATAGCGAACTCCTACTTACAGTATGGAAACATTCGTGAAGTGTGCAACTACCTCGGTGTTTCCGAGGATAAGGTTGTGTCGATGCTGAACACAAGAGAAGTAAAGACGTACATTGATACAGTGTACCTTGATATGGGCTACCGTAACCGCACCGCGATAGGGTCTGTTATGGATGACATTATAGCCTCCAAGCTTGAAGAAGCTACAGAGACTGGAATATATTCCAAAAAAGATTTAGCAGACCTATTACAAATGGCTCACAAGATGCGTATGGATGAGATTAAAGCGCAGGCAGAACTTGAGAAAGCTTCTTCCGCTTCAATCAAAAATCAGACAAATGTACAAATCAACGAAGCTATTCCATTTGGTCAAGGCAACTACGGCAAACTAATGGAGAAACTTCTCAATGGTGGAGAGTGAAAATGATCAGCGCATTCATTCGCTGGAAAATCAGTTAGACAGACACGAGGTACAGTGCGAAGAGCGTTGGAAGACTAACTTTCAGCGTCTTGGCGATATCGAGAAGGCTGTAGAACGTACTGAATCACGAATTATTGCTGTAGGCGGAGCAGTGATCGTGTTTCTAGCGGGCCTTGTCGTAACTGTATTTTCGGGATAATGACAGTTTTGATGTGTATGGCTTTGAATATTTACTTCGAAGCTCGCAATCAAGACTTTGACGCCCAACTCGCAGTAGCACACGTAGTAGAAAATCGAGTTCTGGACTCTCAGTTTCCGAATAGTTACTGCGGGGTCATAAAGGACGGAGGAGAGCGCCGAAATCGCTGCCAATTTTCTTGGTATTGTGACGGAAAGAGTGATACTCCATTTGATTCATCTGCATGGGCTGCTGCTGTAAAAGTAGCGGGAAGCTACTGGAAGTACGAAGACCCTACGAATGGAGCATTGTGGTACCATGCACACTATGTAAACCCTCGATGGGCGGGAAATAATTATATTACTGTAGGAGCGCATAAATTTTACAGCGCTTTGTACGATTAGGAGAGATTTATGGCTTCAGAAGCTGGAAAAGGCTCAGGCCGCCGTAAAGGACGCGACGATAAAGCGTACGCCACAGGTTGGGACTTAGCGTTTGGTCCCAAAAAGGAGAAAGAAGAATGCGAACAGTTAGACGAAAGCGAAATACTTGGTACGTCGAAGAAGCCGGAAAAGTAATTAACTACTTTTATGAAGAAGACCTAGCTTATGAGTTTGCAGGGATTTCAAAACCTGGCCCCGAGCCAAAACTCGCAGGTGCAATTGTTGAGGAGACTATCCTAGAGGCCGACCTAGATAACGATGGTGTTATCGAAAAGGCAGAGCTTGAAGCATGGCTGCAAGAAAGCGAAGAAAAGTAGCAAAGAAACGACCAGTTCCAACAAATAAAAGACTTTACTCAAAAGTGAAGTCAGAGGCAAAACGTAAGTTTAAGGTATATCCTTCAGCTTACGCAAATGGATGGCTTGTAAAAACTTATAAAGCCAGAGGCGGCAAATACCGCATGGGGAGCAAATAATGCCAGCACATTACGGAAAGAAAAAGCCTGCAAAGAAAAAGCCTGCAAAACGGGGCAAGAAAAAGTCAATGGGTTTGACAGCAAAGCAGAAGAAATTGCCAAAGGCTTTGCAAATGGCAATTCTTCGAAAAAAGCGTAAAGGCAAAAAATAATGAAAGCACTATATTTAGGAAACGGTAAAGCAATTCTTACAAAAGATGGACATACAGATGTTCAGTCCGCTGAAAAAAGCATAAAAACAATTATGCAGCACTGCGAAATGATACTTATGGCTTTTGAAGAGATGGATGCCGAGGGCTCGTTACCTACTTGGTGGACGAATAAAATAGCAGTTTCAGAGCACGAAATCGTGCAAGCGGCAAATTATTTAGCTGCGGATATGGATCATGGCGACGAAGCCTAGTGGTGGCCTAACTAAGTGGTTTAAAGAAAAGTGGGTAGATATCTCTCGCCCGAAGAAGGGCGGCGGATATAAGCCTTGTGGTCGTAAGACTTCTAAAAAAGGAAAGTACCCAAAATGTGTGCCAGCTTCCAAAGCTGCACGAATGACTCCAGCTCAACGTAGATCTGCTATTCGTCGTAAACGAGCAGCGGGTAATCCTGGAGGCAAGCCGAGAAATGTAGCAACATTTGCTCGCAAGAGGCAAAGACGTGCCCGTAAGAAAGGTTAAAGGTGGATATAAGTGGGGTAAGTCTGGAAAGACTTACAAAACCAAGAAAGAAGCTGAAAAACAGGCTCGAGCTATCTACGCAAGTGGGTACAAGAAGAAAAAACGTGGCAGCAAAAAGAGGTAAGAAGAAAGACTCTAGGCTTAAAAGAGCTCGCGTATCTGGGTATAACAAGCCTAAACGTACTCCAGGGCATCCCAAAAAGTCCCATATTGTAGTAGCAAAAGTTGGTACGAAAGTGAAGACTATTCGATTTGGGCAGCAAGGCGCTAAAACTGCTGGTAAGCCAAAGAAAGGCGAGTCAGAAGCAATGAAAAAGAAGCGTGCTTCTTTTAAAGCTCGACATGCAAAAAATATTGCAAAGGGTAAGATGAGCGCAGCTTATTGGGCCGATAAGGTGAAATGGTAATGATAGGAAGCTACTCTTTAGATATTGCTCGTAAAGCTGAAAGAGATTATACATTTGAACATAAATTTGGGGCAAACCCTAATCTTATTTCTGGTACTCAAACTGTTTGGACCGAAGGAGGCGATTACCCTTGGAGTGCTTTAGACTCTTCTCAAATTCTCTATATTAAAAGTTCTGCTGCCGATACAGGGTCTTTAACTGTATATGGGCTTGATAACAATTATATACTTCAGGAAGAAACAGTCACACTAACAGGTACAACTGCAGTTGCTACGCAAAATACTTTTAAGCGTATTTACCGTATGGTTTATAGTGATAGTGCTGTAAACGCGGGCACAATTACAGCTCATACCGTATCAGGTTCAGGAACAGTAGTTGGACACATGGAAGCAGAAACTTCTCAAACACTTATGTGTGTTTATACTGTTCCTGCAAATACTCGCGCGTATTTAACACAGTTTACTGTTGGTATTGGTAAGGGCGGAGACGCTGAGTTCAAACTCTTTATTAGAGATTTTGGAGCAGCTTTTAGGATTAGAGCACAACTAGAGCTTTATGAAACAACTTTTACTCAGACATACTCAGTACCTTTCTATCTGCCCCCTAAAATGGATATAGAACTTCGAGCAACAACCTCCGGCAATAACTTTCCAGCCACTGGCTCATTTGATTTAATATTAGACCCGATTTAATAGGAGAATATTTTGGAAGATACAACCCGAAACGAAGTACAAGTAGATTTAGACAAGTATAATGCTCTTCTAAATCGCATAGATGAGCTAGAAGATGCTGCTTCAGCAGAGCCTGCGCCTGCAACCCCAGAAGCTCGATTCCAGAAAATTAAAGACTTAGCAGCTGCAGTAGATTCTTGGCGTATTTTTCCAAGAATCTTTATTACTACATATATTTACTTACTCTACTCTAGCTCAACCTGGTTTATGGCTCTTGAAGCACCTACAATGGAGCAAGCAGGGTTAATTTCAGTAATTGTAGGAGCAGGCGCTGCTTGGTTTGGGCTGTACGCAAATAGCGGAAAGAAGGAATAATGGCAGTACAAGTTAGTCGAAGGGACGTTCCCTCAACAGAAGTACAAGAGTTACAATCTGATCATAGATTTATCAAACTCCCAGTAGCTCCTTACCTGGATTTACTGGGAATTGATCCATTACCTTCCCAAGTAGCCTTAATAAACGCAATTAATAATCCAAAATATCGTTTTGTATCAGCAGCGCTTTCTAGGCGTCAAGGCAAAACTTATATTGCAAATATTATTGGCCAGTTAATTTCACTCGTTCCGGGGTCGAACATACTTATTATGTCCCCCAACTATTCCTTATCCCAAATTTCCTTTGATCTGCAAAGAAATCTCATTAAACACTTTGACCTAGAAGTTACCAGAGATAACGCAAAAGATAAAGTTATTGAAATTTCTAACGGCTCTACTGTGCGAATGGGTTCCGTAAACCAGGTAGACTCTTCTGTAGGACGTTCCTACGACCTTATTATTTTTGACGAAGCCGCACTTACAGACGGAGAAGAAGCTTTTAACGTGTCTCTTCGTCCTACTCTAGATAAAGATAATTCAAAAGCAATTTTTATCTCTACACCTCGGGGAAAGAATAACTGGTTTGCAAAGTTTTTTGACAGAGGATTTTCTGATGAGTTTCCCGAATGGATAAGCATAAAGGCTACTTATAAAGATAATCCTCGCATGAGCCAACACGATGTAGACGAAGCTAAAAAGTCGATGAGTGAATCAGAATTTAAGCAAGAGTATGAAGCCGACTTTAACACATACGAAGGACAAATTTGGAACTTTAATGCAGAGGAATGCGTGGCAGATCTTTCAGAGCTCGATACTACGGGTATGGATATTATAGGAGGACTTGACGTAGGCTTCCGAGATCCTACTGCTTTTTGTGTAATTGCATATGATTGGGACTCAGGTAAATACTATGTTCTAGACGAATATTATGATTCAGAAAAAACTACTGAGAAGCACGCAGAAGAGATTAGAGACCATATTCATAGGCATAATATAGATTATATTTACATAGACTCTGCAGCAGCACAAACTCGATTTGATTTTGCACAGAATTATGATATTAGCACTATAAATGCAAAGAAGTCCATTATTGATGGTATTGGACATGTAGCAGCAATAGTTGATAATAATAATTTGATTGTAGATCAGAGATGTGCAGAAACGCTTTCTTGCTTAGATCAGTACCAGTGGGATCCTAACCCTAATCTACTGAAAGAGAAGCCCAAGCACAATAAAGCATCGCACATGGCAGATGCACTTAGGTATGGGCTCTATTCGTTTGAAACTTCGCAGACTGGCTTTTAATAATACATGACCAAAAATAGTGTTTGACAAGAAACCTCAAGTTAGCTATAATTTCGATATTAAAGTGGAAAAGCAAACCTATGGCACAGCTAAAAAGAGATAAAGTTAAGTATATTCGAGATAAAGCAAAGTCTCAGTATGAAAAAGCAAGTGCATGTTACATTTGTAACAGTATAGAAAAGTTAGATTTTCACCACTTTTATAGTTTAAGTCCTCTGCTTTCTAAGTGGTTAAAAGAAAAACAGGCCATTCGTCCAGAGCACTACACAGATGAATACATAATAGTTTGGCGAGATGAATTCATAAAAGAAAAGCACGCAGAACTATACGACTATACAGTAACATTGTGCCACGATCACCATTTAGAGTTGCACTCAATTTATGGAAAAGACCCTTCTTTAGCAACTGCTAAAAAACAAGAGAATTGGGTAGAAATACAGAGAACTAAACATGGCGTGGTATGATGCAATAATTGGCAGAAAGGCAGAGGATTTAGAAGAAAAACTAAACCCTGCTCAGCCATACTACGACAATAAAATTGAACCTACTCGTGAGCCTACTTACTCATACGAGCGCGCCTATGAAGAGCTAGAAATAGTAAATCGCGGTGTGAATATGATTGTAGATGATGCTGCCGAAATTGGCACAATTGTAGGAATGGCCGCAAAAGGCACTGCGGTACAGAAAGGAATTAAGCGTTCTAGAGTAGACCTTCTTTTAAACTCTGAGCCTAATCCTTTTCAAGATATAAATACTTTCCGTAGAAACTGCATTATTGATCTGATTCTAGACGGAAACATTTTTATTTATTTCGATGGCGTACACCTCTATCATCTGCCCGCAGATAAGATGGTTATTCACGCTAGCGATACTACTTACATTGAAAAATTTACTTTTAATGAGCGAATTAACTATTCTCCTAGCGAGATTATTCATGTAAAAGAAAACTCGTTCTATTCAATCTATCGCGGGGTCCCACGACTGAGCCCGGCATTGCGAACAATGCAATTGATGACGAGCATGAGAAAATTTCAGGATAACTTCTTTAAGAATGGAGCTGTCCCCGGACTCGTACTTAAGAGCCCTAACACTTTATCAGAGAAAATTAAAGAGCGTATGCTCATGTCTTGGCAGGCTCGATATAAGCCAGATGCAGGAGGCCGACGACCTCTAATTCTCGATGGTGGTATTGAAGTAGATAAGATTTCAAATGTAAACTTCAAAGAGCTTGACTTTCAAAGCGCCACTGAAGAGACTGAAAAAACTATTTTGAAGGCGCTTGGCATTCCACCAATCTTACTAGATTCTGGAAACAATGCAAATCTTCGTCCAAATATGCGTTTGTATTATTTGGAAACTGTACTACCTATAGTCAAAAAATTGAACTTTGCTCTTGAGCGGTTCTTCGGTTACGAGCTTTCAGAAGATATTACTAATATTCCAGCATTGCAACCAGAACTACGTGATTCCGCACAATATTACTCTGCACTAGTAAATGCAGGAATTATTACCCCTAATGAAGCACGGGATAAATTAGGGTTTGAAGATGTGGAAGGTCACAGCGATTTAAGAGTTCCTGCTAATATTGCAGGAAGTGCTACCAACCCGGATTTAGGCGGCAGACCCACAGAAGGAGAAGAGTAAATGTCTAACGTTAGACAGCGTAAAAAAGCACTACAAGATTTAGCAATGTATTTTGCAGAGAAAGGAAGAGTACTTAGTCAGCAAGAATACATTGATTCAAAGGATAAGCCTATACCTTTTTCAGGTATTAGAAATGTATTTCGTAGCTACTCAAGAGCACTAACAATGCTAGAGAAAGCAGAGCCTGAACTATCTCGAATGTCGATGAAGCCGAAACCAGAGCTTCCAAAAGTAAAGATAGAAAAGCCAAAAATCGAAGTACCAAAACCACAGCCAGTAAAGATTGAAGTACCAAAGCCTGCACCACCAAAGGCTGAGCCTGCGAAAGCAGAGGTAAAAGAAGATGGAAAAGATATTTAATTTAACATCCACATTCAAATCTCACGCAGCAGAAGACGGCAGCGTAATGATTCGTGGCATGGCAAGTACTGCCGATTTTGATCGTGCGGGGGATTCTATCTCTCATGAGGCATGGACAAAAGGTGGTCTTGCAAACTTTGAAAAGAATCCTATTATTCTTTTTAATCATGATTATGACAAGCCAATCGGTCGCGCTACGGGGTTGAAAGTAGGCCCTAACGGATTGGAACTTGAAGCAAAAATTAGCAAATCTGCTCCCGCAGCAGTTTGCGAACTCGTAAAAGACGGTGTTCTTGGAGCCTTTTCAGTTGGTTTCCGAGTCAAGGACGCTGATTATATCCAGGAAACCGACGGATTGATGATTAAGGACGCTGAGTTGTTTGAAGTTTCGGTTGTTTCCGTTCCTTGCAATCAGGCAGCTACTTTTTCTTTGGCGAAGTCTTTTGACTCTATGTCAGAGTACGAAGAATTCAAGAAAACTTTCACAAATCGTGTAGATCTAGCCGGTCAGACTCTGGCTAAGGACGAGGTCAATACCTCTAGCGTAGCTAGTGACACACCGGAAAAGGCGGAATTACCCGCACAACAGGAGATCAAAATGTCTGAAGTTAATACTCCAGAAATCGACTTGGAAGCTTTTGCTAAAAAAGTAGCGGAGCAAACTGCTGCTAATATCGCAATGAAGCAAGCCGAGCAGAAAGCAGCTGAAAAAGCTGAACAAGAAAAAGCTGCTGCAGAAGCAGAAGCTAAAGTAGCTCAGGAAGAGCAAGTCAAGGCTGCAGTAGTTACTGCTGTTGAGTCTGGTGCCGAGCGTCTTGAAAAAGACCTCGAAGAAAAGCTTGCTGAGAAAGATGCTAACTACAACGAAGTTCTTAATTCTTTCAAGAAAGAACTCGAAGAGAAGAGCGAAGAGCTTGCCAAAATGCGTGACTCTAAGCGTACTTTCTCTGACCGTGGCGCAACTGGCGACCTCTCCAAGTGGGGCCAGGACTTCATGCACGCACATCTTCTAGGTGTTATGACTGGCAAAGGTATGAACACTAACTTTGCACAGGGCGTAATGCAGAAGGCTGGCATTGATTATGCTACTAACGCTGGCGATATCGATCAAGAAGTTTCACGTATGATCGAGAAGGAAGTTACTCTTAACCTCCGTACTGCTGGTCTGTTCCGTGAAATCCAGGTAAATGGTGCAGCAACTGTACTACCAATTCAGCCTGATGTTGAAGCTGCAACTTTCCAAACTGGTGCGGCAGCTGCTGGTAACCTTGAGAATCGTGATGCCTCTGACAACACTTACAAGCCTTCACAGGTTATTCTCAACGCTTATCGTCTGATCTCTCAGACTTTCATGGACAACCATGTAGACGAAGAAGTTCTTGTCAACCTGATGCCTATGCTTGTTGATTCAGTTGCTCGTGCACACGCTCGTGCGGTTGATGGTGCTATCATTAATGGTGCTGGTTCAATCACTGGTCTTACTGGCTACGCAACTGCTAATGCAGACGCTCTCGACATCTCCGATGGTGAGGCTCTTACTGCAGCTAAGCTACTTGCAGCACGTAAAGACATGGGTAAGTATGGTATTAACCCAACTGACGTTGCGTACATCGTTTCTCAGGCACGTTACTACGAGCTTATCGAAGATTCAGGTTTTGCCGACATTACTGATGTAGGTTCTGATATCGCTACTAAGATTACTGGTGCAATCGGTGCAGTTTATGGCTCACCTGTTATCGTTTCTGACAGCTTCGCTGCAGAAGGTGATGGCAGTACTCCAGTACCTGCGGCATTTGCTGTTAACACACGCAACTACGCTATCCCACGTCTACGTGGTGTTGCAGTAGAGCAGGATTACGAAGTTGGTAATCAGCGTCGTGTTATCGTTGCAACTCAGTCTCTCGGTTTCGAAGAGCTTGTTGCTGATACAGCGGGCAATCGTTCAGCGGTTAAGATCGTTACTGCGGCTTAATCTTTGTACAATAACTCGGGGGAGTTCGCTCCCCCAAGTTTTTATTTATTGACTTATGGCAAATTTAATCACTTTAGAAGAGTATAAAGAAGCTGAAGGTATTCAATCTCCGAAAGAAGATTTGCGTATCGAAGCTTTGATTCCGTCTGTAAGTCAATTAATAAAAACTTATTGTGGAAATAGTATTGTAGATTACTACTCTACTAATAAAACAGAAGTTATTAATATTAATTGGGACACTCATTTAGTTCAGCTTACTGAAAGCCCTGTAAATACCATTGTATCCGTAGAAGAGCGTGACTCTTATCAAGATAGCTATGTTGAACTTACAGAAGCTTCTCATGAGTTTTACTTCGATAGTAGCACTGATAGTATTATGCGTACTACTGGCGGAAGAAATTATCGAAACTGGTCAAAGGGGCCAGGAGCTGTTCGTGTAATTTATACTGCTGGATACTCAACTGTTCCTGCAGATTTACAACTTGCTGTTATTGATTTGATTACTTACTATATTAAAGATGAGCACAAAGAACGAAAAACTTTAGCAGGTGCTACAGTACAAAATCAGGCAAGCACAAGCCAACGAAATAATGTTGCATTTCCTGACCATATTAAGCGCGTGCTAGACCTGTATAAAAACTTCTAATGAGTGCGTCAAATGTAAGAAAGAAATTTACTACTCCTTTACTTAGAAAATTAGAAAAAGAAATGCGCAGAGGAGTAGAAAGACAAGGCGGACAGGTACTAATTCTAAAAGATATAGAAGCGTTTATTACCGTAATAGAAGCATCTTATCCAGATATAAAAATAAGTAAATCCGAGGCAAAAAAAGCAGTAGATGCAGGAAAGAAAAAAGCTTTAGAGCTCTCCAATAGATTTAAGAAGAGAAAGCCTCGAAGGTATAATGCTGTAGTAGCAAAAATAGAAAAGATACTCCCTATGAACGAGTACTCTTGGAATAATAATATTTTTGTAGTATCTACATTTAAAAGATCCATAGGAGCAGTCAAAACTGCTATTTTAAAGGAACTACAAACTGCAAAAGTTATTACTACGGGTCAATCAGATCAAGTAAAGAAAGATATTCATAAAGGACACGGAGTAAAAGGTACAGCAGTATCTCAAGTACAAATTGCTAATACTTTAATGGCTGCTCAACAGCTTGATATTAATGGAAAGTCCGGAGTAGATTTTTTAAGGAGTAACTTAGATAATTTCTTTAAAGTTTCAGAAACTCCTACAAATATACAAGAAGAGATTACTGCTCTAACTACAAAGTACAGATCAATTGTTACAAAAGAAGGAAAGCTACGAGCTGATTACGCCTCTATAGTTGATTTTCAAAGCGGTACAGAGAATATAAAAGACTCTGTTTTAGAAAAGAAAATTAAAGCTACTTTTAGAGAATTTGTATCTGAGTATTTAACAGATGAAATAGTTAAAATGAAAGGCTCAGGCTCTTTAGAGGAAAAAATAGAGAAGGTAGTAGTCGATAAGTTGACAAAAGGAATAAAGAAAGCAAAAGTTACTACAAAAACTAAACGTATAAAAACCTCCTCTAAAGGAAAAGTGCAGGTTACAGGTACAAAAGCAAAGAGTACAGCACGAGTTAGAGATGCAGGGGCATTAAAGAGAGCACCTAAAAGGAAAACAAAAGATACTGCGTTTTCCCAAACAAAACTTTATGCAGCTTTATCTACTAGAATTAATAGTGTAGTTGCAAAGAATATGGGAGACCCAGCACTTAATTTTCAGTCGGGAAGATTTGCAGGAAGCGTAAAAATTACAGATGTAGGCGCTACTCCTCAAGGATTTCCTTCCGTGGGATATACTTACCAACTATATCCATATCAAACATTTGAGCCAGGGTTTCAGCAAGGAAGCCCCGAAAGAGATCCTAGAAAGTTAATCGATAGATCTATACGAGAAATAGCAGCACAAATGCTTACTGGAAGACTTTACACTAGGAGACAATAATGGCTACAAGACCCTATACAACTAGACGGCAGGCGATTGTAAATGCTATAGTAGGTAAGCTAAAAGAAATAAATGGCACTGGAACATATCTAACAAATTTATTTGAAAATGCACACCCAAGACTTAAGTTTTGGGACGAGATAGAAGAGTTTCCAGCAGTACATTTAAACGCGGGATCAGAAACACGAGAGTATCAGGGGGGAGGCTACAAAGATCGCTTTATGAGCATAACAATTAGATGTTATGTAAATTCAGAGGATGCAGTAGACGATCTTGATAAGTTAATGGAAGATGTAGAAGTAGTTTTAGAAGATAATTCTAGATTACCTTATACAGACAGAAACGGCGCAACACAATATGCGCACCAAATCACAATCATCAGTATTGACACGGATGAGGGTGTACTTGAACCTTTCGGCGTCGGAGAGATGATAATCGAGGTTCGATACTAGAAAATACTGGCACGAACAAACGTTCAAGTCCAAGTCTTTTCAAGATTATAGGAGACAATAATGGCACAACAATTATATTTTAGCCGAGATACGAAAGTATATGTTGAGATAGGCGCTGCAGTATGGGAAATCCCTGTGCTCGATGGTTTTAGTTTTTCTCAGGCTACAAATGTATCTGAAATAGCTCTTTCAGAGATGGAAGACTCAGCCGGCAACAGTAAGCGTGGTCGTCGCGCATTTAATGACTCTTTGGCTCCTGCTGAATGGTCATTTTCTACGTATGTACGTCCTTTCATATCTGCAGGAACTGGTACGGGTGCGGCAGATACAGCGGCAAACCATCACGCAGTAGAAGAAGTATTGTGGGCACTAATGGCAGGTGATGCTGCTTATGCGTCAAATACTTTCACAGGCTTTACTGCAGATACTACAGACTTGAATATTGATTTTGATAGCTCAAATAAGTCTACACTAGGTACTGCAAGTATTTACTTTGTTGTAGGCGATGCAAACAAGAAAATCTATAAGCTATCAAGCGCAGTTGTAAACGAAGCAACAATCAATTTTGAAATCGATGGTATTGCAATGATTGATTGGTCGGGCTTTGCATCAGAAGTTACTGATGATACTGCAAGTGGTGAGCCTACTGCTACTGTTACTGAGGCTATTACCGATACAGATAATTTTATTCGTAATCGCCTAACGCAGCTCACAATTGTACCTACTAGCCAAGATCCAGACGGGGATTCTACTGATGAGCTAGAAGCATCGTATGATTTGACTTTAACGGGTGGTAATATTACGATTAGTAATAATATTACTTACATTACTCCAGAAGAGCTTGGTATAGTAAATGTTCCTGTAGGCCATGTAACTGGAGGCAGAGCCGTTTCTGGTAGCTTTACTTGTTACTTGTTAAAAGATACTTCAGCAACTAATAAGTCTACAGACTTCTTCGAAGATGTTAGGTCAATAACAAATGTTGTTACAAATTCTTTTGCTCTTACGTTTAAGGTAGGTGGAACTACTGCACCTTTCTTTAATCTTGCTATGACAACAGCTCACCTTGATATTCCTACTCACTCTATTGAGGACGTTATCTCACTTGAGACAAACTTCAATGCGCTACCAAGCACTATTGATGAGACAGACGAAGTTGTTCTAACTTATAAAGGAGCATAGAAAAATAATCCTTGACTTTTATGTTGAGATCTTCTATACTAATAACAATAAAAGTGGGGGTGTAAAAACCCCCGCTCTTTTTCATAAAAATAACAAAAGGATATACGATGACAGATTCAGCAACCCCTAAAGCAGCACCAGTATCTTTGGCAACTTTATTAACGCCAAGTAAGACAGTAAATATTGATTTTCCAGGGTACAAAGATTTTAGTTTAGATATTTGTTATTTAGGTAGAGATGAATTGCTTAAACTTCGTAAGAAGTGTGTTAGTACAAAATTCAATAAGCGTACTCATCAGCCAGAAGAGGCTTTAGATGAAGAAAAGTTTCTTGAAGAATATGTTAATGCAGTAATTAAAGGTTGGTCAGGATTGAAATTTTCATACTTAGAAGAGTTTCTTTTGGTGGATGTTTCAAAGTTTGACCCTGATGATGAACTGCCGTTTACACAGGAAAACGCGGAGTTATTAATGCGTAACTCTAATAGCTTTGATTCTTGGATTACTGATACTGTTTCAAATCTTGAAAATTTTACTGGGGGCAAGTAGCCCGAATCCAAGATTTACTTGCTCGTTATGTAAAGGATCAGTCTAGCCCTGTTTCTTTGGAGCAATACTATCAGGTCTGTGAGCAGTTAGGCACAGAGCCAGACCCCCAAAAGATGCCACTTACCGAGTCGGATTTTCCGAGTGAGGTACAAGTGGCATTTTTTATGTTTAATTTACTCTCAGATGTATGGGAGGGAATGTCAGGAACTTATTGCGGCAAGGATTGGTCTCAATGTTCTCAGTTATTTGATATTTATGGCGTAGACGATCCCAAAACAACAATGTATTTTATGAAGCTTTATGAACGAACACTAATGAATCACAGAGCCGAAGAAGCGGATAGAAAACGAAAAGCAGAAGAGCGTAAAGCTAAAAGCGGTGGCAAAAATTACACCCATAATGTACAAGGCTAATGGCTAAAAATACGATACAAATAGATATTGAAGTAAATGGCAAAATGCAAAAAGCCACCGTTCAAGCAGAAAAGCTGAATAAGGCTTTAGATAAGACAGCTAAGGGTGCTCAAACTACCGATAGAACCTTAAAAGGTACTGCTCAAGCCTCTTCAAATACTACTAAAAACTTTTCTAAAATGGCTCAAGGCATAAATGGAGGACTTGTTCCTGCGTATGCTACTCTTGCGGCTAATCTCTTTGCAGTGTCCGCAGCCTTTTTATTCTTAAAAGATGCAGGAAACTTAGTAACTCTTCAAAAAGGTCAAGAAGCATATGCCGGTGCAACTGGCGTAGCCCTTCGATCTTTATCAAATGATATTATTGCAGCTACTGAAGCTCAGATTAACTTCACAGATGCTTCCCAGGCAGCTGCAATTGGTACAGCTTCAGGACTTTCTGGAGAACAGCTAACAAAACTTGGAACAGCAGCAAAAGATGCTTCTCTTATTCTTGGAAGAGATGTAACGGATTCTTTTAATCGTTTAGTGCGCGGTGTCACAAAAGCAGAGCCAGAACTTTTGGACGAATTAGGTATTATACTTCGACTAGAAGATGCAACTCAAAAATATGCTGAATCTTTAGGTAGAAACAGAGAAAGCTTAACAGCTTTTGAAAGATCTCAAGCAGTAGCAAATGATGTATTAGAACAGGCGGAGCAGAAATACTCTAGAATTATAGCCGTTGTAGACCCTGGGGTAAATACTTTTAATAAGCTAGGAAAGTCTTTTGATGATATTATTAATAAAATTAAAGAGTTTGCTGCAGTAACTCTCGGCCCTTTTGCGGAGGCTGTAACTCAATTCCCTGCGTTAGGTGTAGCACTACTAGGTGTATTCGGAAAGGGAGTACTAACCGCAGCTCTACCAGGATTGCGAGATATTGGAGAGAATGCAAAATTAAGCGCAGAAAAGTCTAAGGAATCTTTTGATGAAGCAAAAGCCTCTTTAAAAGCCTATACTACTGAAACTCGAGTTGCTAACAAAGCTGCAGCCGCCTCAAGAGCACAAGCATTGGGAGACGCAGGGTTTAAAACAAAAAGTCCTACTAGTGGTTTTGAAATGATTAAGCAAGGAAGAGGAGGTGACTTAACTTCTCAACAGCTAGTAGGAATGCAAAGAGCTGTTGCGAATAGTAAAACTTTAAGTAAGGAAATGAAAAGAGAGTGGCAGTCTGCTTTAGGTGAAATGTTACTCGCAACGAAGAAAAGCACTAAAGGTATAGAACAAGAATTTAAAAAGACCACAGGTAAAATTTCATTATTTTTTAAACAGACAGAAGTTAAGGTTAAAGGAGCTTTTGCGTCTATGAAGCTAGCCGCAGCTAGTTTTGCGGGCTTTGCTGCTACCGCGCTTTCTGTTATTTCCTGGGTGTCGCTTATTGCCACTTTAGGTGTTACAGTCTATCAGTTTTTTAAGGCAAAGAAAGCATCTGACGAAACTGCCCAAGCATTAGATTATGCGGCTGAAAAAGTTTCTGCTCTAAATGATGAGTTTAAAGATTTTAACAAAATTCAAAATATAATAACAGAGGACGGTGCAGGCTCTTTAAAATACTTCACGGCATTAGGAGAAAGAATAGGGTCCGTAGGATTGAGTGCCTTAGAACCTTTGTTTAAAGAAGCAATTAGTGAAGAGTCTTTAAATAATTTTTCAAATAAAGTGAAAGAAGAAGCAGAAAAAGTATCTTCCCAGTTAGGAGCATTAACTAGCGATGCAGCAGCTGCAGCTGCAGGCATTAATGATCTAGCACAAAACTCAGAGAGTTGGATAGTAAAATTGGGCGCTCTTATGGCTATAGGGCAGGGTGGTACCAATGGAATTACTCAAACAACACAAGAGCTAAAAGAGTTACAAACAGAGCTAGAGGCCACTACTTATACTTTTGCAGATTTTTTAAATACAAGTGACGACCAAAGGTTAAAAGACTTAGGTAAGTATTTTACAGATCAAGTAGCCGCTCTTACTACAGTTAATGAAAATTTTGGAGGCCAAGGCTCTTCAGCAATTTTAAGTTATTTAGATACTTTAAACCAGCTTACAAATGCTAGTGATTTATCCGCAGAATCTTTCCAAGAGCTATTCAATAAATTAAAAACACAACAATTAGAAGTAAATAGAGTAACTCAATTATTTAAAGATTATGAGCGTGGGTTACAAGACGTTAATACTCAGTCTAAGCAACTTCGTACGGGATTTTTAAATGTAACAAAAGAAGAAGCTGCTGCAGACGCTTTACGAACTCAAATAAGATTAACTCAAGAACTTAACGAAGAAATGCGAGGGGACAAAGAAGGGCGTTTAGCCGGTCTAAGTCCCGAGCAAATAAAAGCTCTTGAACAAAATAAAAGAGACTTAGAATTTGCAGAGTCTCTTGATAACCTTGAAAAAGATAAACTAGCCAGAGCAAAGGAACTGGCTTTACGCACAGAAAAAGATTTACGAGGCCGTACAAAGCGTCAACAAAATTTAATAAATCTTGAGCTAAAGTCGGTTGGTTTATCAAATGAGGAAGCGTATATACAAGATCAAATTACTATACTTGAGAATGAAAGAATTGCAAATGGCGGAACATTAAATAATCAAGAGCAAACTCGCTTAGATAACTTAGAGCAAGAGCTAAAGCTAAATAAAGAAAAAGAAAAATCATTAGAGAGGCAAAGAGACTTATCTTTTCAAGTAATAGACGCAGCGAATCAAGCATTAGAAAGTAACTTGCAGTCTAATATTGCTGCAATTATTAAAGGAAGTGAGAAAAGTTTTAAAGACGCAATCCTTAATATCGGAAAAGGGGTTCTAGAAGGCATAGCAGATACCCTTGCTGGGCAGCTTACTGATATTATTATGGGAACAGACCCTCTTATGAAAGCGCAGCAGGGAGCAATAAAAGTTGCAGGCGCTCTAAGTGAGGGGGCCGCTGCTGTAGGTGCTGCTATTAAGCAAGCTTTTGGAGAGGCAGCTGCATTGATGAGCTCCACCAAAGACTCTGCAAAAGGTGCTTTGTCCGATATATTGGGAGAAGATTTTGTAGGCCCTCCAGAAAAAAGAACTACCCCTGAAACAGCTTCTACCCCCGAGGAGTATGTAGAATCTATACTGGGCGACTTTTTCAAAGGAGGAGCAAAATTTAAAAAGAAAGGGCCTTTAGACGGTATTGCAGGGGCTATGGAAGGGATTGGAGCAGTATTGTTTGGTAGAAGAGTATCTACTTCTGTAGAAGGAGATGATGGAGCTATTGCTTCTTCCGGGATTAGCAGGGTTGGAGGCCTTTTCTCTCCTCTTATAAATTTCTTTTCTCAGGCCGAAAACCCATTCTTTCAAGGACTTAAAGGAATTTTCTCAAAAGATAACCCTTTAGTACAAGGTTTTGGTAAATTGTTTCAATCTGCACTTCCATTACTTGGGAAGCTCTTCACGGGAGGAGTAGGGCTTCTAGGAGGGTTTTTAGGGTTTGCTAACGGTGGAATGGCAAAAGGCGGGTTCCAAGCATATGCAAATGGCGGCATTGCTACCAAACCTACACTAGGATTAGTAGGTGAAGGTAGATACAATGAAGCAATAGTGCCTATGCCAAATGGAAAAGCAATACCAGTAGATATGAAAGGGGCAGGGCAACAAAATAATGTTACTGTGAATGTATCAGTAGATAGTCAAGGTAATGCCTCTACAAATATGCAACAAGACTCGGCACAGGCAGGAAATCTTGGCCAAATCATCGCACGAGCAGTTCAACAAGAACTTCAAAATCAAAAACGGTCTGGCGGCATACTTAGCCCGTATGGAGCAACATAATGGCACTAGGATTTACAACATCAGCAACTTATGGAAGTCGTACAATTTCTCCAGATAGAGGTATAGCAAGACAGTCTAATCCACGAGTTTTAGTAGCTAAATTTGGAGATGGATATGAACAACGTATTGCCGATGGTATTAACTCTGTGGACGAAGTATTTAGCGTAACTTTTAACAATCGTTCCGCAGCAGAGATAGACGATATAACTGGATATTTTGCTTCTTTAAAGGGAGCAACTTCATTTACTTATACAATACCAGATGATAATGCTTCAGGAGATGAATTAGCGATTAAAGTAGTATGTCAAACTTATAATCAAAGCTATAACTATGATGGGTTTTATTCAGTATCAGCAGTATTTAAAAGAGTTTATGAACCATGAGTGAATTAATTGAAGCAGTACAACTATTAGAGCCTGGAAGTGAATTAGTAGAGCTGTATGAGCTTACTATAGATGGTACAATTTTATACTTTCATTCAGGCTTAGAAGAAGATTTAAGCAGCGTTCAGTTTAGAGAGCGTACTAGTCCTTATACTGTAAGAGAGTACACAGCTTTTCCTATTATAATGGAAGGGGTAGAGCTAGGGGCTGATGGTGCTATTAATAGGCCAAGCCTAACAGTTGCAAATGTAGCAAATACGTTTTCTGCAGCTCTTGGCAATATTAAGGCAGAAAATTTAGTAGGAGAAAGACTTACAAAAAGAACTACTCTTAAAAAATACTTATACGGAGAAACAGGAGACGCTAGTCCTCCCATAGAGTTTCCAATACGTAAATTTATTATTGATAGAATTTCTGGAGAAACTAATACTGCTGTAACTTATGAGCTTGCCGCTCCCTATGACTTAGAAGGAATAACTTTGCCCAACAGGAAAGTTATAGGAAAATATTGTTCTTGGCAGTACCAAGGGTATAGCTTAGATCAAAAAGGTGGTTGTATATGGGATAAAGATAGTACAGTTTCTTACGCAGATGGCTCTGGCGGGGTCAATACGCATAAAGCATATTTTACAGAAGACGACGAACCAGTAGTCCCTTCTAGCGCTACAATGACGGGCTGGACAGTGGGACAATATAAAACTTATACTACTTATAGCGCTAGCACTGGCTACTCAGTAGGTGATTACGTAGAGTATGATGACGGAAACCAAACAACAGTATGGAAATGTACTCTTGCGAGCACAGGAAATGATCCTGGTTTAAATTCTATTTATTGGTCAAAAGGAGATGTATGCGGCAAAAAGCTATCTTCTTGTAAATGTAGATTCCAATTCAAACCTCAATCTGCTGGTAGCAGTAATTCAGATCCTTCTACTGAGAAAAATACAGGCAAAATATTACCTTTCGGAGCATTTATAGGAAGTAGAAAGTTTAGATGATTGATGATATTCAGTGGCACTTTGAAAAGGAGTTTCCTCGAGAAGCGTGCGGTATAATTGGTATAGTAAAAGGTAAAAAGCAATATTTTCCCTGTAGAAACTTAGCAAAAGAAAATGAAGATTTTATACTCGATCCAACAGACTATATTTCGGTAAAGAGGCGCGCGGATATCTTCGCAATAGTCCATAATCATATAGATTGGACAAATGAAGCAAGTGACAACGATAAAAAATATTGTAACTCTTTAGGTATATCTTACTATATTTTTAGCTACCCAGATATGCAATTAAATATACTAGAGCCAGAAATAAAAGTAAATGCTTTAACAGGACGAGAATATGAGTTTGGTAAATTCGACTGTCTTGAAGCGTGTAAAGATTACTATAAAGAAACTCTTAGTATAACTTTACAGAATAGATTGCCCTACTTAGACGACTGGTGGGAGCATGGACATAATTATTTTACTGACGATCATATAAAAGAATGGGGCTTTGTTAAAGTTGAAGATTTACAGCCCCATGATTTATTAATATTTACAATGGGAGCGCTAGTTCCTAACCATTGCGGGGTCTATATAGGTAATGATGTTTTCTTTCATCATGCCGTAAATAGGCTCTCTTGTAGAGAAAACTTATATCCTTTATGGAAAAAGTATTTAACTGGAATATACCGATATGACACGTAACATTTATCTTGAAGGCGAACTCGCTTTAAAATTTGGAGCACAGCACTCTTTTCACGGAGATAGTGTTAAAGATGCGCTGCGTCTGTTAGATGCGAACAAGCCTGGATTTAAAAAATATTTTATAGATGCTACGGACTGTGATATTGGTTTTCATATTGAAGTTGGCGGACAAGAAATTGACAATCCTTTAGAGTGTATATTGCCTCTTCGAGAAGGGGACATAATTATTACTCCTATCGCTGCAGGCTCTAAGTCTGGTGCGGGTAAGATTCTTGCGGCTGTAGCTATTGCTTCTTTATTTTTTATAGGGCCTGCAGGAGTTCCTTTATTGAGTTTAAGTGCTCAAGGTCTCGCAGGGGGCGTAGCAAATATAGCAGCGGCTTTAGCAACAAATTTAGCTCTTACAGGCATTCAACAACTTATGGCCCCAGATCCTGGCGTAGATGAGGAAGATGAAGGCTACTTATTTAATGGAGCAGAGCAGAATATTGTAGAGGGTATGCCTGTTCCTCTTCTTTATGGAGAGCTTCGCGTTGCGGGATACCCTGTATCTTTTGAAATGATCCATGGAGCTAAAAGAATTACCTCTAGTGATAATACTGTAACATTTAATGGAGAAATTCTAAATCTTCCAAAAGGTGATATAGAAAGTTATTATCAAGATCAGATGGAAAGAAATGGTGGAAATATAGAGCGAGTAATAGACCCTATATCAGGCGCAAGCGTTTCTAGAAATAGCCAAGATATTCTTTTTACTGATGTTATTTCAGAAGGGCCGATCTACGGATTAGTAGATGGAGGAACTTCTGTATTTTTAAATGATGACGCTGCTCAAGTAACTGCACAAAGTTTTGTAAGACTGTCTGAAACTCCAGTAGAGTTTGACTTTACTTTAAATAGTACTTCTGTAACTATTGATAGAAATGGGCATTCAAAAGACATACAAGCAGATACTGAAAATGGTACTAAGTTTATCATCGTAAGAAGCTATGCTTCGAGTGCATCTTCTATTGTTCGTAGTTCCGCAACTGGATCTGCTAATTCTGTAACAATTACTTCTACTAATGCAATATTTACCCCCTCAATGGAGTATGATAGAACAAATGCTAATTCAGCAGCTATAGTTAGACTACTCGATTCAAACTCTATTACAATATTCGAAGGCTATATAGAAAATTATACTTCTAGTACCGTAGTTAAATGTATTCCCTTACCCGGCACAGATATTAATCCTGCTTTATCAAATGGCAGCTATACGACAGTTATTGACGGAAAGTTTCAAGTAAGCTCTATATCTTCTAACTCTTTAACGCTTACATCAAACTTTCTAGGAGATACCGGGAGTTATAAATGTGACTTAAGTGGTACAAACTATGACACTGTCTCTCTTATTGATAGAGTTTCTAGTGGTTCAAAACACAACAGTTTTGATGTACAATTTAGAAATGGTAACTTAATACAGCCTGCTTTTGCTGATGCAGCTGGAACAGGGGTAGGCTCTATATCTGTAGGTCCAGGAGGCTCTTTTGCAGCTTTTAGTCCTGTACTATATGCTGACTCTGGAGAAACAGACAATCCAACTGTTGAGTATACAGGTACTTCTGCATCAGGATTTGGTCTTACTGCTGCACAAGCAGAAGAAGTTGATGAAATTCGAGTAACTTTTACGTATCCTCAACTATGGAATCGTAATGAAAAAGGAGAACAGACCGCAGCAACTGTAAGATATAATATGTATGTTGCTGTAGAGAGAAATGGCTCCTTTGACTCTTATCAGTCCATAACTCAAAACGTAGAACATTTAGCAAAAAGTAACGCGCCTCGTATATTTGAAGAAGTAATTGATATGCGACAATATCAACCTTTTACAGATTTTAAAGTAAAAATAACTAGGACTACAAACAACGATCAAGCCTATGACTCTGGCACAAATAGAGTAAATACTAACTATACTACTCAGTCTAACGGGTCTATTAGTTCTTTAAATAGTATTATTAAAGAAAACCTTTCTTACCCTCTTACTGCGATGGCGAAGGTACGAATAAATTCCAAGGATTTTCAAAATGTTCCTACTCGAACATATCATTGTAAAGGTTTAAAAGTAAAAGTACCTTCAAACTATATTACAAGAGATGAAGGCGTTAATAGTGTTGCTACTTACAATCGAAACGTATCTACGGGTGCAGTAACTTCATCCTATCAAGACTGGGATGGAAGCTTCCGTGCGGATAAAATTTATACAAATAATCCTGCATGGGTATTCTATGACATTCTTACAAATAATCGTTATGGCCTTGGAGACTGGCTAAATGAAGATGAAATTGATAAGTATGCACTTTATCGAATTGCAAGATATTGTGATGAGCTAGTTCCTGATGGTAATGGAGGCTTTGAGCCTCGCTTTACAACAAATGCTTACTTCACAAAAGCTTCAGATGCTTATAAGATAGTAAAAGACCTAGCTACTGTATTCCGCAGTATGATCTATTGGATGGATGGAGAAGTATATACCGTAATTGATCAGCCAGGTGATCCTATCTATAATTTCTCAAAATCAAATGTTATTGATGGAGCGTTTGGGTATGAGACTACTGGCAGTAAAACTCGCGCAAATCAAATAATTGTAACTTGGAATAATCCTGCTGCAAATTATAAGCTAGAGAATTTAATAGTAGAAGACCGTGATAATATTATTAATACAGGCAGAATTATATCTGAAGAAGCCGTAGCTTTTGGCGCAACTACAGAAGGCCAAGCACTTCGATATGGTCGCTGGAAGTTATGGACTGCTGTTAATCAAACTGAAATTATCTCTTTTAAGACAGCAATCAATGCAGCTTTTATAGCTCCTGGTGATATTATCAATGTTCAAGATTCTGATCGCTACCCAGGAAACTTAAAGTATAGTGGACGAGTAAGTAATACTGGTACTCGTAATACTACAACAATACCTTTAGATCGTGAAATAGAGTTAAACTCTGGGTCAGATTACGAACTGAGCATTTTATTCACTGACAGCGTTGCTACTCTTGCCCAGGATTCTGCTACTATTGATTCGGTTAGTTACTCCCGCGGAGATATAATTGATGGAGCAACTATTGATACAGAAACGGAAGCTAGTAACATATTGGATGATAGTGGAGATTATGTAGATATAACTTGGAAGCCTTATACCAATGTAGAGACTCAAACAGTTTCTACGGCCTCAGGCACAGGAATAACTTCTCTTACTGTTAGCTCTGCATTTTCTGCCGCCCCAGCTTCAGAAAGTATATGGGTACTTAAAGAAAGTATCTCAAGCGTAGAAGTAAAAGGCTCTAAGAAGATGTATAAGATTCTTTCTATAGGAGAGGATTCTAAAAATACTTATTCAATTACTGCCGTAGAATTTTACAATGAAAAATATGATGCTATAGATGAAGATTTTGTACTTTCTATCCAAGATCCTATCTTTAGCCCTCCTGACTCGATAGAAGCTATTCCAGTGCCTCAAAATGCTTATGTTATAGTAAGCAACTTAAACTCTGGACAAGTAAAAAATGATGTTGTACTATCTTGGGATAACCCTATAGATTCAAACGGTGATTTTTATGACTATGTAGACTATTTTGAAGTTTCTTCAAATATTCCTGGGGTTCCTAATACCCTAAAAGTGCCTAGAAATCAAACTAGCTTATCTGGACTAGACCTTCCTATTGGTACTTTTACTGTGGCTGTTCGTACAATAGCTCAAAATGGTAGAAGATCAGATGCTACAAAAACAACTTTTACAATAGAAGATCCTGCAAAGCAGGCAATTCCTCGTGCCTATGGAATGGCTCTTGGAGGAGTTTTATCTTCTCCTGCATTTATAACTTCAGCAGGTACTTTTACTTTAGAGGACAAAGAATACTCGTTGTCTCCTGCAGGTAACCCACAATTAGTAAGAACATTTGACGGAAGCCCTGCGTCGGAATATACACAAGATTGCAGTAATATTCCTTCTCTAGATTTTTCCACTTTTACTAATGATGAAGCGGAAGCTGCGTCCCATTACATAATGATTGATGGAGATGCTAGTGATCCACTTAAACTTATTAAACACTATAAAGATGAGGACTTAGGCTACTCATATTTTTATAATGCAGGAACCGGAAGCACTACTCATACTAGTAATTGGACTTCTATAGGAACCGTAAGTGTTGCTGCAGAATCAAACAAAGTTACGGGCAGTGGATTTGATAGCTCTTTACAGGTAGGAGACATTATCAAATTTAGTAGTACTCAGGCTGCAAAAGTAGTTTATATTGCTTCAGCTACGGATGTTCGTATAGATAAAAGTTTTACTACTGCTATATCCTCCGTAACAGCATATAGGAATGCGTTTCGATTTAATAAGAACGATGATTCTGTAATTTACTCTGTTAGAAATGATGGAGGTACTTTTAAAGCATACCCAGTAAATCTAATTATTAATCCAGATCTAGGTAAACTAGCAAGAAGTACAATACTTACTGTAAACCCTACATTTCTTAACTTTGATGGAGATGAGACTTTAACTACAGATTATACTAATCTTGTATTAACAGCTACTGCTTTTGGGTACAAAAATCCTGTATTTAAATTTACGGGAGCAGGATTTAATAACTCTGAAATATCTCAAACAGCAGATACTGTTTTTTCTGCTGGAGATAGCACTTTTGTTGCAATAAAAACTCTTGATAAAGTAGATCAGTATAGCCTAACTGATTTAGTATTCTCTGTTACAGTAGCAGAGGAGTTAGATGAGACTAACACAGATAAACAATCTACTGCTGATATTACCATTCCTTTTGTTAAAGACGGGGCAGGAGGTGATGCAGGAAAATTAGTGAGATTGACTTCAGATGATTATTCTGTAGTTTATGATAATACAGGCGCAAACCCTTCACCAAGCGGTACCTTAACATTTACTGCAACGGCGTCAAATTTTACAGATCCTTACTTTAAATTTACAGGTGATGGAATTACAGACGAAACAAGCTATACAGATGGTACAGGCAATACTGATACTTTTACATATAGCATACCATCTACTACTGCCGGGTGGGCAGGTAATCCGCTAACAATTCGCGTAGGGGTATCAGAAGCTGAGTCTTCTACTACAGAGATAGCTTTTGATACAATTTCTATATTTTTTGTCGCTGATGGCGAGGACGGAGATGACGGTATTGATGGCTATACAGTAGTTACAACCAATGCAGCTCATTCTTTTACTGCAGATAGCTCTGGAACTATAAGTAGCTACTCAGACTCAGGCACTTCTATAGAGGTATATAAAGGCGGGGTAGAATTAAATAGTGTAACAGGAACTCCAACGGCAGGACAATTTTCGGTTAGTGTTAGTGCTAGTAATATTACTGCGGGAACGACAAGTGTTTCAGGAGATCCTTTTACAATAGGAGATCACAGTAATATGACTGCTGATACTGCAGTTATTACTTATACCTTGAACATAGAAAATCTTGTAACAGGAACTCAAAAGCAAACTTTTAGTAAATCAAGCGCTGGCGTAGATGGAGTTGCGGGAGCCGATGGTGCAGATGGA
>Ga0102945_1000052_pt1 | contig 46537 bp, 32 predicted proteins | sample SalPonred_H2O_MG_FD_78207 | JGI IMG/M metagenome (GOLD analysis project Ga0102945, IMG submission 78207) | Salt pond water microbial communities from South San Francisco under conditions of wetland restoration - Salt Pond MetaG R2_restored_H2O_MG ...
GCTATTGCTTTTTTAGGACAAAGTTTAAGTTTTAGAGTAGATTTAGCAAGTCGTGAAAACTTTATAGAGCTTGCTGAAAGAAAAGAAAGTGTTTTGCGTATAGCAAAAATGTTAGGTTACAGTGCCAAAAGAAACCTACCAGCTACTGGACTTTTAAAGTTTAGCACCGTAACAACCACCGAACAAATTTTTGACAGTAATGGACGAAATCTTTCTCAACAATTAATTTCTTGGAATGATCCAACAAATACTAACTGGGCCGAACAGTTTATTTTATTGATTAATGCTGCAATGGCTAATAATACAGAATTTGGTAGACCGGAAGGTTCTGCTAACATTTTAGGAATTCCTGCGGAGCAATACAGATTTAGAACTAACAGCACAGATGTTCCTTTGTATTCTTTTTCAAAAACTGTAGCTGGAAGAAACACTGCATTTGAAATAGTAAGCACTGTTTTTAAAAATGAAGAAGAATTTTACGAAGAAACACCCGCTCCGGGAAATCGATTAGGATTTGTTTATAGACAAGATGGGCAGGGTCCGGGCAGTATCAACACTGGATTCTTTTTACAATTCAAACAAGGAAGTTTGGAGTTTGCTGATTTTAATATAGAAGTTCCAACCACAAACGAAAGAGTAACGGTTGATAGCCAGAATATTAACAACAACGATGTGTGGCTATTCAAGTTAAATTCGGCAGGACAGCAATTAAATGAGTGGAGCAAAGTTACAAATTTTGTAGGAAACAATATTGCCTACAACAGCATAGTAGGCAACGAAAGAAACATATATGCAGTAGAAACCAAAGAAAACGATAGAATAGATTTAGTTTTTGCTGACGGCGTTTATGGAAATCTGCCTCAAGGACCGTTTAGGGTTTATTATCGTGTAAGTAATGGACAAAATTATTCAATTACTCCTCAAGAAATGAGAAACATTTCGATTTCGGTTGATTATGTAAACACAAATGGTGAGGAACATACACTTACTATCGGTTTATCTCTACAGAATACAATTTCAAATGCTTCGGCAACAGAGACTATTGATAATATAAGAAAAAATGCTCCAGCAAACTACTATGTACAGAATAGAATGATAACAGGTGAAGATTATAATCTAGCACCTTTTACTAGTTCGCAAGATATTCTAAAAGTCAAAGCAGTAAATAGAACATCGAGCGGAATAAGCAGAAATTTTGACATTATAGATGCAAGCGGAAAGTATTCAAGTGTAAATGTTTTTGCAGATGACGGATATATCTATAAAAGTGAAGATGAACGAAATATAACATTCAAATTTACAAATAGAACCGATATTATTAATGTTATTAAAAGACAACTAGAACCAATCTTTAAAGAAGTAGATGTTTACAATTTTTATTTGACAAATTATGAAAAAGTAATTTTTCCTACTAGCAATAAAATTTGGACTCAAATCTCAGCAGATTCTAGTTCATCGTCGGGGTATTTTACAGATGCTGTAGATTTAACTTTTCAAAAAGTAGGAATATATTCCACAAGCACTTTACAATATTTAAGAAATAACGCAAACATACGATTTATTGCACCTGATGGACAAGCTTTCAAGAAAGGAAAACTTGTAGAGATAGATAGTTCTGACCCAGACCAAACAGATTATATATGGACAAAAGTAATTAATGTTGTCGGAGATGGAACAAATGCTGGACGAGGTGCTCTATCTTCTGGACTTGGCCCTATACAATTTAGCGATCCTGTTCCGTCTGGTGCTATTGCTAACAGAATTGTTCCGAGATTTGTAACAGATTTACCAATATCCTTAGAAAATCAAATTGTTAATAATGTATTTCAAAATTTAAATTTTGGTCTGAGGTATGATTACTTGCAAGCAGAATGGAAAATTATTCAGGCTTCTAACCTAGATTTAACAGGCGCATTTACCCTAGGGAGAGCTGGCGATGTTTCTAATACCAATCTAGATACTAGCTGGATATTTGCATTTGTTAAAGAATCTAACGAATATGTAGTAAGAATTAGGAAATTAGATTATGTATTCGGAAGTGTAGAACAAAACAGATTTTATTTCGATAAAAATGAGAAAAAATTTAACAGCCTTACTGGAAGTGTTGTCAAAGACCAAATAAATGTCTTAAGTATTAACACCGATAAAACTTTAATAGATCAGTTACGATTTGATTATGCTTTTGAAGTTTCAGATACAATCAAATTTGATGATGGTTACGAAAGTAAAGAGTCTATTAAAATAGCATTTAGCGATTCTGATGACGACGGTGTTATCGACGATCCCGATTCTTTTGAAAACATTGTAGGAGAAGACAGAGACTTAAACTTTTTATTTTTTCAAGAAACGACAGATTCTTATGGTAGTGTAATTTTTCAAAAGATAGATAACAGTGATAATTTAATAAAAATTTTACAAACCGAAACACAATTTACCTTCGCCGACGAAGAAAATTATCCAGATGGACAGCTTGTATATTTTTATGATGCAAACGAAGACAATGTTAAAAGAGTTGATAGAACAACTAACACATTAGTATTAGAGAGTAGTTATCGTGCTAACATAGGCAGAGATAAACTAAAGTTTCAGTACATTCATAATGCCAGCGAAGATCGCAGAATAGATCCTAGTTCAAGTAATATTATAGATTTATTTTTGTTAACCAGGGCATATGACACCGCGTATCGTAATTATTTGAGATCGGGTGGCACAGAACCAACTGCACCTAGCACCGATGATTTGAGAATTACTTACGGAAAAAATCTTAACGAAATTAAAAGCATCAGCGATGAAATAATATATCATCCTGTAAAATATAAAGTTCTATTCGGTTCAGAAGCTGACGAATCTTTGCGAGCTAAGTTTAAAGTTGTTAAAAACACAACAAGAGTGATCAACGATGATGATTTAAAAGTTCGTATCGTTAATGCAATTGATGAATTTTTCGATATTAATAATTGGGACTTCGGTGATAGATTTTATTTGAGTGAGTTGATAACATATATCACTAACAGCGTTTCGCCTGATATTAGTAATATAACTATACTGCCCAGACAAGCGAATCAACGTTTTGGCAACCTGTTTGAAATACAGAGTAATGCAGATGAAATTTTTGTGAGCGGAACTAGTGTAGATGATATAGAGATTGTATCCTCTATATCTACTAAAGAATTACAAATTGGTAATAATTCAACAGGGAATTAATTAATGTCTGATAAATTTTATCCGAAAAGCGAACTACCTATAAGAACTACATCTGATCTGCTTCCGCAGACTTTTCAAACGGAACAGAATAAAAAGTTCTTTTCGGGTGTTTTAGATCCGTTAGTTCAACCCGGTGTTTTAGATAAAATTACTGGATACATAGGAAGAAGATACGGAAAAACATATAAAGGTTCTGATGTTTATCTAGATTCGGATAACACACTTAGAAGTAGATATCAATTAGAGCCAGGAACTATTATCAAAGAAGATAATAAAATTAACAAATTTTATGATTATTTAGATTTCAAAAATCAAATTAAGTTTTTCGGTAATGACAATGATAGAGATGATAAAATTACAAAACACCAACAGTATTCTTGGAATCCGCCGATTGATTGGGATAAATTTATCAATTATAGAGAATATTATTGGCTGCCGTTAGGTCCTGAACCTGTAGCAATTACTGGTCAATCGGCAAATATTACTAGCACATATAGAGTAACAGCGTCAACTGGAACATCCTGGATATTTTCTCCAGATGGACTTACTAATAATCCTAGTCTAACATTATTCAGAGGGCAAACTTATAAATTTATCGTTAATTCTCCCGACGAAGGGTTTGTTATTAGGTCTAACTATGATACTGGTTCGTTAACCTTTGATACTAACAAAACATATTTTCCAGGAGAATTAGCTGTAGTTGACGGAAAACTTTGGAAAGCCCTTAATGAAGTTTCTCCACTTGATGGAAGCACTATAGATATAAACTCGCAAGACTGGGAGTTGGTTGATTCTTCTGCATCTGTTTCAAATTTAGATTACAATGAAGGAATAGAAAATAATGGTGTTACAACAGGAACGCTTACTTTTACTGTTCCTTATGATGCACCTGATGTCTTATATTATCAAAGTTCAATTACACCGGATAGATTAGGAACTTTTATTTTAGCAGATATCGAATCTAACACTTTTATAGATGTTGAAAACGAAGTTTTAGGTAAAACTTCTTATACTTCTAGTAATAATGTAGAATTTACCAACGGATTGGTTGTAGAGTTTAGAGGAAATGTAACTCCTGAACAGTATGCAGAATCAACTTGGATCGTAGAAGGTGTAGGATCGAGTATTTCTCTCACAGCCTTTTCTAGTTTAGTTCCGCCATCTATATCAAGCGACACTCCGGAAGTTTTATTCGATAATGAGGGATTTGACACCCAACCATTTGATGATGCAGAGCAATTTCCTGTAAACAAGGATTATATTACCGTATCAAAGAACAGTAAAGATTTAAATCCCTGGAGTAGATATAATAGATGGTTCCATAGAAGTGTAATAGAGTACTCTGCGGCAGTGAATGGAAATAGTTTTAATGCTCCTGAAGATGCTAGAGCAAAACGTCCTATCATTGAATTTCAGCCTAACATTAAATTATTTAACCACGGTGCTGTTGCTAAAACAACAGTTGATTATATTGATACGCAAACTACCGATGTGTTTTCAAATATCGAAGGTAGTTTAGGTTACAGCATAGACGGAGAATTTTTATTTGAAGGAGCTAGGGTTCTAGTTGTTGCAGACAACGATAATTTATCTAACAACAAAATTTACGAAGTTAAATTTATTACACATAATGGAGCAAGGATCATTAATCTTAAGGAAACCTTAGACTCCGATTCCCTAATTGACGAATGTGTCCTTGTTAGACGGGGAACAAACAATGCAGGTTTAATGTACCATTATAATGGTATCAGCTGGATAAAAAGTCAAAGTAAAACGAAAACAAATCAAGCACCGTTATTTGATGCCTTTGATGCAAACGGAGTAAGTTTTTCTGATCAAGAAACCTATCCTGTGTCTTTGTTCGAAGGTTGTAAAATTTTTAGTTATAAGGAAGGATCTAGTGTCGTAGATACTGAATTAGGATTTAGTATAGATTATTTGAATATTGATAATGTCGGAGATATTCAATTTCAATGGAACTGGGATATTGATAGTTTTGAATATACTGAAAATCAACGCACCCAAAACGTAAAAATACAAACTGGTTTTTACAAAATTGATGAAAATTTTGACAATGGTTGGGTTGAAACAGACCTAACATTTACACAACCGATAATAGATGCAACAGTTGTCTCTGCTTCTACTAATGAAATTTTACTCAGCACTGTAGATTGGGACCAATTATCTGACGATGCAATTGTAATTTTTTACCTAAACGATAAAAAAATTACACAACCATATGATAGAGCAGGAAATACCTTTACATTCTCTGATGTAATTTTTGAAGAAAACGATGTGGTATCTGTAAAAGTTGTAGCTGATATAGAACCTGAGTCAGGATATTATCAAATACCAGATGGCCTAGAAAAAAATCCACTCAACAACAATTTAGAATCTTTAACCTTAGGACAAGCAATTGATCATATATCTTCAGCATTAGAGTTTAAAAACGAAATGCAAGCAGATATTATTGGTTCAAACAACTTAAGAGATTTAGCTGATTATCGAAACAAAGGCGAAAGATTTATAAAACATTCCGGCATTCCTTCTTTGTCGATTAATATGTTATGCGATAAAGAACAAAATATTATAAAGTCTTTAAAATACGCCAAACAGTCATACACTTCCTTTAAAAATAATTTTTTAGAGTTAGCTACAACTCTAGATTTTGAAGAAAATGTTTCTAATTTTGTAGATACTCTTATTAACAGACTTTCTCAGACTAAAACAACAGATAGTCCTTTTATTGATTCAGATATGATCGGCAGTGGAGCATTTACATCGCTGGAGTACAAAGTTGTTGACGAAGGAATTAAAATTTTTAGTCTTAGTGAAAATTTTGATTTAGAAACTTTAAGTAATAGGGCTGTCTACGTATATCTTAATGATAGGCAATTATTGCATAATACTGAATACACGTTTGATAGCAATTTTGGATTTGTTAAAATAAACGTCGAGCTTGCTCGAGGAGATACTTTACTTATAAAAGAATATGTATCTACAAGTTACAGCCATATTCCGCCCACGCCTACGTCTTTAGGTTTATACAAAAAATTTACACCTATAAAATTTATAGATGACACGTATGTAGAACCAAAAGAAGTAATTCAAGGACACGACGGTAGTCTTACATTAGCTTATGGCGATTTTAGAGATGATTTATTATTAGAATTAGAATATAGAATTTACAATAATATTAAAGTAGAATATGATCCGTCTATTCTCGACATCGATGGTATTTTAGGCGGTTATTACGAAAGCGGAGAGTTTTCTAAATCAGATTTAGATGCAATAGTCTCTCAAGAGTTTCTAAATTGGGTTTCCAATACTGGCGTAAACTATGCAGTAAATCAGTATTTCGATAGTGAGAATGCATTTACATACACCTACTCTAATATGACTGATTTTACTGGCAAACAAAATTTACCAGGATACTGGCGAGGAGTTTACAATTGGATCTACGATACACATCGTCCACATACTCACCCCTGGGAAATTTTAGGTTTTTCAGAGAAACCAAACTGGTGGGATGACGAATACGGAGAGTCTCCTTACACCAGTGGTAATTTATTGTTGTGGGAAGATATAAGAGACGGTGTAATTCGTCAAGGACCAAGAGCTGGTAGATATATTAGGTATGCAAGACCGTCGATTTTAAATCATATTCCTGTTGACGAGTACGGAAAACTTTTAGATCCGTTATCGTCGGGATTTGCAAAAAACTTTACTTTGGTAAACAATCAGGGAAGTTTTAAATTAGGAGATGTAGCACCAGTTGAATATGCCTGGAGATCTAGTTCAGAATGGCCGTTTGCAATAATTATAGCACTTTCTCTGCTAAAACCTTTCGATTTGCTAACTCGATCCATAGATAGATCTTCGGTTTATACGAATATTTTAGGGCAAATAACGAGTAGAAAGACAAATACTTTTTTACGTCCTGCTGATATTCAAGTGCCTAAATTAGAGAACACTATCACAGCAGGTTTAATTAATTATCTAGCATCATACATAAGATCCTTAGGCAAAAGCGTCGACATACTAGAAGATACATTTCAACATTTCGATGTAGCTTTGTCGTCTAGATTGAACGGATTTGTGGATAAAACACAACAGAAATATTTATTAGACAGCAAAAGTCCATCTTCCTCAACGGGTAGTATTTTTATTCCTGCTGAAAACTATGATATTATTTTTAATGTAAGTTCTCCCTTCAGTAGTGTAACATACAGTGGAGTAATTGTAGAAAAAACAAGCAGAGGATGGATTGTAAATGGTTATGATAATATAAGTCCTTTCTTTACATATTTTGAAGCTATTCCTAATCAGAAAGATCCGATAATTGAAGTGGGAGGAACAAGCGAGCAATTTACAGAGTGGACCGTAGATAGACAGTATAATAATGGTACTATTATTTTATATAGAGGAGATTATTATAGAGCGATTTCTACTCACAGTTCTGAACAAGTTTTTGACCCTACAAAGTGGAATAAACTTCCAAATCTTCCTTTAGTGGGCTCAGTACAGGCACAAAGAAGAAGAAACTTTAATAGACTTAAAGAAAAACAAATTACCTACGGACATGAATTTAACACAATTCAGCAAGTAGTAGATTTCTTGTTAGGATACGAAGAGTACTTAAAATCTATCGGGTTTATTTTTGATGGATATGATTCTGAGAATCAAGTGGCTCAAGACTGGACAACTTCGTCTAAGGAATTTATGTTTTGGACTAAGCATAATTGGGCAGAAGGATCTATAATATCGCTAAGTCCGTGCGCGGAAAAAATACAGATAAAAATTCCTGTCGGTGTTGTTGATAATTTATTAGATAGTTTTTACGATTACAACATATTAAAAGGCGACGGCACTCCATTAAATTATAGATTTATAGATGCAAATAGAGAATTCCAAACCTTTACTATAACCACTACAGATACCAATCAAGGAATTTATTTTTTGAAAACTAATTATGTTTTCAAAGAGCACGTGGTTGTGTTTGACGACAGAACTGTGTTTAATGATGTAATATATGACAAACCGACAGGATACCGACAAGAAAGAATTAAAAATAGAGGATTTAGAACAATTGATTGGGATGGCGATTACACAAGTCCGGGATTCTTGTTCGACAATGTTAATATTGTTAGTTGGCAACCTTTTAGAGATTATAAACTGGGAGATATTGTATCTTATAGATCTTTGAATTGGGTAAGCAAAGAAAATCACACAAGCAGTGAATTATTCAATGACACTGTTTGGAGCAGGTTGGATAGCGAACCCGAAAAAAGATTAGTGCCTAATTTTGATTATAGAATTACTCAGTTTAATGATTATTTTGAAACTGGGTCAGAAGGAGTTAACGAAACCGAACGTAAGCTTGCTAGAAATACAATTGGATATCAAGACAGAAATTATCTAGCGGAATTAGCAGAAGACAGTGTAACTCAGTACAGATTGTATCAGGGTTTTATAGGTGAAAAAGGAACAAATAACGCACTAACAAAAGTTTTTACAAAATTAAGTGATACAACTGATATTGCAATAGATCTAAAAGAAGAATGGGCATTTAAAGTAGGCGAATTAGGCGGCACAGATCAAATCAGAGAAATAGAATTTAGAATCGATAATGAGAATTTTCAGATAAATCCTCAGCCTATGTTATTAACATCGTCTCTGCCTACTAATGTATTAGACCAATTTTATAGGATTACACAAGATAACTTTACCATTGCACCTATACCGTTTAATAACAATATTTTTCCTGTTTCTCCTGATTCTCGACCTATACAAACAGCAGGATATGTGAAAGTAGGTCAAACAAGATGGGTAGTTAGAGATAAACAATCTTTAAATGATCTAGAGATAACTGAAATTTTTGAAAATGATCATATTTGGGTTACATTCGACGGCCCAGAATGGTCGGTATATAGATTTAATCAAATTCAAAGTGTAAATGTAGAATCTGTAGAGTTTGATGCTAATAGATCCGTTGTGCAGTTATATCTTAACAAAGAAATAGTTATTGAATCAGGCGAGTTTGTTGGGATTAAAAATATTACTAATCTCACTGGATTTTTTGAGGTTGTCAACAGTTTTACATTCCGAGATCAAATTCTAGATTTTTTTGTAATTGAATTATCAGTATCGTCTGATGCAAGTGAACCTGAATTTGACGAAAGTACATTGACCGAATTATACAGATTAACTCCTGCTCGATTCAGCAATTATTCTTCCTTGAACGATGAAGAAGCAGCATTACTAGATACCGGAGATAAATTATGGATTGACAATAACGGGTTCGATAAATGGGAAGTGATAGAAAAAAACAAGCAATTTGATTTTAAACAAATCGAAGACTTTGGATTAATCGATCCTGCTAAAGTTGGCACAAAAGTAGTTTACAACGAAATTTTAAGACAGACAGCAGTAGCAATTCCGGACCCTGGATTTGTAGTCATCTATACTGAAAATAACAATTCTTTATCGTTAAGGCAAATACTATCTCCTCCTAGCAGTATTTCAAGCAATGTAAGTGGTATATTTGCGGAAGAAATAGCAATTAGTCCCGATAGCCGTTGGTTAGCAGTAGGATCTCCTAGAGCCAGCGGCATAGAAAGTAGATTTAAAGGATTGTACAATCCTGCAGAATTGTATTCCGTGGATGACATTGTATTGTTCCAAGGAAAATTATGGAAGGCTTTGCAGGAATTCCCTGCCCAACCTGGAACTTCTGTAGAAGATTCTACCTGGATAGGCCCGAATACCGAAGGATGGGGTCCGGTGACAAGCATAAAAGCGGAGTCTAATGCCCAAGCCGGATACACTGAACAGGGTGTAATTACGTTATATGAGTACATTAATAATCAATGGACAAGACGAGATAGTTTTGTAAGCCCTAGACCAAATACCAGAGAATTATTTGGACATTCTATAAGCATAGGTGTTGCTAGTAACCAATACTATATGGTTGTATCAGCTCCAGGAGCTGAAGAAAACAGAGGCAGAGTATATGTTTACATAAATGACGGCACAGAATGGAAACACGCTGAAAATGTAAAATATAGAGGAATATACGAAGCCGACTCTACAATATACTATGCTGGTGATATAGTATGGTACAATGGCGATTTATACGAGTGTATCGATAATTCGACAGCATATATTGATGTTTCAGAATCAGGAGATTTATCATCAACGGGTAATTGGCTTAAGTTAAACCCAGTCGCTACTCAAAATTCTTTACCACAAAGTATTTCAGTCGAAGATGACGGTTCAACATTACAAAGTGGAATCTTAAATAGTAATCAATTAGGAGAATTGATAAAAATAGGTGATCGTTTTGGAACAAGCATAGCACTTAATTACGATGCTAGCATACTTGTTGTAGGAGCACCTTTTGCAGACGGACAATATTTCCCAAACTATCGGGGAATATGGCGTCCGGATTACGAATATACTCAAAATGATACAGTAAAATGGCAAGGAAATTATTATCAACTGACTAACACAGGACAATTTTCTGTAGATTCTACAATAAAAAGTTTTAATGAAGAACCGGAAGGACTACCTTGGATTGAAATAGGAGATAGTTCAACGGATCCGTCGGGTAAAGTTTTTGTTTATCGTCGATCAATAAACGGTAATTACGAACTACAGCAGACTATTTCAGCTGAAAATTTTGAAAACGAAAGCGGCACAACAATTTCAATAAACACAGGCGACGAACTCGGTTCTTCGGTAGATATCGACTACACAGGTACAACCATTGTTGCGTCTAGTCCAAAGTCTGATATGACATTTTCCAATCAAGGATCTGCATATATTCTAAAAACGCAATCTTTGTCTAATTTAAATTATAAATTATCTCAAAAAATACAAAGTTTTGAAAAATATCCAAATGAGTTTTTTGGATTTAATGTAAGTATAAGCCCTGACACTTCTAAAATTGCTGTAGGTGCAAATAACGCTTTATTTTCTTCTCCAATAAGATTTGATTCTGCAACAACTGTATTTGATAGCGGAAGAACAAGTTTTACTGATTCACAAGGATTCAGTGGAGCGGTATATGTCTATGAACTTAAAGATCACAAATACTTTTTAACCGAAAAACTAGAAGCAAATCTTGTAGCTGGTGAATCTTTTGGGTATAGTGTAGATTGTTCAAATTCTGTAGTAGCAGTAGGATCTCCTCAATATTTTACAGCTGGCCCCCATGGCGTTGAAGGAGAAATAGAAGGAGAAGTTACAGGAACTGCTAGGTTATTTAAGAAAGACCCTAGCAAAAATAGTTGGGAAATTATAGAACAACAAGCAGATGAAATAGATATAACAAAAATTAAAAGTATAGAATTATACGATAATATAAACAACATAAAAATACAATCATTAGATTATATCGATCCTGCTAAATTAAAAATTAAAAACGAAGCAGAACAAGAATTAAATTTTAAAACTTCATACGACCCAGCTGTATATACGATAGGAACAGAAGAAACAAATGCAGATCCTGATTTTGCTTGGACAAATACACACGTTGGCGAATTATGGTGGGATTTATCAACCGCTAAATGGATTTATTACGAGCAAGGAGATCTTTATTACAGGACAGGAAACTGGGGAGTATTAGCAGAAGGTGCTTCGGTTGACGTATATGAATGGGTAGAATCTGTACTTTTACCTTCAGAATGGAGTGTGTTAGCAGATACGAACGAGGGTGTTGCACAAGGTATAAGCGGCCAACCTCTGTATCCCGATGATACTGTATATAGTGAAAAAATTCTCTACAACGAAATAACATTTGAACCCACAGAAACATTATATTATTATTGGGTAAGAAATAAAGCAGTGCTGCCAAATAACGCATCGGGCAGAAAGATTACTGCTTCATCTGTCGCAAATCTTATAAGAAATCCATCTGCTAACAGTTCGTTTATTGCATTGGCAGATACTGATAAAGCGATAGCATTTAATTTTCCTACCATTCTGAATGAAGAAACCGCATTATTAAATTTTGAGTTCTACACATCTGATCAAAGACAAAATGCTATTCACAAAGAATATCAATTAATTTCAGAAGGTGTTGAAAATAGTTTACCTACAGAAAGCTTGGAAAATAAATGGATAGACAGTTTGGTAGGATATGACATACTAGGAAAGAGAGTTCCTGATACAGATCTTCCTGCAAAACAAAAGTATGGTGTATCTTATAGACCTAGACAAAGTATGTTTGTTAATAGATATCCGATTTTAGAAACAACCATTAAAAAAATTAACACTGTTTTACAAACAGAACCTTTTGCAAACACAATTAATTTTGAAAATCTGAATTTGGTAGATCCTGCACCCGACGAGTCATTAAATCTGTATGACTTATCGGTGGAAAATTTGATTGACCTCGATACTGTAGGAACAGTTAGAGTCAAACAAGCAGTTCTAAGAGCTAATTTAATAGACGGAAGTATTGATACAATTGAAATAGTAGATTCTGGATACGGATATAAAGTCCCGCCGCGTGTAGAATTCGAAGGGGACGGCATCGATGCCGAAGCAATAGTTATTTTAGATAATCAAGGAAGAGTTTCTGATGTAAACATAATTAATTCAGGTAAAAAATATTCAACTTTAATTGCTAAAGTTAGGAATTTTTCAGTATTGGTAGAATCAGATAATTCCGCTGGCGGTTTTTGGAGTATATATGCTTGGGACGATGTGAGAAAATCATTCTTTAGAAGCAGATCCCAATCATTTGATACAACAAAATATTGGGATTTAGTTGATTGGTGGGCAAATGGGTATAGTGCAAACAATAGTGTTGTTACTGAAATAAACACAATATCTGAAGAATTTACTATTGATGTAAAATTAGGCGATTTAATAAGAATCAAAGAATATGGCTCCGGTGGCTGGGCAGTATTCGAAAGGGTTCAAGAAAACAAAACTAGTTTTTCTGAAGATTACTTTTTAGTAGGAAGACAAAATGGAACCATAGAATTATCTGCCGCAATATATAGTAGAGAATTATCTGGGATAGGTTTTGATAATGCAAATTCATTCGATAATGGACTGTATGATATTGATATTTCTAAAGAACTTAGGAATATATTCAGAGCAGTAAAAGAAGATATCTATCAAGGAACCTATTTAGTAGAATGGAATAAATTATTTTTTACGGCTATCAGATATGTTTTTGCAGAGCAATCATATGTTGACTGGGCGTTCAAAACAAGTTTTTTAAATGCCGTTCATAATGTAGGACCCCTGCAACAAAAAACAAACTATAAAAATGATAACCTTGAAAACTATAGAAAATATATAGATGAAATAAAACCTTATAAAACTACGATTAGAGAATATACTAGTAGGTATAATAATTTAGAAAATTCTCCAACCGCAATAGGAGATTTTGATCTGCCTGCTGTATACTCACAATTAGAAGGTCGTGTAGTTAAAGTAGATGAAAATTCTTCAAATATTAATCAATATCCGTGGAAACTTTGGTTAGACAATGGAGGTTATTCAATAACAGATATACAGATAGCTAAAGAAGGATCGGGATACGTTAGACCTCCAACAGTTATTATTTCGGGAGACGGAACTGGTGCAAATGCACAGTCTTATATTTCAAACGGCAAGGTAATAGCTGTCAGAATATTAAACCCTGGGTCAGGATACACATTTGCTACAGTAACATTGGTTGGCGGAAATGAAGACAATACCGATATCGCTAAAGCAGTTCCGGTCTTTGGTAATTCGTTTTTTAGAAACCTAAATCTCAGTATGAAGTTTGATAGGTATACTAAAGAAGGATTGATATCGCAGTTTAATTACGAACAGCAATTTGTAGCTAGTGGAAATTCCTCAGTATTTGATTTAAATTATGCTCCGACAAGAGACAAAAGTAAAATTTTTATTACGTTAAACGGACAGCCTGTATTAGATAGTGATTATACAATATCTCTATACACCTCTACGGATAACACATATAGTTTATTAAAAGGCAAGGTTAATTTTAAAACAGTTCCGCAATCGGGCGATTTAATAGAGGTAGTTTTTGATAAAAACGACGAGTTACTAGATAGTGTGAACAGAATAAACAAGTATTATTCTCCAACGTCGGGTATGATAGGATCTGATGTAAATCAGTTAATGACTGGCATAGACTTTGGCGGAGTTCAAGTACAAGGAACTACTTTCGATGTAACTGGTGGCTGGGACGCTCTTCCTTGGTTTACAGATTCTTGGGACAGTGTAGAGGCTTCATCGGATTATTATGTAGTAGCAGATGGAAGTACAACCGATATTACATTACCTTATGTTCCGGAAGAAGGACAACAAATTAACATTTATCTAAAGCGTTATAATGAATCATTTGTAAGAACGATTGATGATTTACAATATAGTGAAGAAATAAGCGAATTACCAACAATAAGAATCGATGATATTAATTTTGGGTCCGAACAACAAACTAATGATAATGCGTTAATGCCTACATTCGTAGGTGACGGGTCAACAAATGTTATCGAGATCGGAGAATATGTTAGAACAAATTCTGGGGATATTTTAATATTTAGAAACGTGGACAGTGACGGATCTGTAACTATTACAGACCGAAATATTGTAGATACAAATATTTCAGGCGGCACACTTTCAGCAATGCAGGGAGCCTATATAACTGCTAATGGTAAAACTGCCGAAGAAATAACTATAGACGGAGATACTTTTATTAGCCCGGATCAAGTACCTGCACCAGAAGAGCAAATTCCTGGCCAAGTTTTGGACAGTTTAAGTATGAAGGTGTATACTAGTGATTCGGAAGGTTCTGTTCCTTTACTTACTAATGTTCAAGCAGGAGATAATTCAACAGTATCTTTTGATATAGGTCAAACAATTACAGAAAATAACTCTGTAATCGTATATGTAGACAAAACATTACAAGAAAATAGTGTTGATTATTCTATAGATTTTATTAATAACACTATTGTTTTCGAAAGTCCACCGACGGAACAAGAAACAGTCGAAGTAATTTCGTTAGGAGTCGGCGGAACAACAATTTTGGACTATCAGTTTAGCATTGCAGACGGCAATACAAGATTGTTTTTTACCAATGCTAGGTATAATGAAACATCTACAGTGTTTGTCACAGTAAACGGAATACCTGTTTCGGCAGGATTTTCGGACAGTGAAGAATTTGATACCACACCTGGAAATACTGTTATTCAATTTGCAGAAGCCCCGGCAAATCGAGATGTTGTTCAAATAGTTGTTTGCGCTGGCGAAGGCAACGTTAACAATAATCTTGTAAGGATCAATCAACAGATAGCCTTATACGATGGGTCTAGTAGACAAATTAATTTAGATAATCTCGATGTAGATAACGATCTTTCGCTAGCCTCTGTTATTGTACAAGTAAACAATGTAGCATTAAGAGGAATTGATACTAGATATTTCGAAATCAGCGACAACAATTTATTTGAAGTTATACAAACAAATGATGATGGAGAAGTAACTGCTATCTTTAACGAATACAGGTTTATAATAGGTACCGACCCTGTAGAAGCTGCTGGAGCTATTCTATCTGAAAATATTGAAGTTTATCTAAATGATGTCTTGTTGTTACCTTTACAAGATTACATTTATGATGGTATTACCAAAATTATTACTATTGATCAAGATAGGATTTCCACAGGCGATATTTTAAAAATAGAATCAAATTTTGGAACTGAGTATAATATCGTTGATAATTCGATCGTAATTGATCCTTCTGTTAACTTAACAGAAAACGATGAAATAAGAGTAACTTGGTTTACAAGAAGTTCATCTTTGGGTATTGTTTCTGATATTTACACCGGCGGCAAGATTAACTATGAACTTAAATTCGAACCTTTGTCTGTTGATTATATTTGGGTTTATAAAAATGGATTAAGATTGACACAAGATGTTGAATACAACATCGATAAAAATAAAAATGTTGTTTATTTGAAAGATGATACAACAGAAAACGATATAATAAGAATTGTATTGTTTGGAAACAAAATTTTTAAATTTACAAGTGCATATGAAATATACAAGGATATGTTAAATATTCATCACTATAAACGTTACTCAAAAAATACCAATGTAACTCTTGCAAAAAAATTAAATTATTTTGATACCACAATCGAAGTTACAGATGCAAGTAATTTGAGTGATCCTGTGAAAAATAGGAACATACCTGGATTAATTGAAATAAACAACGAACGTATTGAATATTTCTCTAAGAATGGTAACACATTATCTCAGTTGAGAAGAGGCGCATACGGAACTTCTATTAATGAACAAGTGTCTGCTGGTACCAGTGTAATTAATTTAGGAATAGAAGAAAATATTCCATATACTGAAGATCAAGAAAGATTTGATTTTTATAGCGACGGAAGCTCGAGTATAATAGGTCCTTTACCGTTTGTTCCTACAAAAGCAGAAATTACAAATTGGTATCGAGATTCTATTCCTAATGATTACGGGCAATGTAATGAAATTGAAGTCTTTGTAGGAGGAACACGGCTTCGTAAATCTCCTATAGAAATTTATAAAGAAAGTCTCGGCCCGGCTAGTCCTCAAGCAGATGAATTTACAGAAGCTGAATTTTCAGTAGACGGTGAGTCAGCCGAAATAAGATTAACACAAAATGAAATACCTGCAGGCACTAGAATTTCAATTATAAGAAAAGTAGGAAAAACCTGGTATGACAGAGGCGAAAATACCATTACAACAGGTATAACCTTGTTAGAAAATGAGTCAGCGATAGCGAAATTCATTGCACAGAAGTCAACGGAATTACCTGAATAAATACACTATGAAACCTGAAGAGACTGAAATGACAGACCAAAAAAATAATAACTTAGAAGAGAACACTCAGCCTAATGAAGAAGGCGGTTTTCACTTCGAAGGACATATTAAAATCTTCGATCCAGAAACTAACGAAGTTCTAATTGACAAAAGAAATGCAATACATTATGAAAATATGAGTGTTGCTATGGTTAATTCTTTATCCAACCAAGGACAAGGTTGGATATACGAGATGAGTTTCGGAAGCGGCGGAACAACTGTAGATCCTACAGGACTAATATCTTATCTTACACCCAATACCGTAGGAAGGAACTCCAGTCTTTATAATCAAACTTATACAAAAATTGTAGATCAAAATGCTATAGAAAATACTGATCCAGTTAGAAATAAAATGGAATTAAGGCATATAAGCGGATCGACATATAGTGATGTTATTGTGAGCTGTCTTTTAGACTATGGCGAACCCATTGATCAAGAAGCTTTTGATAATACAACTGATATGAATGGAGATTTTGTATTCGACGAACTTGGTTTAAGAGCATATAATCCTAATGGAACGGGCGATCTTCTAACACACGTTATTTTCCATCCTGTACAAAAGTCATTGAACAGACTTCTTCAAATTGATTATACAATACGTGTGCAAAGTTTAACTGGATTTAATGAGGTTTAACAATGCCATATATTATTAATTTTACAGATAGAGAAAACAAAACACCGATTACAGTGTTTGATAATACTTCTAGTAATGATACAAGTCTAACCTTTCCGGGACGAAATGTTACAGGATATGGACAAATTATAGGAGAAAATTTTCTTGCTCTTTTAGAAAATTTTGCTAGTGCAAGCGAACCTATTAATCCTGTAGAAGGGCAATTATGGTATGATAGTAGTGATGGCACACAACAGCTTAAAATCTGGGATAATACAGAATGGAAAGCTGCGTCAGGCATTCAAAGAGGCCCTACTGCTCCGGCAATTGAACAATCAAAAATTGGTGAGTTGTGGGTAGACACCACAAAGCAACAACTCAATATCTTTACAGGAAACAGATGGATACTGGTCGGACCAACTGAAAGTTCAATAGACGGTTTACGATATGGCCCGTCAGTAGAACAAATTTTAGATACGGATGATAATGAACGGGTAATCTTGATATTGTACATTGCAGATCAGCCCGTAGCTATTGTTAGCAAAGATACGTTTATTCCTAAAATTTCAATTCAAGGTTTTGACAATATTTCTTCTGGTTTTAATATTATAAATCCTACCGACGCGGCTCAAATCGCGCTGTTTGAAGGAGGAGCACTTCCTAAATTAATTGGAACATCATCAAATGCAGATGCTCTCAATGTCGGCGGAGTTGAAATTGCAGCCAGTAAATTTTTAAGATCGGATACTACTAATACAACCGAGTTTAGTTTTAACATAAGAAATAATTTAGGACTAACGATAGGCAACGACGGAAATTTAAATATTTCTACTACCTCAACAACCACTAGAATATACAATTCTAATCCTGGCGCAAGTATCGATTTGCAGGTAAACAGAAATAGTGTTGCTAGCACTATTTTAAGGGTAGTTGATAACACAGTGGGCATTAATGTAATTGACCCTTCACGAGAACTCGATGTTGGAGGAGATATAGGGTTAACAGGATCTTTGATAGTTTCAGGAGAAACAGAAACAACTAATCTTAACAATGGCAGTATCCAAACCGATGGCGGCATTGCTGTTAAAAAAAGCGCAAGAATAGGACAAAATCTTATTGTTTCTGGACTGACGAGCACAGGAAATTTAGTTCCATCTTCTAATGAATTTTTTAACTTTGGTAGTTCTGAACTTAGATGGAACAAAGTATTTTCTAAAGATGTCATTGCAGATACAATTACCGGAACTATTGTTGGTGACATTCAAGGAAACTCTCAAACTGCTACGTCGTTATCTAGCGTTTCTACATTTGAAATTACTGGAGATATTGTATCACAAAAAGCTACTTTTGACGGGTCGCCTAATACACAGATAGAATTTAATACCAGTTTGTCTTCAAACCTGCTTAAACAACGAACCTCAGTGACATTATCACAACCTACTGATCAAGTGCTTGTTTATAGAGCATCTGCTGATGCTACCGGCGAGGACGAAAGTGCAGGCTTACTAAGACAGGATAGAGATACTTTTGTTGGAGATCTAGGGTTGCCTATCGGAACAATATTACCTTATTCCGGACCAAATGCTCCTGATGGATTTTTGCTGTGCGACGGATCAGAATTAGAAATTAATCAATATTCTGTTCTATATGGTATTATAGGTGACAGATACAACGGTGACGCACCACTAAACGGCATTAATACTTTTAGGCTTCCTGATTTAAGAGGCAGATTTGCATTAGGACGCCACAATATGAATAATGGGCGTAATGTTCCTACAGAAACTGGATCACTAGTTAGTGCAGGCGGCGGTGAGCCTGAACCGCCAAGGGTTGAAGGTATTGAAGCATCGGTATTAGCAGGAGAAGCAGGGCAGAGTTCAGTAGAATTAAGTTTAACCAATATACCACAACACGAGCACAGTATGTTTGTAGATGGTGTGCAATATTTTGCGGTAAGGGTAGACAATTCTGTGCGCCCTGCGGCTGAAACTAATAACGGCCCCACAGCACCAGGACAAGCGCAATATCTAAATAGGTCTGGAGGAGTACTTTCAGCGGGAAGACAGCCATTAGATGCGGATGAATTAGGACAATCGTTTGGTATTATGAATCCTTTCCTTGCAATTAATTATATAATTAGGACTGGGCAACCGGACTTTACAAGGGATTAATTAGGTAGAAACAGATGGCGTATCAAATTAACAAAACAGACGGAACTATAGTAGCAACGGTTGCAGATGGACAAGTAGATGATATATCTACAGATATTACTTTAATAGGAAAAAATTATAGCGGGTATGGCGAAGCATTTAATGAAAATTTTGTTAAAATATTAGAAAATTTTGCAGATGTATCCGCTCCGGAAAATCCTATCAGAGGACAGGTATGGTTTGATGCATCGGAGTCTAAACTAAAAGTGTATAATGGTACATCTTTTGTACCTGTAAGTTCAGCTACAGTCTCTAACAGTCAGCCTAATACTCTTGCAACAGGCGACCTTTGGTTTAACAATGTGGATAAACAATTATACTTTTTTGACGGCACTAATCCTATATTATTAGGACCTTCATTTTCTGAATCGCAACTGCAAAGCGGGTTCGAAGTAGTTAGTTTATTAGATACCTTGAACCAAACCAGAGTAATTACTAAACTGTTTACAAACGGAATTCTTATAGGTATCTTTGCGAAAGATACATTTACACCTAAAAATCCTATACTAGGATTTACTGGATCTATTCAACCCGGCTTCAATGCAGGCTCGTTGAACGGAATAAAATTTAATGTTACCGCTACTAATTCTGAATCTTTAGGCGGCCAAGAAGCCAGTAAGTATGTAAGGAATGATACTTCAAACAACATCGACGGCCAGATATCCATTAGAAGTAACCTAGGACTTTCGATAGGTTCGGGAGGTACAGGGGCATTAAGGATTGAAAACAGAGATATTGTTTTACGTAATTCTGCCGATAATGCTCGTATTGTTTTAGATGTTAGACGAGATGCAATCCAAGAAAATGCATTAGTAGTAAACTCTACTGATCGATCTATAAGTCTTTACGAAGATTATATTGACAGTCAAGTTAATATTGGCGGAAATCTAACAATTGATGGTGATATTACAATTAAAGGTAATTTTACAATCAACGACGGCGATGTTACCCAAGTAAAACAAAGCGAATTAGTAATAGAAGATAAATTAATAATTTTAGGACAGACCGGTGACAGTGCAAGAAATACTGATGAGAACGCCGACGGCGGCGGAATAATACTTAAAGGTGCGGACGATCACATAATACTCTGGTCCAATGAAGGACAAGCAGCTACCGGATCTACACCTGCACTTTTAAGTAATGCTTGGACATTTTCGGATCACGTCAATTTAGCAACAAACAAATATTATGCGATTGATGGTATTCCTGTAATTGAGCAAACTAACAGCACACCAGGAAGCCAGACGTTCAAATTAACATCTGCTGTTACTGCTATCGAGGGTGTAAGTTCGTTCGGTAAACAGAATCGTTTAACGGTAGGCCCTGGAGCAGTTGATGCTAATCCATTTTTAGTATTTGAAAATGCTACGATATCCACAGAACAAAGCCAGGATCTTACATTATCACCAGACTCTGGACAAAATATTTTATTAGAAAATACACCAAGAATCCAAGGCCTAGCAGATCCAAGAAGCGGAACCGGCGGAGAACAAGATGCTGCTACCAGAGAATATGTAGACAGCACGATAGAGTCTAGACCTATTATTTTAAGTATTGATTTATCAGACGGTAAGCCAAACAGTTATATTATAGATAATATCTTAGATAATATGACTCCTGTATCCGAATACAGATCTGGAACTATTGCAAGAATACTTTGTAATATTGTTAATAATTCTACATCGCAACTTGATTTAGATCCATTATTGCTTTCAGGAACATCTACCGCAATATTCAATACCGCCGGAGGCGGAACAGCTCCAGCAGTTACTAGTATTACACCGGGCGTTGCAACAGTTCCGTCCCAGAGTGTTTCTACAACAAGAATTATTAAAGAATTTCAAATTACAGGTCCCGAAAGTTCAAAATCTTGGGGACACGTAAGTGATACTATTTTACCACCATAAGAATCAGGAGCGATGAATGTCCTATTTAATTAACAAGTTCAACGGAGAAGAACTAGTTGTCTTACAAGACGGAACTTTAGATACAACAACAAGCTTAGGCTTAGTTGGGCGTAACTATGTCGGCTACGGAGAAACACAAAACGAAAATTTCGTATTTTTACTTGAAAATTTTTCAAACGATGAACCACCTTCGAGGCCTTTAATAGGACAACTTTGGTTTGATTCTGATGTAGAAGTGTTAAAAATTTATAATGGTGAAAATTGGGGAGCAGTAGGCGCCGCTGAATTAAGTGATAGTGCTCCTGTAGATCCACAGATAGGTAGTTTATGGATCGATACACAAAATAACATACTTTACACTTGGTCCGGAACTGAATGGTTATTTATTGGCCCTGAAACCGCAGAAGGATTTGGATTAACACGGGCTAGGTCTCACGTATTAGTCGATGACTTGGGAAAAAATCAACCAGTAATTCTTTTAACAATCAACGACGTTATTATAGGTATTATTGCAACTACATCATTTAGAATTTCTGGAGTGAATGATATTTCAATATCCGGATTTTTAGATATTGTTCCGGGCATCAATTTATCGAGTGCTGTTAAATTAAACGGAAATTTACAAGGGCTAGCAGACAGAGCCACTATTTTAGAAAACAAGCGCACAATAAACGGTATTGGATTTGACGGTTCTCAAGATATTACTATTACCTCAAATACAACAAATCCGTTAAATCCTGGATCTTATATCTTAGGATCATCCTTTAACGGATCTCAAGCATTAACTTGGGAAATCGATGCAAGTGCGGCTAATTCAATTGGGAAAATAGTTGCACGAGATGCATCTGGTAATTTTTCAGCTAATACAATATCGGCAGACATAGTAGGTAATGTATCGGGTAACATCGAATCTACAGAGACAAGCAGATTTAACATTGTTACAGCTAATGAATTTCGAGGAGCAACATTAACAGGAAATGCTTTTACAGCTTCTAAGTTAAGAGATAGTGTACAAATTAACGGTATAGATTTTGACGGTTCCGAAGATATAATAGTTCCTGGACCAGCTGCTAGATTAGTAGGCGATACAATTGCTTCCAATGTTAAATTTTCACAATTAGAATCTGTAGGAGTGCTTCAGCAATTACAGGTAGACTATCCTGGAATAACCATAGGAAATCAATTATCAATTTCTTTAAGAGATAGTACAACACCTCATATAAACAGTTCATATGGAGTATTACAAATAACTTCAACAGATGAAGGTGTTGCTATTTTAAATGCTCAACAATCTTCAAGTAACCAGACGACAATAATCCCAATGGGAGATGTAGATATTGGAATTACCGGTAATGAATTTCAAAGAATTTATTCATTACAATTTATAGGAAATCTTGTAGGAAATGCAGATACATCAACTTCTTCTATAACAGCATCTAACATTGCTGGCGGAGGAGCTGGTGCTGTTCCTTATCAATCATCTCCAGGATCTACAACATTTGTTGCTCCTTTAGCAAACAAAGTTTTACGATCAAACGGAGCTGGAATTCCTTTTTGGGGCGATGCTGTTTTTGCATCACTCAATATAGGAGACTTCTTAGTAGGTGATAACTATGATGGATTAAATGCTACAACCATTAGTGTAGATGCTAGTTCAACAAATACCGCAGATAAAGTTGTTGCCAGAGATGCTTCAGGTAATTTTTCTGCAAATATAATTACAGCAAACTTAACTGGAACATCGTCTAAATCAGAACAAATTTATCTTGAAGAAACTACCGGAGGATTTTTCGGAAGCGACCCTAATGATGATTTTAATGTGGTATTTCAAGGAGACGGAGGCTCTGGTAATAAATTTTCCAGTTTACAGGTAGATACCGGCGGATTAACATTCAACCCTTTTACAAATACATTATCTGGAAATAATTTAATACTAGACGGCACAGCTAATAATAATGTTAGTTTATCTGGAGATACAATGACTGGATTCCTCCAACTAAACGCAAATCCTACAGTAGCCTTACACGCCGCAACTAAACAATATGTAGATACTACGGTTGCAGAACAAATTGCAGAATTAGGTCCAGGAGTACCTCGAGCTTTTGTTAGATTTGACGGTAGCGATCTAACCATAAAGAAAAGTTTAAGGGTGTCGGGTGTTCAAAGATTATCAGCTGGAAGATATCGAATAAATTTTGAAAGTGGTGCATTTACTGATGCAAATTATGTAATGGCTGGTATGGCTTCCGATACTGATCATTTTGTAGCATTTAGAACTTCTGATGTAGCATTTGCAGAAGTATGGACAGTTGACTCTGCTTCCGGTAATAACACTCCTAGTAACACCGGGGGTGATGTCATGGTTACCTTTTTCATATAAATAACACTATTAGGAAATAAAATGTCATATCAAGTAGATAAATTTAACGGAACTTTTTTAACAGCAGTAGAAGATGGTACAATCGATACCACTACTGATATTCGATTGGTTGGTAAAAATTACGCAGGCTACGGAGAAGTTCAGAACGAAAACTTTATCCATATGTTAGAACATTTTGCCAATACTACTGCGCCACCTAGAGCAGTTGTTGGTCAAATCTGGTATGACTCTACCAGTACAGAAAAAAAATTAAAATTTTACGACGGATCCAAGTGGAAAATAGCTAACGGGGCAGAAGTAAGCGGAACTGCACCTAGCGGTTTATCAACCGGCGAGTTTTGGTGGGACAATTCTGCTAAACAATTATATGCGTGGTCAGGAACAGAATACGTATTAGTTGGCCCTGAAACTAGTCCAGAATTAGGTGCAAGCGGTCTTTCGACTCGTGTAGTAAAAGACAACGGAAATGCTGATCAAACTATCATAACACTAACCTCAGGTGATGTTGTAGTTGCTATAATTAGTTCTGAAGAATTTACATTAACTTCTGACCCGGGATTGTATCCCGATCTTGCTAATTTTAGAGGATCTAGTATACAAAAAGGTATCACGATAGCAAATACAAATTCATCGGGAATATCTACGAACGATTACAAATTTTGGGGAACAGCTGAATCAGCAAAAGGTTTAGTTGTAGACGGCGCATTTGTAGATTCTGCTAATTTTATACAAGATGGCGCTATTGATTTTGAAGATCCTATTAGTTTCGCAGAAGCTGGATTCCGGGTAGGAGTTACAAATCCTGATGATCTGTTAGGAAATTTACGAATTTTTATAGAAACTTACTCAGTTGGACCAACTGACACGAGACAACGGGCTGTCGTAGAGTCAATTAAAAATGAAGATGTAATATTTAGATTTTCTGATCCTTTAGCGGATACATCTGTACAATTACTCGAACTTAATTCAAACAAAATACTGCCAGGTATAAATGATTTATTTGATATAGGATCTGATGATCCTTCAAATCCGTCTAATAATAGATATTTTAGGAATATTTATTCCTCAAAATTTATAGGAACACATCAGGGACCGGTTGTAGGTAATGTTACAGGAGTTCTTATAGGAAATGTTACAGATGAGTCAGGTGATATTATTGTTAATCCTGGTGCAAACGCAATAGGAAACTCCACTACAAGATATAGCGGAACACTTACAGGTAATGTAGTTGGCGAACTGCAAGGAGATGCTACCAATGCTACTAGACTAGGGAATAATTTACCTGCAGAAACTGTTCCTACAAGCTCAGATAAACGATCGGTGCCTACACGAGATATTAACGGAAATATTTATGCATCCCAATTTATAGGAATCGCGGATAAATCAGACAGGTTAAAAATAGATGATACTGCAACAGATTCTGATCCTGAATACAGATCAGCTAAAACTATTACTCTTGCAAATACCATTGTAGCAAGGGACGGATCAGCAGATGTTTACGCTAATATTTTCCACGGAACTGCTACAGCAGCAAGATATGCAGATCTTGCAGAGAAATATTTAGCAGACAAAGACTACGAGCCTGGAACAGTTGTAATGATAGGCGGCGATGCTGAAGTTACAGCCTGTACTCAAAATTCTCATGTTATTGGTGTAGTTTCCACTAATCCCGCGTATATGATGAACAGTGAGCTAGAAGGCGGAACATACATTGCGCTAAAAGGGCGTGTTCCTGTAAAAGTAGGCGGAAAAGTCAAAAAAGGCGATACTCTTGTAGCAGGCGTTAATGGATATGCGGTTGCCGGCAACCAAGGACACGTTTTTGCAGTAGCATTACAAGCGAGCGAAAATGAAGCAGTTAAGTTAATTGAAGCGGTGGTTCTATAATGGCAATAGGCGGAGATATATCAGCACTTGATTATAATACCGTTAGGGAAAAAATTGATGAAGTATTAGGTATCGGTGCAGGAACTTTCGGGTATGGACAGACATTGCAAAGTTCTCCTGTCTTTTCTGGCGATATTGTTACTAAGACCCAATGGGATAATTTGAGATTTGATATTTTTAATGCAAGAGTTCATCAAGTCGGGCAGTCTCCTAACTTAATAATATTAAGTGATGAACAACTAATTGATGATAAAGCAAACGATCCTGTAGTAAATTATAATAATCAAGCAGATATTTGTGCTTTAGACAGATTGAGAGTCGATCCAACTCAAGCAATAATTTCGGCAATTGGCACCGGTAATCTTTCGGTACCTGGACAATATGATTATACAAGCTCTTGGTCCAGCAATTTAACTATCGAATTAACCTGTACTTTCAATGATGCTAATGATGCTAGATTTTTCTTTAATTCAGGAGGCAAAATACAAATTACCCCATCGTTACGAGGTTATACAGATACTGCACAGACAAGAAACTGGAATTCGTTACTAGATCAAACAGGAACCCAGGAATTCGGAGCTAATACAGATCCTAGTGTAAATTTTTATTCATTAACTGACAACTATTTGACATTTTATATTGCATCAGGTAGTGCATCCTATACCTCTAATACAATAAAAATGGAGGCAAAAACAAATGTTGCTGATAACAGCCAAGGAACAGCAAATATAGTATACATAAGAATTACATTGACTGATAACTATATAGATCTAGGTTTACCTGAACCAGGCGACGAAATCGACGGCACGACTAGAATCGAGTTCGCTGAATTTAAAGCATCTGGAGAGTTACAACCAACTGGACTGTTTTCTATCACAAGTCCTTTTTATGCTGTTAGTTCTTTTTCAGCAAGCTAATAATTAAGTTAAGCATTAGGTAAATAAATTTATGGCAGGAACTGGATTATCTATTACAGCAGCAGATTACAATGATCTACAAAGTGATGTTGAAGAATTATTAGGAACATCTGATACTGGAACTTTTGGATACGGACAAATTGTAAGAAGTTCACCTGTAGACACAGACGACAAAGTTACTATTAACGAATATAATAACTTACGAACAGATCTTCTTAATATTGCTTTTCATCAAACAGGATCTTTACCTAGTGATACTGTAGGCTCTGGTAATTTAGTCACAGTTAATGTTGGCGAAAAAATAGAATTCGACGTTACAGACGACCCATTTAATCAATACGTAAACAATGCTGCAACTTATAGATCTAACAGATTTGACGTATTTTCAGGAAATACACGCACTGTAAACTTAGTTGATGAAGCTAATCCTATAGAAAGAAATTGGGATCCAGCTATAGGTGATTATTGGAAATACGGAATTGAATGCACAGTCACAGTATCGTTCAATAGTGCTGTAGAAGCTAGGCATTTTTTTAACAGTGGCGGCAAGATTCGATTTTCTAGTAGACGAAAGGAAGGTACTACAACCGGAGGTACCAGCACAATACGACGACAGAACGAAAATTGGTCAGCTCTTTTACAATCGACTGTTGCTAACAGAGATTTTGGCGGAAATACTCCAGGAACAGGAACTTCTCCGTTAAACGGTTTGAACTATTACAGACTTACAGACTCGTTTGTGGTTGCTTTTGCTAACGTATCAGCATCTGGTGATTATTCAGCCAACAACTTCCAAATATTTGCTAGATCTCCAGGAATATCTAATAACAGTTCCGGCACGGCTCGCGATATAGAATTTAGAATTAGATGGATAGATTCACACACAGAAAATTCATTAACTGCTCCAGACGGTGTAGATGGAAAAATTGAACTTTTTGTCAACTCCGTAGAACCTGTACAGTCTTTATTGCCTTTCGGAAATTGGACATTGTCAACGCCTACTATTTCTAGCCAAACAGAAATAACAAATATCAGTTTGTTGGGTTCGCTTACCCAGGTAACTTTAGATTCTAACATAGACGGAGGGGGATATGTTTTAGATACAAGCGATGCCATCACTGTTATAGGCGCAGAGTTAGCAGATGATGACCGTACTAATGCAGGAATGGCATTGATATATGATAATTTCACAGGCACAAAACTTACAGAGTTGTATGACCCTAATATCGATAATGTAGCCTTTGTAAATAGTTCGACTAACGTATCCGGTTGGCGAACACTTTCGACACAGCATCGTTTTGGCCAGCGTGTAGCAGTATCGGATAATTATATTGCTATATCGTCAGACGGCGGCGGATTTGGAAGAGTTCACCTTTACAGCGCAACCACTAGAAATTATCTGAGAACAATAGACGGACAGGCTGGCAGTTCATCATTTGCATCCGACCTGGCATTGTCTAACAGCTATCTGGCCGTAGCAGATCGTCAAAGGTCCGGCGGCGGCGCAGTTGAACTATATAACCCTGCAAATGGAAATTTAATTAGAACAATTAGTAATCCTAATAATACAGCATTGGATACTTTTGGCTATGGTTTAGACATTACATCAACTAGATTGATTGTCGGGGCCCCTAGAACAGATTTAAACGGTGTTAATTCGGGAACGGTATATTGTTTTAATTTATCTAATGGTAGTCTTGTTTACAGTATCAATAATCCAGCAACTGCAACTCCAGCAGACGATAGATACGGACGTAGTTTAGCGGCAAATGAAGAATATTTTGTAGTAGGAGCATGGAACGCCGCTTCTGGCGGAAGGGCTTACATACATGATTTAGCCACTGGAGACTTACTACACACATTAGTGAATCCTAATGCAACTGGATCAAGCTCAGGAGATGAATTTGGCAGACACGTAGCTATAGGAGATAGATATTGTGCGGTCAGTGCAGCAAACGAAGATGTAGGCGGCGGGGCAACAGGAACTGTTTATTTGTTCAGCCTTCTTACAGGAGATCTCATACGCACACTCAACAATCCAGATCCGACAGCTATCGACAGTTTCGGTAGTAGTCTGGCAATGTCGAATGAATATATAGCCATTCTAAAAACTACTTCAAGTACTGATCTATATATTGAACGTACTGTAGAATTAGGACCATCGTTCGACTCAGAATAATAATCATCAATCGGCGTTTCCTATAAATAATATGCTACTTTTATAAGGGAGATATTATATGGACGACCGTCTACAGAAAGCACTAGATTTTTCAAATTATCGGCAAACTTTTTCTGTACAAAGAAAGACATTAAAAGAAAAAATCAATTCTCAGCTAACGTTTGGTTGCAATGGAGGATTATTCAAAATAGATCAGACTTTGATAAATTTTGTAGTAACTTTAGAATCAGCAGGCAGAACAGAAAACGTTGTTTTACTAGATTCGAATGACAATCCAATTCTCATTGAAAAGCTCATTGAATTTAAAGATGAAATTTTTGATAGATATTTTTCTGCCACAAACGAATATTATGAAGAGTACAAGCAGTTAAAATCTAGTAGATCTGTGGAAAAATTAATTAGCTATGAATAAAGGTATTTTAATTTTTGCCCATAATAATAGACAGGTCGATTACTCGCTTATGTCATTAATATCAGGGGGATTAGCTAAAAAACATTTAAACTGTCCGGTTAGTTTAGTTACAGACGAATCAACTGCTGACTGGATGAAAGAATCTAATATCTACGGTCGTGCGGAATCTGTATTTGATAAAATTATATTGACAGAAAGGCCTGTTTCGAATAATTCTAGAGTTTTATATGACGGTGACATAAAAGGAACCGTTAGTTTTAATAATACAAATAGAGATACTGCTTGGAATTTAACTCCTTATGAAAGAACATTATTAATAGATGCAGATTTTTTCATCCTTTCGAATAATTTAAATGACTACTGGGATCTTGACTCGGATTTACTTTTATCAGAATCTATAAATGATGCTGTATCAGATACAAGATTAGGATACCTAGATAAGTATGTTTCCGAAACAGGTGTTAAAATGTATTGGGCAACAGCAATTATGTTTACAAAAAATGAAAAAACTAAAGCATTTTTTGATACTGTGAATATGATAAAAGAAAATTACGAAATGTTTGCAGATATTTATAGATTTAATCATTTATTGTATAGGAATGATATTGCATTCAGTATAGCTAAACACATATTTGACGGATTTACAGAAATAACTTCATATAATTTACCATCAATATTAACTTTTTCAGATAAAGATATCCTTGAAAAAATTGACGATACTGGATTAATATTTTTAGCCAGTGAAAAATTTGATGATAATTATTTTCCTGTTCGGGTAAAAAATCAAGATGTACATATTATGAATAAACAGAGTATCACTAGGAACCACGAAAACTTGCTGGAGATTTTATGAATTTTGGATACTTAATTTTTGTTGCCGAACACGAAACTATACCTTACGATAGACTTGCATATGCACTTGCATTAAGTATAAAAGCAACTCAAAAACAAGGTTATGATAAAGTTGCGCTTGTTATTGATAAACCAGAAGTTTTGGAAAATTTTAACAGTCCCTGGGTATTCGACGAAGTTGTAGAATGGAAGCAAGAATCCGGATGGGATGGAAGATCGTGGATGGATGAACTTAGTCCTTGGGAGTATACGGTTTGTTTAGATTCGGATATGCTGTTCTTGAGAGATTACAGTCATTGGATAGACTACTTTATAGAAAATTCTGAACTTTATGTTGCCAATAAAGCATATACATATCGTGGAACTGAAATTACAAATGATTTTTATAGGAAAACATTTACTGCAAACGGGCTTCCTAATTTATATAGTTTTTATACTTTTTTCAAAAAAGATTCAAATTTAGCTTCGGAATTTTTTAATTTAGCAAGATTTATTATAAAAAATCCAAACGAATTTTCAAATTCGTTTTTATCAGAATATAAGCCCAATGTGGTAGGAACAGACGAATCGTTTGCTTTAGCTTCTAAGATTTTAGATATACAAGAAGAAATTGCGTATAATTTAGATTTTCCTAAAGTGGTTCATATGAAAGGCCAAGTGCAAGATTTTCCTTGGCCTGCGGAGCTTGCGTCAGATCATCTTGGATTTTATTTGGATAAAAATGCTGATTTAAAAATAGGTAATTATCAGCAAGACAACATTGTACATTATGTTGAAAAGGATAAAATTACATTAGAAACTTTAAATGTACTTGAGGAAAAAATATGGAAGAATTAACTGATTTTGATAACATTATTCAAGAATATTTAAAAAAAGAAATCGTTTACTGTGCAAAATTTAATGTAGATACAGGAAGTGTAAGTCAGTTAGGCCCAAAAAATTCATTTGATCCTGAAGAAACAAATTTAATAGAAGTTGAGAAAAATACAGCCGAGTTGATTTTATCTGGAGACGTTCCTTTGGGTACCTGTTTTGTTGATGTGGTAACCCAAACATTCGAAATAATTGAAACAAAAAGTATTACTAAAATAGATGATGTATTACATAGGGTCGTAGATATTAATTGGACAACAATAGATTTCCCAGATGTATATGTTAACTGCAAAGATAATAAAATCATTGTAGAATTAGCCGAAGAGCTAGGAGGAACATATAAAAATCCAATCGAGTCTAGGCCAAGGCGTAAAGTATTTTGGTCAAACGACACTGTACTAAGTTTTTTAGTTACAAGTTATAATGATCCGCATATTGTTTATCACGAATTGACTTGTAAATTACAAGATTTACTCCAAGGCCCTGTTCAATTTGATAATATCGAGTACAACAAACAGTGCAGTCTATATACAAGAAGAATGTTTAAAAATTATGTAATGGATTTTGAATGAAAATATTAGAACTTGATATTGTTTTTATTAGTTATGATGAACCGAATGCCGAAGAAAATTATGCAGATCTTTGTAACAAAGTTCCTTGGGCACAGCGCATTCACGGAGTAAAAGGCAGCGATGCAGCGCACAAAGCTGCGGCAAATCTTGCAGAAACTGATTGGTTTATAACAATTGATGCTGATAATATTGTGCGTACAGATTTCTTTAATCTGGATTTAAGTATGGACAATCCTAATATTCAGGTTTATGGTTGGTGTGGTAGAAATAATATCAATGGGCTTCGTTACGGTAACGGTGGTCCTAAAATTTGGAAAAAAGATTTTGTAAAAAATATGAAAACTCACGAAGCTGCTGAAACAAAAAATGCGCAGGTAGATTTTTGCTGGGAAGACGGTTATAAAAATCATCCAAAAACGTACAGCGATAGCATAATAAACACAACTCCATTCCAGGCTTGGAGAGCAGGATTTCGCGAAGGCGTCAAAATGACGTTACTTAATGGTGTTAAAGTGCCGCCGCAAGAAATAGAAAAACATATCTGGTGGCATAACATTCATAGACTCCGAATGTGGTCTACTGTAGGTTCTCATATTGAAAACGGAATATACTCAATTTTAGGCGCCCGCCAGGGAACATATATGACAAATTGTACAGATTGGGATTATGTACAAGTTAGAGATTTTGAATATTTAAGAAACCTATTTAACGAAACAGTAAAAGATTTGACCGAATCTGATGTAAAAGACTCAATTATCGATTTAGGAAAAAAAATTAGATACGGTCTAGGTTTAAATTGGCCCTGGCTCGATGTCGACAGCAGTAAATATACCTCAGATTTGTACGAGGAGACACTCAATCTTGGAGCAACATATTATAGTTTAAGCCATGTATGATATTTTCTTTATTGGCCCTGAGACAGATCACTGGCATAAGTTTAAAACATTCTATCCTAATGCGATAAGAATCGATTCAGTATTATCATGGCAGGATATACAAAGCAAGTCCTTTACCAAAATGTTTTGGGTTATCTGGGACGATATAGAATTTAATTATTCTTTAAATTTAAGTGACTATCGTGCTTCGAAGTGGGATGATAAGTATGTCCATATCTTTAAAAATGATAACACATTTAACGGTGTGTGTTTGTTTCCTAAGAATTTAAATCCTAGTAACCGAGAATTTTCTAGAAGATTTTTCATACAGCGTAAAGAAGTAGATAAAGTTTTAAGCACTCCTAAATATCAAGACACTGCGTTTGATGTAGTTTTTATAAGTTATGACGAATCGAACGCAGACGAAAATTTTGCAATACTTAAACAAAAGGTTCCAAACGCAAAGAGGATACACGGAGTTAATGGTATACATAATGCTCATATTGAGGCAGCAAAAATAGCAAATTCCAGTATGTTTTATGTTGTTGACGGCGACGCTGTTATTGAAGATACATTTGAATTTAACAAGAATATAAGTGAGTTCGAAAGAGACACTGTATATGTATGGCGCAGTAAAAATCCAATAAATGACCTAGAGTATGGCTACGGCGGAGTAAAATTATTACCTACCAAGTATACTCTAATGTTGGATAAAAATACTACAGATATGTCAACTAGTATAAGTGGCAAATTTAAACCGATGCCCGATATATCCAACTTAAGCCAGTTTAATACTGATCCTTTTAGTACTTGGAAATCAGCATTTAGAGAATGTGCTAAATTAGCAAGTAAAGCAATCGATAGACAGGAAAATAATGAAACTAATAAAAGACTAGAAATCTGGACTACCGTAGGACACAATAGACCTTTTGGCGAATATTCAATTAAAGGTGCCAGGGCTGGCAAGGAGTTTGGCCTTTCTAACAAGACTGATATATTATTAATAAACGATTTTAGTTGGTTAAGGAAAAAATTTGAGGACACTTGTGGACGATAAACAACGAATAGAAAAATTCATACCGATGATGGATGAACTAAGTCCTACTTTTTGTATGGCTAAATGGCATCATACAACGATCTATCTACAAACTGGCGAAACTCATAGTTGTTATCATCCTGCTCCCCATAAAATTCCTTTAGATGAACTAAAAGATAACCCTAGTGCTTTGCATAACACCTCCCAGAAAAAAGAAGAAAGACGCCAGATGATAAACGGCGAAAAACCTAGCGGATGCCAGTATTGTTGGAATATTGAATGTTTAGGCAAAGATTATATTTCCGATCGTAAAGAAAGAAATGCTAGTATATACACGCCTGAACGATTTGATTTTATAAAACAAAATCCTTTTGCAGATGTTAATCCGCAATATATTGAAGTTAGTTTTGGTAACGAATGCAATTTTAAATGTGGATATTGTCATCCTAAACATTCTAGTTCATATTATAAAGAAATAAAAGATCACGGCCCTTATCATATGGTTCGCAATCACCGTAACGATATAGATTGGTTCGAAATTTATGAAGAAGAAACAAATCCTTATGTTGATGCATTTTGGAAATGGTGGCCAGCTGTAAGTAAAACGCTTACAATTTTACGTATCACAGGAGGCGAGCCTCTGCTACAACAAAGTACGTGGAAGCTATTCAGCGAACTTGAAAAAAATCCTATGCCCCAATTAGAGTTGAATATTAATTCCAATTTTGGAGTTAAGCCGGTCCTGATTGATCGATTGATTGAAAAAGTTAATAAACTTGTTGAAAACAACTGTATAAAAGACTTTAAAATTTTTACAAGCATTGATACATGGGGAGAACGTGCCGAGTATATAAGAACTGGGCTAGATATTAATTTGTGGGAACGTAATCTAGACAATTATCTTACTAATACTAATTTACCTGTAACATTTATGATTACATTTAATATATTAACAGTTACTAGTTTTACAACGCTATTAGATAAAATTTTAGAATGGCGGAAAAAATATAATAAATCTGATCAAAATAAATGGCAAAGGATTCGTTTTGATACGCCGTATCTCAAAGAGCCACTTCAGTACGATATGAATATTTTACCAAAAAACGAATTTATGCCCTATATGTACAATAATTTAAAATTTATCAAAGACAACTTAGATGATAAGGATAGAACTAAATTTTCAGAAATCGAGTATGAAAAATTTTTACGTGTAGTAAAATATATGGAAACTACCAATTATGATACTGATAAATTAATAGAAGGGCGTAAAGATTTTGCAAATTGGTTTAACGAAATAGATAAGAGAAGAAAAACTAATTTTTTAAAAACTTTTCCTGAAATGGAAGAGTTTTTCTTTGACTGTATTACCAGCTAAACTTTATTTAAATTTAAAAAAACTTTTCTATTGTAATTCAAAGTAGGGATCATTTCCTGATAGATTTCTTGTAGTTCATTAAATGAGAGATTTCCGATCTTCTCTATAAGATCTAATATAAGGTACATTCGTTTTTGATGATCTGTTTCCTGGTCGTAGCTTTCTTCCCACCATTTATTAAACGTTTTGAAGCCTAGTGATTTTATGTATTCTAATGTATATGGAGGTCCTACTATGATAAATGGAATTCGATTATCAATTGCTCGTAAAGTCTTTTCACTTATGTTAGGAAACGGCTGAAAATATCTAGTTTCATTAATAATTGCACAGAAAGATTCGGTATAGTTTTCTCTGGGAATATCGTTGTGCCATGCATCGCCGTCTGGGTGGAAAGATATATCGGTATTATCAATATCTACCTTTCCTTTTTTGTCAAATACTGTATTTGGCGTGTTGAGGTTGCGAAAACCTGTTATGAGTTTTTCCTTTACAACTTCATTTTTTATATCATCGAGGTTAAAGAAATTATTACTTTTTATGGTGCCTATACTACAATTGTAATACCAACTAAAGTTAGAATCAAAATTTGAAACATATGCAGTTGTAAAGTGTCTATGTAATGCGTATCTCCAATTGGAACAAAAAAATTTTTTATTAATTTCTTTTTTATCGATATTAACATCGCCTACCGGATCGTTTGATATTTCGCGTAAGAAAATATCATAGCACTCTATTTGTAATTTAGGATATTGCAATTCTAATATTTTGCTATTGTATTCGCAAGTTTTTACAATTATATTCAAATTATATTTTTTTTGAAATCGTGATATACTATCTAATTCTGTTGATTTTATCTTTAGAATATCAGTATCAGAGCTAAATTCACTAAAGTAATGTCTGTTCAATCTCTTTGTGTAAAAAGATTGAGGCTCGTAAAGATAAATTGTAATTGTCTTTTTAGATAATTTATTTATGGTTTTGGAATAGAATGATGGAAACTTAATTGTTCCAGTACCAGTCCATATGAAGCAAGGATTTTTATTATTTGCAATTTCTGATATTGCCGTATACGGAAATTTAAGAGTATTTGCTACTCTTTTTTTTGATATTGGGATATTTTTATAATATAATTTTTGTTCAAACACGTTAGTTTAGTATATCTTGATGTCTGCTACTATTCCTGAGTTTAAACTGCTGACGAATACCATCCTGCCATTTCTGATCAAACTCGTATAATCCTGTGTTTTTTGTTACGGTATCGTATTTTTTCCTCAAATAGGTTATAAGACTATTTTGAGTCTTTTTTACAGAACTAATAGTCTTTGAATTGAATTCATAATCGAATGTTTTTTGTAAATATGCTAAATGTTCCATAGGAAGCGGATGCCCGTCTGAAAAGTATTTATGAACAATGTTCCAGTCGCTTTCCCATTTATTTTGTAAATTATTATTCCAAAGAGTCTCATAAAAACTAGGACTTATTTTTTTTAAGCAATGACCATAGTTATGACTCAAATTAGAAATATTTGATTCTGCTTTTTCTTCTGCCCATTGATCGATTGTTGTTGAAATATTGCACATTGACAAGAAATGGTACTGTGTTTTGTTTGCCAGATATTGATCTACTAAAGATATTGTAGAATAATCTCTTAATGCAAAGTGAGTATCGTTTGCCCATTTTTTTACAAATGTAGAATCATATTCATTTTGTGTATATATGTTTCCTGGAGTAAGCCAACCGTTTCTAGATTCTAAAAATCGGTCTTCTCGGCTGATGTTAGTCCACGAAATTAAAACAAGATCGTCCTTCTTAAATTTATAAAAATTATCTACTTGAGTCACCATATTTGCAATATAGCTATTGCCTGCACCTGACTTTCCGTAATTGTAGAATTCACTTTTTTTAAATTCGTGTCCTAAAATATTTGCCCAGGTACCCCAAATATAATCTGTAAAACTGCAACCAAACGTAAAAATTCTTTTAGGAGCAATGTTGTATAACTTTTCCATTTATTTCCCTCTTAGTGTTCTAAAAAGTTTTTCAAAGTTTTTCTTGTCGTATTGTTTATCTAATATTAGACTAGCATTGTGCAATAATACGTCTGGATTTTGAAACCTCCATTCGATTTGTTCGCTTCTTGGCAATGTTTTAATTTTATTGTAACTATTCGACAAAGATTCTAACAATTTTTTATATCTTAATATAGGATCTGGTTCGTTGTCAAAATCATAATCTATCCAGTCGGTGTATAATTTAAAACCTAATTTTTCTAAATATCTATTACATCCCTGTTGCCCATAAATTACAAACGGATGAAAGTGTATCATAGATCTAAAAGTTTTTTCAGAATAGAATAAACTGGTATTCCTAAAATTATCAACGTGTGTTTCATTTACTATTTGAAATAACGTATCGTAATGCAACTGAGAATTTATGCTTAAAGCATGGTTGGTCTTAAAATCGTCGGTATCTACAGTAAGGGGTAAATTTTCTATCCATTTTCTTACTAGTAAATGGTGTATTCCTGTTTTTTTAGAAATTGTGTGTATAGTAGCAAGTTTATCGTCATTATGAATACAGTCGTGGCTTATATTCGCAACCTTCCCCAATTGATGATGACTTAGCAGACAAGTGGCTGCTGATCTGTATTGGCGATTTACCCTGCTTAAACTTAATAAAAATTTTCCTTTATATGTTTTATCAATTTGTTTTTTCATAAAAGAATAATGCTTTTTCAACGACTTTTTACTATAAGAAATTTCATATAGATCATTAATCATTCTTCTAAAACTTAAAAAAGGAAAAACATTAACACTCGTTTTAATTTTGTGTTTTTTATTATATGTTTTTATATTCAAATTATCTTTTAAATTTGCAGAGGTAAAAATAATTTTGTTTGCTGGAATATTATATTTTTCACAGTTAGAATACAAAATGTCAAAGAAATATGTTCCTTGAAATGGGCTAAATCCCTCTGTGCTTGCATCAAAAACAAAAAAACATAAAGTATTTTCTCTAATTTGATCTAAAGTCGATTTATTCAAATACTGAAATATATCGATATCAGCAGACCATTCTGGATATTTGATTAATGCTAGAACAAAGGACATATTCTTATGACGATCGTGATCATTGAACAATACTGAAAATGTTGTACTGTCGCATTCTTGTATATACGGATTGTCTGAGATAACTTCTTTGAAAATTTTCATGTAGTCTATTTATAAGGTAAATATTTTGAAAATTAAATATTTGGTATATATGTCGCGTGATTGTAAAATTTTTTATTTTTTGATATGGAAAGATACTCCAGATGATTATAGGCGGAAAATAAAAAAAGCTAAAAAGATTTTGTGTGATAAAAAGAACATAAAAATAATTTTCTGCGCGGCAGAAGAATGGGAATACACTGCCGAAATGAAAAAATTTCCTTTGACAAGCTCTAAATATTTAAGTAAAGATATTATAATTGGACACGTAAAAAATAACTCGATGTCTCTACCTAAAGATTTTAATATCCACCTCTGGAAAAATTCTTGGTTATTTATTACAGCATCTATTTTCGACGATAACTTTTTATCCACTGATTATAAAAATATAGATAAATTGTTTATATCGTTGAATAATAAAGATCATTATTGGAGATGTTTAATGATCGATAATCTTAGTAAAAAGAATTTATTAGAAAAATCCTATTATTCTTGGCGAAAAGACGGAGGCGATAGAAATAATTATTCTTTTAAATACTGGGACGAACAGGTTATATTGCTTCCTAGCGAAAGAAAGAATTTTAATAATGAGCAGCTTGACAGCATCCCTCAAGAGTTTTCTAAAGCGGTCTTTCATATAGTTTGTGAATCTACAGTTAGTGATCGATTAATTGATATTTCGGAAAAAACATGGAAATGTATATTATCGGCACAACCTTTTATAATTTTAGGAAATCCGGGAGTACATCAACAATTAGAAGACTGGGGATTCAAATTATATCGAGAAATATTTGCTTATGATTTTGATAAGATACCAGAAGTAAAAGATAGGGTTGAGTCTATAGTAGAACAGATTGCTAATATAGATAGTCAGCATAGCCCGGAAGGCTATACTACTCTTAAAATGAAATTGCAAGAAACTGCAAATTACAATCAACAAAGAGCTTTTCAGATGATAAAGAATAAAGAAATGATTCCACAAATAGTGTTAGATACTGATTATTATACACAAATTATTATCGATGCAGAACAAAATATAGGTGATATTATATGAATATAGGTTTTATTGGTTTAGGTAAATTAGGAATGCCTTGCGCTGAAGCCATTGCCAGACACGAGCATAGTGTATTCGGATATGATGTAGCAGAAGTATCAAGTGATATTGTTAAAATTGTAGATAGTATTGAAAAATTAGTTTTAGATAAAGACATTGTATTTGTTGCTGTTCCTACACCTCACGATCCAGATTATGATGGCAGTGAACCAACAGCACACTTAGAACCAAAAGATTTTAGTTATGATATTGTAGAGCAAGTTATATCGGAAGCAAACAGATATATGAATAAAAATCAGTTACTTGTTCTTATTTCGACTGTGTTACCTGGGACAACACGCAGACAGTTTGTTGATTTAGTAACTAACACTAGATTTGTGTACAATCCCTATCTTATCGCTATGGGTAGTGTTGCTTGGGATATGGTTAATCCTGAAATGGTTATGATTGGTACAGAAGACGGAACTGAAACAGGTGATGCCAAACAACTTGTTGAATTTTATAAAACTATAATGGAAAACGATCCCCGTTACGTTGTAGGCACTTGGGATGAGTGCGAGTGCATTAAAGTATTTTACAATACCTTTATCAGTGCTAAAATAGGTCTTGTTAATATGATACAAGACGTAGCAGTACAACAGGGCAATATTAATGTAGATGTCGTTACAGACGCTTTAGCGCAGTCTACGATGCGTATTATGGGCCCTCAGTATATGAAGGCAGGTATGGGAGACGGTGGAGCCTGTCACCCTAGAGATAACATTGCGCTACGCTATATGGCTCAAGAATTAAATCTAGGATATGACTTATTTGACAGTATTATGTCTGCAAGAGAAATTCAAGCTGAAAATCTTGCTATGTTTCTTGTAGATATTGCCAACGAAAAGAATATGCCTATTTTCATTCATGGTAAGGCATATAAACCAGGAGTTCCCTACACGGATGGTAGTTATAGTTTATTGGTCGGACACTATTGTGAGTATCACGGATTCTCTCCGACCTATGTAGATCCGCATACTGGTGATACATTATATCCAGACGAGCCTTGTGTAATGTTAATGGCACATTCTGCCAGCACAACTTATGAATATACTGGTAAAGAAAACAAGGATGAAATTTATTGTAGCATTCCTGCAGGAAGTGTAATTGTTGATCCATGGAGGAAGATTGAATCGAGTGTAAGCACAGTAATTTGGTATGGAAATTCAAGATGTTAAGATTCGAATCAAACAATTTACTTATAGACTTTGAAAATCAAGACAAGTCGAGAAACTGGTATTGCACAGACTCTAAAAAAAATGCAATTTATAAAGACAATATCGAGTATAATTTTAATAGTTTAGGATACAGAACAAAAGAAATACAAGATCTAGATAAAGATTTTATATTAACTACCGGATGCAGCTATACCGAAGGCGTCGGGTTACCCCAGCATAAAATTTGGTGTAATACATTAGCAGATAAATTAGATTTGGATCTATTTAACATAGGAAAATCAGCTACCGGCCCTGATATAGTTTATTTAAACACTATTCAATATATTTTGTGTAATTTTCCTAAACCTAAACTTGTGGTAATCCAGTGGCCAAACAATACTAGGAAAAGTTTTGGATATAAAGATACAGAAAATACAGTGCGATTAACAGATCGGAATATAGGAAGCAGTTTTTTTGATAGTTTGTGTTTTAACAAATTTGAGACTATGGATACAAAGTGGTATGAAAATAGATATATAGCAGAAGACGGCGAAACAACAATAAACAATTACACACACTATTGTGTTACTAATTTACTGTGGAAAACTCACGGAGTGCCAGTTTTTAATTGGACCTGGTCAGGCGATTTTGAACCAACGCACGTTTTTAACGATCTTTATATTCATAATAACCAGAATAACGATTATGCGAGAGATGGGCAACACGACGGTCCTTTAATTCATCAAGAAGTAGCAGAAACTTTATATAACAAATTAAAAAATATTATTAGTATTTAATTTTATATCTTCTATTAGTCTTTCAACATCCATGTTGAAATCTATCTTAATAATTCTTTCCTGATGGTCCTCTATGGTTTCGGCTAATCGTTCTGCTAAAACAGCAGGATCTTCTGAGAGTATTTGTGATTTAACATCTATCTCCCAGACAGACCCATCGGAGAAATCTAACCTTACATTGTTAATGTAAGCAACCGGCATTGTATTCATTTCTAAATCTGTAAATACTTCCGGCCATTGATCTACTAAATGTTTAGGAGGCTTGAGCATTTAATTATGCATCAGCCTCAGATTTTTTCTTTGTGGTTTTTTTAGGTGTAGGATCGAGCTCTTCTGCTTCTCTACGTAATCTAGCCGCTTCCTTATACATTGCGTCTGCTTGACTACGATATGATTTAGCAAGATCTGTATCAGATAACACTCCGTCTTCAGCCAGTGCAGTAACAGGTTCTTCACTAGGAGTGGTCTCGGACATTTGTTTAATGTTTTCAGTTTCGCTTTGTCTCGGAGCACCTTTAACAAATGTATAGAGTTGGTCTACAGTACAATTTTTTTGTTGTGCAATAAACTGATTTAATTCAGATAACACAACTTCAGAAGTCGGTGTTGGGTTCATTACAACAGTATCGGTTGGAACTTTATGTAATCTACCATCTTGTTGCATTGCAGACAGCATTGTACGTCCATCTGGAAAGCTTCTTATAAACATAATCTCTCCAAATTCGAATGACTCTTGTGCTTGGTCTGTTTCTACAAGGGTCATAATAGCATCGTGATACTGATCAGGTAACGTGTGTACGGGTAGAACCAATGCTTGATCTGACTCTCCTGGAAGTGTTCTAAAAATTACCAGAACTCTTGTTCCTGTATTTTTAATTTTCCCAATATGTTTCATTTGTTGTGCCATAATTATTCTTCCTTGTTTGATACTGCATTAAGGAATGCATCTAGTTTGTTAAAAATTTTTCCAACAGCTTCTAACTCGTTAGCTTTAAATGCTCCTCGTTGAGTAGCAACTTCGACAACGTTTTTAAGAGCCGCTAGATCGCTGATATTGAGATCAGGACCAGATGCTCCTTCTTCTTGAGGCTGAGAATTTTCTGTAGCTGCTTCTTCTGTTTTTTGTTCAACTTCTTGATGATCCATTTAATTTCTCCTTATATCTGGACACGCTAACATAAAATATGTCATTTCTTTTTCTTCTTCAAAACCCACATATACCTCGGATTTTAAAGAATCATTTTTAGTTATACTAGGTATTGCAGTTATACAATATCTTCCGCTTAATTTAGACTGAATCCATTCCTCGATGTAGTGCATTGCAAACGGCTCTATTCTCATCTTAGTGTAATGAGGAGGCATATAATTTAATTTCCTAACACCTAGTATTTCGAGTTGATTAAGTTCTATTTCCATAAATTATTTATAATATGCTAAGTTTATTGTTATTAATTCTGAGCCATTCTTTTAGCAAGAGCTTTAGAATACCCTAATTTTTGAACGTCCCCTGAAAACAAATAAAGCTCAAATGCTGATTTTTCTTTCAAAACTATTATATATTTCTTAGTTATAAAATACGGAGACTCGATAAAGTTATCAAGCCATACTAAAACTTGAGGTGTAATTGAAAAACTTTTGGGGAAATCTATTTTGTATGTTTTAATTTTAGATCGTTGCTCTATATATTTAATTGCATATTCTGTTAGTCTTAGACCACCGTCATTTTTACTGCGTACATTCCACCACCAGTCTGCTCTTAATTTTTTTACACGTTCTTCCGTGGGATTTTCGTCTGCAGCTTTTAGAAATATGCAAGTAAATTGATCTTTACTGTCCATTTCAATTTTCAATTTCCCCAGTGGTTAATCGATATACTTTAAATTCTTGTGTCTTAAACATTGCATTTAGTTTTTTAGCAAGATTATGGGCGTGACCGGGATTAGAAAAACTAACTTTTTTATATTTAGGTCCAGGATAGCTACTTACAAGACTGCCACTTTTAAGATTAAACGGTTTACCTTTATAAAACACTGCCCAAATGGCTTCGGATTCTAATATCTGTTCAATTTTATAGGTATCTTTATTTGTATGCTCTAATAAAACCTTAGGTTTAGGCCTACTCATATGCGTATCCTTAATTAACTACGCATATATTTATCTTTTAGAACCCGCCACCGTCGAATTTTACATCAATTTTTGTTGTTGATTGTTTAATTTCTTTAAGATTTTCATTCATTTCTTGCATTGTATCGGATAACTTTGCAGAAAACAATGCTAGATCAGATACTAACTCCCTAGCTTCCTGAATGCTTAACCTGATATCTTTTGATTGGCTTTTTTCTGCAGCTCTCACACGTTGAATAAATCGTTCTACACTGGGTAGTGTAGAAGGAATGTTATTTTGTATTGGCATTAGATAATTCCTGTTTCATTTCAAGTTCTGTTTTATATGGACCTTTAAAATTATATCTTTGCAAAGTAATTAACTTAGGACAAAAGCTTTTTACCCAGCCTTTGTCAAACCGAATTATGTAATAACCTGCACAATACAAGCTTTTAGAGTCTTCACTTTTTGTAAATAACGGCAACTTTCTTTTGATGTCAAACATCGAGTTGTGAGGAACAATGCTACAAGGAAATCCGTGTACTTCTAAAGGCTCGGCATTGTCGGCAGGTTTAATAATCTTCGCCACAAAAAAGTCAGAACCAAACTCTTTTGTAATGCTTTTTTTATCCTTGAAAATTTTTACACCAGTTTCGTTGCTCAGTACAAATTTGTTGTCTTCGTCTTTTCTGAGGGTAGCACATTTTACACCATTTTGTTCTACTATCCAAAATTTATCATCTATAATAGGTTTAGCTTGAAGTTCACTCATTTATATCTCCTGATTTTTAACTATTTTCGCTGTATCGAGCATTTAAAGGATTAGCATACGCCTGTGCTTGTTCGGAAATTTTTTGCAGATCCCATAAATTACAAAATTTCATCAAACGAATGCCGACTTGATTAATATTTTTAGGACTAGATGTAGCTTCGGAAATTGTGTTTTCGATAATTTTTCTAATATCATCTGGCTGTTGTGTTAGATCAATTAACTTGCGATTGCGTTCATAATCATCTAATACTCGATGCTCTTCGCCGTTGTGGTCTACCCAACGCTGCAACATTAGATTATTCCAATTAAATCCTTTGGTTGTCTTATCCTCAAACGCTTCTAGTAATCCTACTTTGTTTTTAGTACCTTTCTTGCGAACACCTGGATAGGCAGAGAACACATTGTCACTGGTATCACCACGCATACATTTTTCAAACAACAGCCATTCCGGGTCAGGGGCAGATTTAGCTTCCTTGGTCTTCTTGTCGATCACAGGATTCCCTTTAGCGTCAAAATATCCTTCGTGTGTTGTGGTTACTTCTTGCACACCATTGTATTGTTTTACATTAGGTGCAATTAACTGTGAAAAGTCTGAGTCGGTTGAGATAATAACGTGATCGTCGTCTGGGTGCTGTTGAATCCAGCCTGCAATCAGATCGTCTGCTTCCAGTTGTTTATGCTGTAGCACCGTGCAATTCGTTTTTTCAGTAACAAAATCCTTGAATGTGTCAAACGCTTCCCAAAAAACTTTGTCTTCCTCTTGTTCTTTTTCAGTAAGTGCCGCACGGGCATCTGACCTGTTTCTCTTATAAGGCTCATAATAATCCTTACGCCAACTGCGTCCTTCTAAACAAAACACTACGTGACTTCCGTTAAAGTCTTGCCATGCTTTTTTAATGCTGTTTAGTGTTATATGAAATGCCATACCGACTTTGATGTCAGCCTCGCCTCGAATAACATGTCTTGCCCTGAAAAATGTGTTTGCTGTATCTACTAATATATAGGTCATTTTAAAATACTCTTAATTCGATTGGTAAATAGATTATATGATTCATTTAATGAAATATTTGAATACCATTTTTTTAAAGAAACTGCCTTTTGTTGTTCTGTTAAAATTTTAATTCTTTCATTATCTTCTAATATTTGATCTAACTTAATTTTTTTGCAGTTTCTAAATCTCACCGCATACAACGGATCACCTCTAGTGAACGAAATACTCTTACAATTTGGATCTAAATAAAAACTAAAATTTGTAGGACGAATCCATTTTCCTATATTATATTCTCCGCAGATAATTGTTAATGGATAAGATTGCAATGGTGGATCTATAACTTCCATAATTGTATCTTTATCTGAACTAATAAAAAAATATTGTAGATGTATTGTTAGTAATGGAACTCCGTTTAAAAGTTTAGTTTCCGGATACGATTCAAATAAGAAAGATTGTAAATTATTTGTATCGGATCTGTCATTAATTATTTCAAACTTGTTATTTCCTAAATTGTTTATAGTGAAATCTAAAGGACTGCATATATAATATACGTTATTAAGATAATCTTGAACTGCTGGACACCGAAAAGAGTCTAATTTAGAATCTGCAGAAATAAATTTTAAAGCTTGTTTGGGTTCTTGAATAAGCGGATCTAGTTCAAATAATCCTAGATCGTTTTTTGTATTATCTAACATACCAAAGTATTTTATAGTAGTCATAAATTATCTTTTTTCACTGAATTAATATCGATAACACCGGTGTTTACCCCTTCTAACGGTCCGCCGTAGTCTCCATCGACAACCACATTTGCACAAAGTTCTCTAAACCAACGATCTACAATTTCTTCTTCGTTGTCCCCTTCTAATCCATAACCTTGCTCGCGTAATTGAGCAATAAAGTACTTGTTCCAATCAAGTTCAAAGAACCCGTTTCTTACATTTTCTTGATTTACGTGAGTATCGATAACACCTACCCACGGTTCTTTGCGACGGGTTGCATACTCTTTGGGATTCTTGTCTTTAAGAGTTTCCATCTCAATTTCTTTAGCTTTAGCAAGAGTAGCTTCTGCTTCTGCTTTAATCTTGTCGAGTCCGGTTATTTTTTCTAACCACTTCATTATGTTCCCCACTCATTTTTAAACAGCGGCACCTGCAACCTATCTGAATATCTAAGTCCATTTGCCATTGCAAGTTCCGCTACACGGCGATTGTTAAGCTCGTAGACGTCGTCTGTGCCGCCTACGGGCATAAGATAC
>Ga0102945_1000055_pt1 | contig 45754 bp, 47 predicted proteins | sample SalPonred_H2O_MG_FD_78207 | JGI IMG/M metagenome (GOLD analysis project Ga0102945, IMG submission 78207) | Salt pond water microbial communities from South San Francisco under conditions of wetland restoration - Salt Pond MetaG R2_restored_H2O_MG ...
CCCAAGGTTTGTACGGCCGAGGCTTCGGTTACACACGGGTCCTGGACGCAGAGCTCAAGTCCCCCATCGAGCACGGACAAGAAAGGACCGATCTGGGGTCCTTCGATGCAGTCATATTCGGCAGCATCGCCCGAAATTGGCAAGAGGCCAAGAGACTGCGATCATCCTTCCCTGCGCAGCGAACAATCTGGATTCACGGTGAGGACACCCCGCCCACCGTGGAACAAGCGCATGAACTTCGATCGTCTGGAGTCCACAATTTCGTTCGTTCGATCCACACAGGCGGGAGGTAGACGATGCTGTTTATGACCGTCCCAACCGCCGGAAACAGAATGCACCTGCTTTCCGCGCTGATCGATCAGTGCGGCCTTCTTCGTGAACACATCGTCATCGTTGCGACCCGGCCTGGAGTCGACTTTCCGGAGGGAACCATCAGCATCGAGGACTTCGGGTCACCGAATATTCAAAGATGGTGGAAGTCCGGCATTGAGGAAGCACGATCGCGCGGCGCCACCAGCGTGGCAGTCGTCAATGACGACATCTCGATTACCCCAGAAACACTTCCGGCCCTCGAACAGGCGCTGCTATCGACTGGAGCGGCCATCGCAAGTCCGAGCCGTCCGGAGTATCGAACTGGCCTTCACAAACGGCCTCTCATCCCGTACGAACCCAGGCTCTGGGGCAGTTTGTGGGTATTGCGCCTTGACAGCGGGCTTCGTCCCGATCCGGGCTACGTGTGGTGGTACGGCGACAACGATCTCGACATCCGTGCACGCCGAGATCACGGTGGCGTTGTCCTGGTTGATGTCGAATACCAGCATCTGCACCCCGGGGAAGGGACGGCAGCGTCGGAAGAACTGCGAGCCCAGACCGACATCGACGCCCTCAGGTTCGAGACGCAGTACGCGCGCTTGCTTCGCACATCTCGGATCCTCAAGAAGTTCAGCCCTCAACGCACTTCGAAGAAGAGGCATCTCGATGCAGCCACGTGATGTTTCCGCGGTGATCTGCACTAGGAATTCGATCTCTGGAATCCAGCGCTGCCTCACCAGCCTGTGCGAAGCAGGCGTAGGTGAGCTCATCGTGATCGACGCAAACTCCACCGACGGCACACGCGAGGTGGCCCACCAACTTGCCGATCGGGTGCTCGAGGACCCCGGTACGGGTCTTGGACAGGCCCGCAATCTGGGGATAGCCCAGACTTCTGGCTCCTTAGTACTGAACATGGGGTCAGACAACGTAATGCCAACCGGCCAACTTCAGATGATGATTGAAGATCTTGTGGAAGGCGGATTCCACGGTGTTAGCGCGCGTACCATAATCGAAGGTTCAAATTACGTCTCGCGAGGACTCAACGCCTGGCGAACCGGGCGTTTCATCCCGGGACCGACAGCGGTCATCGGCACGCCCACACTCTTTCTAGGGGACGCCCTGCGCTCCAATCCCTACGACCCGGATCGCGTCTATTCGGATGACTCGGAACTGTGTGAACGGTGGTCCCAAGGATTCGGAGCAAAGTTTGCAATCTCTTCCGCCTATGTAGTGGAAATTGGAAAAGCCACATGGCCCGAAGTTCGAGTTCGCTGCCAGATGTATGGGGTTTCCGATGCTGAGATCTATCGGCACGGTGACCAGAACGGCTGGACGACAAAGCGCAAAGCGCAAAGCCTCTTGCACCCACTTCGATCAGACTTTGCCATCCCGCTTAGCCGGCTCAATTGGCAAACCAGAGTGTTGAGCGGGCCGTTCCTAGCCGTCTTCACTGCAATGCGATACAGATTTTGGCTGTCAACAGCTTTACAGAAGACGTCATAGGTCCAACTCGGCAAGCATGGATATCAAGTCGTCAACACTCAGCCACTGGTCATTCGTGTCTGAAGAGTAAGAGAATCCGTCAGGTACAGGATCACCACTGGCCTCAGAGAATCCTCCCCACATCGCCAAGGTCGGCTGCACCACATAACGATCAGGTCGCCGCACCGTTCGACGTGCGTCCTCGGCAGAAATCATTTCCTCGTGCAACTTCTCCCCTGGCCGGATACCGACCTCCACAGTCTCCGTTCCGGGGGCAATCGCCTCGGCCAAGTCAGTAACTCGCATGCTGGGAATGCGAGGTACGTAGAGCTCGCCGCCGGTCATGTCGTCGAAGGCACTGACCACGAAATCCACGGCCTGGGGCAAGGTAATCCAGAACCTGGTCATTCGAGGGTCAGTGATCGGCAAGGGCTCACCGGCAGCCGCCAACCTTCGAAAGAAGGGGATTACCGAACCGCGGCTTCCCATGACGTTGCCGTAACGCACGACAGAGAAGCGGGTACTCCCGTCAACGGCGTAATGATTGCTCGAGATGAACAACTTATCGGCTGTCAGTTTCGTGGCGCCGTAAAGGTTTGCCGGTGACGATGCCTTATCCGTGGACAGAGCTACGACCTTTTTCACACCCGTGTCTATGGATGCTTGAATTACGTTCTCGGAGCCGAGGATGTTAGTCTTGACGAATTCCATTGGGTTGTACTCGGCTGTATCCACCTGCTTCAACGCCGCGGCGTGAACCACGTGATCAACGCCGCGGAGCGCCATCCTCAGCCGATCTTGATCTCGAATATCTCCTATGAAGTAACGAATGCGCGGGTCGTCACCCAGGGCTACCCGCATGTCGTATTGCTTCAATTCGTCCCGCGAGAAGATAACTAGTCGCGCAGGGTCATATTGATCAAGGACTGTCCGAACGAAGGCCTTCCCGAAAGATCCCGTGCCACCTGTAATCAGGATCGATGAACCCTGCAATGTGCTCACGTGTCCTCCCAGCTTCTTCTTTGATCAGGAAGAGCCTATCTGCGGGTAGCAGTCCTCAATTCAGAACCAAGGCAGGTAATCTCACAGCCGTGGCAACCCTGACGAAGTTCGCGAATCGGCCAGGGCCTGTGAATTTCGTGATGGGTAACTTCGTCTTCTTCGCTTGGTGGGTGCGTCTCCAACAGGCTGTCGAACTGTGGCCCCGAAACAGGCGACTGACGCTGCTCATCAGTTGCTTGGTGTTAGGTGTTGTTGCCCGCCTTTGGGCACAGTCACTGCCGGGCAACTGGGACTTTGGTCAGTGGCTGAACGTCTCTACTGCCGCCCTCCAAGGTGAGGACCCTTACCAGCTGTACGGCTACAACTATCCACCGCCGTGGCTTCTCACTTTGAGTCTATTCCAAGCGCTAACCACCAGCGATGCTTCGTTCCGACTACTCATCTCACTGCTCCTCATTGCAGCGGACATTTCCATCGTCCTCATCTTGATGTCACGTGGCTACCTGCTAGCCGGCTGCTTATTCATCCTCTCTCCAATCACCATCGCCATCAGCGGCCAACACCAGCAGATCGAGGGAATCGCCGTTGGGCTCGCTCTGGCCGGTGTCCTGCTCTTGTCCAATGCACCCGGGAACCAAGTCTCAAGGCAGGATTGGTGGGGTGTTCTCTTCCTAGGGCTGTCGCTGTCATTCAAGCCTGTTTTCCTGCTGCTACCGCTATGGCTCGCTCTTCGTCCCGGTCCGCTGAAACTGCGGCTATTTAGACTTCTCGTTCCGGGAGTTGTTTTCCTTTCGGTCTTGGCGTCGGCCTTCCTTGTGTATCCTGCATCAACGGTGATCTCCAAAGTGCTCGGTCACGGCGGCGCCAACAATTCGCCGTTCATCAACGAGTTCGTTCCCGGGCAACTTGCGCCGTGGGTCCTGGAGAACCAAGGTGGCAAAGTTGCCTTCGTGGTTATCTTGATCGCGGTCGGTTTGCTCTTCCGGCGACTTCCCCCCTTTGAGTTGGCTCTGGTCTACTCCATCACCGCTCTCGTCTTCTCCTGGGCGGTCGCAAACCAGTACCTCGCAACGCCGATGGCAGCGGTTGCTGTCTACCTCAACATCGGCTTCCTGATCTGGTTAGTGCTGAGCAGCATCTACCTAGGGGGAGATCCGGCGACACTCAATCTGCCTGTGCTAAACCAAATACAGCCGAATGTCCTGCTCGAATGGAACCAAGTAATGCAGGACCTGTTCCCATGGATCCTCTTGGGTTGGATTCTTCTAGTAATGATCTATGTCCGGAAGAGGCCACTCATGTCGCCGAAACCGATCCGTAGAAGTCAGGCCGCCGTGAGCAAGTAGCGCAGCAATCGTCTCCCAGTCGCGAACGCAGGAAAATGGGTTCCTCCTGAAGATCTTTCACTCTCGTCCACAGGGACCTCGGAGACCCTGGCACCAGTCTTGTACGCATGCCGAACCATCTCTAGATCCGCGGTCACTCCGTTGGGCAACAATTGAAGCGACGAGGCGAAATCCCTAGACAGTCCGCGATAACCGTGTAAGGGATCGGTTATCCGTTCGACGCTCTGGCTCCGCCAACGAAGAGCGGCAACTTGAGATAGTCCAAGACCGAACCACTTCCGATGGCGAAGCAAACTATCGTCCTCTTCATTCCGAGATTCGGGCAGCATGCGTGAGGCAATAACCAAGTTACAACCTTGATCCAATTTGGCAGCGATCAGAGGTAAAGACGCCTCATCCACTGTTCCCTTAGGGTGATAAAACACGATTGCGTCACCGGAAAAGTGCTGTAGGGCTTCGACGTAGGCAGCGTTATATGACTTTCTGCGCTGTTTGACCACTGAAATTCCGTGGGATTCTAGAAACGTAACTGTTCCATCTGTACTCCCCCCGTCGAGGGCGAAGATCTCCGAGAAGCACTCCCTGGGCAATGCAGGAATGACCTGCTGGCACCCGTGCAATTCATTCCACGTCATGAGGCAGAGTGATATCCGCACCTCTATTCACCAAACCCGAAAGAACGCATGTCTGTGAGCCATGCCTGAAGCGTGAATGATTCACCCTCCGAGAAGAACCCCTCCGCTATGAGGGCGTTGTATAGCGTCGAGATATCCTCCAGTAGCCCGGCGCGAGTCGCCGATATGTGTGTGCCTTCCAGAACGGAGACGAAGCGCTCGTAGCCGAGGTAACCCTCGATCTCATCGGCAAAATCATTCAGCAGGTTGTGTTGATTTCGTTCCTGGTACACGGTAGCGGATGTGAAGACTAAGTTGCCGTTCAAGCCCCTCAGAAGGCGTTGCGCGATAAAGGAACGCCAAATATCCGTCATTCGGAACGAACATGTGGACGGCAGGTACATGAGCGGCAGTAGAGTCGACGGCCACGTTGTTGCCTGGCTATTGAATGGGCACCAAGTCTTCCCAGACAACACGAGATCACCACGTTCTTGGAAGAGGATTTCCGAGGTGTCCGGCGCTGTCATTCGGTAGATAGCGTCAACATCAGGGTCCCCATCGGCCAGCGACTGGAATACGAGAGGAGATTCAACAACTGTGGGGTCAGTTGCCCCAGAATCAACTGGTCCTTCATGCAATTGCCCAAGCGGAAAGCCACGGGGCCAAACGAAACGGTCCGTGAAGTAGCTGTAGGCGTTGATCCAGCCGCAATTCATGCGCGGTGCACGACCTCTCACTGATGTGGGAGCAGTGGCGAAGAAAGAGTCGTATGGAAGATTGTCATCGTCTGTTTCACGCAACCAGCGAACTCCCTGTTGTGCGGCAATCAGGTATCCCAGCATCTTGCGCGCGTAGCTGTTGGCTGGAATGCACGAAGCGATCTCGAACGGCAGGTTGCTTTGCTCCGAGTAACTCAGATACGTGGCTCCCTCACAGGACCAGCCTTCGGGGGTCTTTCGGTCACCAACCACGATGAAGGAAAACCCATCGCTAAGTGCCTGCTTCGCGATGGCTGATACACCTCGCGTAGGTGCCTGAATTGTAGTGATAACCACGGCCATGGACTGGTCTGTCACGGTGGCTCCTTGAAGACATTAGATCGGTTGAGATCGGTCCGGACTCTACTAGTCGCCTAGACGAATCGAATTCGCCGCGCTGCCAACCAACTCATGCGCAAAAGGAGCAGTCCGTGACGGAATCGAGAGATGTTTGTTTCTCCGTATGTCCTGGCTAGGTAATGCACGGGCACATCCATTATGCGCAGGTTTAGGGCCGTTGCGCCAAACAGCAGATCGAAGTCCCCGAATGGATCAAGTCGGCCGAAGCGTTCTCGACCAGCGGCAATGTTTTCGTAGTCACGGCGCCACAGAACCTTGGTTCCGCAGAGGGTGTCACGCACCGGTTGTCCGAGGAGGTACGTGAAAAGGGATCCGAAGAACCGATTTCCCAGGAGATTCAAGAACCGCATGGCGCCGCTTTCCATCGAATACACCAGACGCGAGCCGTTTGCGAAGTCAGCAGCGCCCGAGGCAAGAAGCCGGACAAACTTGGGTAGCTCCTCGGGAGGGACAGAGATATCTGCATCCAGGATCAGGAGCACATCTCCTTGAGACATGGAAAATCCCGCCCGGACAGCATCCCCTTTGCCGACACCTGGCTGTTGAATAGCGATCAAGTCGCTATGAAAGTCCGTGCTCCTCTGTGCGCAAACTCGTTGAATTTCATCCCATGTGGAGTCCGTTGAGTTGCCTTCCACGAAGACCACCTCTTGGCGTGGTGCCAAATTAGGGATCCGATCCAGGAGCGGCTCTACATGTCCAGCCTCATTGCGGGCGGGAATGATTATGCTGACGCTTTCCACGGGCTTGGCCCTCGGCGCTGGCCTCAAAACCGTTACGTGAACAAAATCCAAATGCCTCAAGAGGGGTAGTGGAGCTACCCATCGATTCAAGAATCTGCTAACAAAAGGGATGTGAATGGGTGCCAGAACAGCAGGTCGACTTGTTATCCGTTCCAAACCACTCTGTTTTGCAAGGTTCTCCAGTTCCGAGACGGGAATCCAGTTTTGAATCGGGTAGTCCGTTTTGAGGCCCAAACGTTCCGCCAACCGAAGAAGCGGCTGCCACAACCTTGAGTAAGTGACGATGACGACCCTGGAATCCGAATGGCAGCAGGCACGTAGTTTCGTAAGAACGGTCTCGATGTCATAGACATGCTCCAAGAGCCCACTTGCCACGACGTAGTCAAACGTTTGACCCGACGGATCCCATTCTTCTGCACTAGCCTCCTCGAAGTGTAAGGAGGGACTATCGCTCGCTCCATGTTTCCAGGCGCTCGAGTCGATGTCTACCCCGTACCCTCGCCGTGGTTCTAGAGCGGCTAGTGCGTCTCCCGAGCCGCAGCCGACATCAAGTACGGATGACGCTCGCGGGACGAGGCTCTTCAGTATTCGTGAGACTTCTGATCGGAAGTATGAGTTCTTCCGGCGAAGCCGTGAGAGTCGCCTGGGATCCTCCTGACAGTACTCTCGCATCGTCTTTAGAGCATTATCGAGACCTCGAGGTTCGCCCTGAGAAAAAGATTCTCTAGCTGTCATTGCCACCCCCTGGAGAGCAGATGATCTCTGTGAACGTATAGGCGGTGTATGGCCCAATGTTTGACAACTCTCGTATGCGGGCGAGCCCATTCTTCAGGAGAATTGAGGTGCCCATCGAGTCGAACTCAAGATGATTCGGAGTTTCAACGATGACTCCGAGTTCCTCTGATTCCAGTAAGCGCTGAGTCTCCTGGCAGCCCAATACCCGCACTTCGCCACTCTCCGTTGTCCCGATAAAGACCCTAGACCAAATGTCAAAGTACAAGTCCTCCGGAATCTGTGAGCGAGCTTCAACTCCATAGGCACCGTTCAGCCAGGGCAACGCGAACAAGACCGCATTGGCTTGAGTCCAAACGTTGTAGCCGAGACCCCAGCGTCCAGACGATGTCGTTGCTTCCAGCGCATCAATCGATGACGTGATTTGCCCGGTTCGATCGACTGTTGCTTGGAAGTTGTAATCACTACCAACCGATCCGTGCAATGCTAGGAGAGTTGTGGGGGCAGTGAAGGCGATTGCGAAGAAGGCCTTCCACAACCTAGACCGCAAGCAGTTGACGATCAGAAAGATACCGAGCGCACTCATAGCCGCAAGAATCGGGAAGGCAAGGAGAAAGTCGCGCATCTCTGCCTCTTTAGTGGACGCTGCCAGCACCAGAATCAGTCCAACTGTCAGTGCTAGTTGCGATCGCCATTGCCAACGTCCAGTAACCCGCCGATACACGAACACGCTGGCCCAGGTTGTTGAGATGATGATCAGACTGACCGGTACAAACCAACGCACCGATAGGTTCAGCATCACTAGCGACTGGGAGACCGACTGCAGAGTATCCGTCGGTTCCCCGGGTTGGCCCTGCCGACCGGGGTTGATCAATATGCCCAGAAACCAAGTTCTCATGTAGTCAAAGCGGCTGTATACGGGTATCAGAATCACTGCACAGCTCACGACAGATATGAGGATGAAGTGCACCAACTCGCGCCGATTTAGGACGATGAGTGTGACAACAGCAAGGGGTACAAACAGGATTTTGGACGTCAAGCCAATTGCAGTAAGGATTCCCAGAGCCAGGATTCCTTGGGTCGATAGGCGCCGTTCGGATGCTGCCAAGCGAGGTGCAAGAACGCCAACAGTTGCGATCGCTGCGGAGAGAGCGATGGTTTCGGGCATCAAGCGGTAACGGCCGACATCCATGATGGGTAGACCCCACAAGAGGATCATCTGAAGGACGAGACTTGGAACCAAGCCCATAGCTCGCAGAACACGGATACCGCAGAAGACCAAGGCGGCGATATACAAGGCCGCGAGCGTGACTCCCACGACCTGTGCGTAAAACTCTGGCCTGGCGATTAGATCAAACCGAAGGGAGTCATTGCCAACAAAAACGTGAGTGAAAAACTCAACTAGCCCGATGATCCACTGAGCAGAGGTTCCCGGGTGGTCATTGTGATGCGGCGTGCCCCCTGTAACGATCTGGCCTCCCGCAAGCAAGTACTGGTAGCCAGGATCTGGGTACCAGGCCCACACGGGCACCCAGTGGCGCACTTGCCGGTAGATCAAGAGGGCTTGAAGAGCAACCGGACCTAGGACAATTGCGCTGCGGAGCCAGGGTAAATCCAATAGGCGCGCTGACACCTGGGGGACCCCTACGGGGCCGCGCTTGGATCCGTCTGTCCGGCTCGAGGACATCGGTACCCTTCCTTGTTCATGGTAAGCGTTGGAGGTCACGCCAATGCCTTTATGGATTAGTTACGGCAGCCACCTAGACTAAGACACCTCACGCTAGCTAGGAGTGTTGCGTCTTCGTGTACTACTCATCGAGTCTTCAAATGAAGGTCCCATTTCCGGGACTCGAGTCAATTTCACGAAACTATTCGCAAGCCTTCCAGGACATGTTCGTTTTGACAGCTCTCCAGGGTAAAAGGGAAGGTTTTTTTCTCGAAATTGGTGCATCAGATCCGATGTTCATCAGCAACACCTATCTTCTCGAGAAGAAGTTCGGTTGGCGAGGTATCTCGGTCGAGATAAACCCGAGATCTGTGCGACGGTTCGCGCGAAAGAGGGATTCAACAATCGTGGGGGCCGACGCTCTCCAAATTGATTACTCAAGCCTCTTGCGAGATGCGGGGGTGCCTGATCGCTTGGACTACCTTCAAGTGGATATCGATCCAAGCATTCAGAGCCTACGGTGCCTTGAACGGATCCCCTTGGACGAGTTTCGGTTTTCGGTCATTACATACGAAACGGACTTCTACGACCCAACGGTTCCCATCGAGGAGAAGGTTGCGATTCGAGATCAGTCGAGAGAACTGCTGATGGATCACGGTTACTCTCTAGTAGGTGCGGGAATCGCTAATACGGGACCAGATGATGTGTTTGAGGATTGGTGGGTCGATCCCGAGGCTGTAGACCCGGATGTTGTTTCCCGGCTTCACGTAGCAGGTGAGTTCAATGACTCAGGTCAGCGATTCCTGACAAAGGGTCCACACTTGGTTGCGACCGAGTTCTTTGAGGGACAAGGTCTCGGAAATCAACTGTGGGCGTATGCGGCTACTCGGTCCATTGCTGAAGCCAGGGGTCTGGACTTCTCCATAGTTGGCCATGAACGATTCAAGGGGAGAGCGTTTATCGACCTCGACTTTGGGATTCCAGCGAAGGCTCAGGGAAAATCGCGAGAGGGTAACAAGCCAAGACGCCTCCCCGAGGGACTCCGCTTTTATAAGAGAGAAAGCAAGTTGCTCTCTCGAGAGTCAGACACCGATGTATCGCGTTTCGACGAAGCCCTCTTGCGTGTCCCAGCCGACACACTTATCGATGGCACCTTCCAGTCGTACCGCTACATCAGTGGGAGAGAAGAGTCAATTCGTCATTGGATCAAGGTGGATTCCGAGGTTGTTGCACTTGACGACTCAACGTGCGTTATTCATGTCCGTGCCGGTGACTTTGCTGGTGTACAACACGCATTTCTAGGACCCGAGTACTACGCAAATGCGATCAGCCATGTGAAGAATTCTGAGATTCGAACTAGATTTGTGTGTGTAACCGATCAACCTCACGTGGCACGCGAACTCCTTCCAGAGCATGTCGAGATCGTCTCCACAGACGAGACCAGGGATCCTTACAGGGCAAGCCACCATCATGGAGGTCCCATCGAACACGATTTTGGGCTCATGGTTAGTGCGAAGAAATTGATCATTTCAAATTCGAGTTTCGCCTGGTGGGCGGCGTTCCTCAATCCAAATGACCCATTCGTTATCGCACCCAAGTACTGGTCGAATCACATGGGGGAGTCTTCTGAATGGTCAACTGCTGAAATTGGAACACCGCGGTTTCACTACTTGGACAGAGATGGCACGCTCCTGACATACACGGAGTGCGCGAACGAAATTGCCTCCTCCCAGCCTGTAGATACGCTCCAAGCTGAGACGGGTGCTCTTGAGGATATGAGACCTAGCCACTGGAGAGACCGTCTGAGAGAGCGCTTGCGTTCTCCGTACCACTTGATTGCGCGGCGGTAGATGCTTTCGAACGTTACGCTTGTTTGCGTATCGTCAGTTCAGATACGCCGATCTCTGGCAGCTCTCGCCATTAGCCAGTCACGAGTAGGGTTTGGCAGATCTCTGTTCCTCACCCACGATATTCCCAGAGCGGTGCCAAGAGGGATTGACGTAGTTGAAATTGACCGGATTACGAGTATCGATGACTACAACAGGTTTGTTCTGTACCAGCTGTGGGCGTATGTCGAAACTGAATTCTGTCTTGTGGTTCAGGCGGATGGGTACGTACTCCATCCTGAGCGCTGGTCCGATGAATTCCTAGACTTTGACTACGTTGGCGCTCCCTGGCCGCTCAGCGACTCGGCCTACATCGATCCTTTTGGCAATCACCAGCAGGTTGGAAATGGTGGCTTCAGTCTTCGCAGCAAACGACTCTTGTTGGTGCCCACGAAAGTGGAGGTACCTTGGGAAGTCAACCATGGGTCGTTCTATCAGCACATGAATGCAGGTTTCTATTCGGAAGACGGAAACATTTGTGTTCACAACCGGCATATATTCGAAGCCCAAGGGTGTCGGTTTGCGCCGCCGAAAGTCGCTGGGAGGTTCTCACGAGAGTTGCGCGTTCCCCCGTTCACCCAGAGCCGGACGTTCGGGTATCACAAGCGCAGCCCGATTACTGGCCTTCGTAAGCGAGCTCCCGCTTGGCGAGGTTGGGCAATCGGAAGTCCCACGCGCGTTAGCGGTGTCACGGACTCACCGGTAAGCGAGATTCGCTCCGCGAAAAGCGATCGTGGAGGGCAGGATTGATGATCGTAGACGCATTTCCGTTTTTTAACGAGCTGGACTTACTTGAAATACGACTACACGAAATTGGAGACCTGGTAGACGTATTCGTCGTTGGTGAGGCAACCACAACATTCTCCGGCCATCAAAAGCCAATGTACCTAAGCGACAACCTTGACAGATTTGAAGCCTACAGGGAAAAGATATTCATTTGCCGAATCGACGAAACGCCTGCAGGTACCCCCTTTGAGGCTGAGTGGTTTCAGCGGAACTACCTCAGGGATGCGATTCTGTCACTTGCATCACCTACGGATATCTTGATCTTTAGTGATGTTGACGAAATTCCTCGTAGGGAGGTAATTGAAAATCTCCTCGCTACAGAAGGGGAGTGGGATTTTGTGCATTTGGCTCAAGATATGTCTTACTACTACGTGAACTTGAGGAAGGTAGGCGGCAAACTGCTGTCTGTCACCGGTGAATTTCCCGGAGTTAGAGAGCCAAAGTGGCTTGGCACGAAAGTACTCAAAGTGAGTCAGCTTTTGAATGGAGAAGGCTTGACCCTGGATGATCTACGTAAACGGGATCGTGTCCCAGGGTCTGTGCGAATGGACAATGGCGGTTGGCATTTTTCATTCTGTGGTAGCCCGGATGATGCAGACGCAGCGGAGCGGGCTCAGGCAAAAATCGACGCCTACGCTCACCAAGAGTTGAACAACTGGCGAACTCGCCTAACGCTTAAGAGGCGAATTTCCAGGGGGCGTGATGTCTTCTTTCGTCGGGGCGCCAAGTTTTCTCGCGTGCCCCTAGACGACACTTTTCCACACCTAATTCGAGAACAGCCGGAGAGGTTTAGGCATCTAGTTCTTGATGCCGAGTAGCAGGATGTCTCCCACTATACGAATTCTTACCCCTCTCTATGATCCATCTGGGCAAGCACTCGAACTTTTTCGAATCTGTGGCGACAGTGTGCTGCGCCAGCGCGCAAGTGGGTGGAAGTGGATCATCTCAGTACAGGATCTTTCGCCTGATTACGAACCAGTGATGCTGGATCTGAAGAGGGATCCCCGTATACGCGTGGTTGACGGCTCAGCAGCGAAGTCACTCAGCGAGCACCTTGATTTCTTACTGTTATTTCAGAGTGACGGGGTCAATCATATACTCTGTCAGGACGACTGCTACACGTCAGACAAATCGCTGAGCACCATCGCACGTGTCGTTGCGGATCATCATTTCGTCATCTTGTCACCGGTACATCTAGTAGCTGACGTCTCTCATGGGAATACGACGGCATTACAGGAATCGGACGATGCTTGCGGCAATCGGCTTCAAGACCTAACGAGTGCGCAGCAGGTTTTCGAATCCGTGGGAATAAATCTACTTGGAGGGCTATCTTCCATTGCGTGGTCGGGACACCGTGAGTTGCCAAGCATGCAAACAAACTTATACGCCGATATCGAACTCCGGCTTCGGCTGAGCGAGTCTCTGGGTGTACCGACATGGGGCAGCTTGGAGCTCGTCGGGGAACACATCTGGCCGGGGCAAGCCCAAAAATCTATAGACCTTCGAGGTAAGGGGGAAGTGAGAACGTGGTGCACCTGGCGCAACCAGGAAGGAGTAGATCCCCTGGGCGCCTTGAGAATCTGCATCAGTCAAGGTGATTTTCGACTTGCTCGAGGCTGGTACGAGGTGCTGTCTAAGCGGTCCAGGATGAGTGTCTCAACACTCTTGACAGTTGTTTCAGGGGTGCTGTCTCTAGCCTTCAGCCGGCGGATCTATAGGCGAGCAGTGAGGCGGATTCGAGCGCGCCGATTTGCTGGCGAGCTTGCTCGGACATGAGCGTCCGCAGGATATCGTCTCGTTCGGAGAAGATAAATTCCCAATCATCTACGTTGTCGAGGAGATCTGGTTTCCCTCGGAGTTGAACAAGCGTCATTCCGAATCCAGAAGGAATAACACTCAGACTGAAGTCGCGTGTTGAAGTCGCCTGCAAGAACTCAAGTCCCAAGAAGTCAACTACGGCCTCATCAACGCGCCTGCGTGGCCGACCGGCGAACATCTCCCGCTTATCCACAGGCCAATGTGTGTCGTGAAAAACAATCGTTGCACCGGGCTCGAGGTGCGGATACCAGGCCCAGAGTTCCGCCAGAACTTGCTCACGAGTATGGATTGCATCAATGAAGAGAATTGCGACTGGCGCGTCTGGCTCCCAAAGCACACCGGCAGTAACAGAGTCAGCTTCTTTGAAGTTGTACCGTTCACGCTTGAGAAGCTTTCGTGGAATATTCACACGATCGATATCGATTCCTACGACACGATTATTGTTGTCATCAGCCTTGTGTAGAAGTGCTTCCGATGAGTATCCGTATCGAACCCCGATATCAACATAGGTGCTATCACGGTTCGTTACAGCGAGCCGCTTAAGTGCCTCGATCGCCTCTGGGGGGTGGTCAGTTCGCGGTCTCCCGTGGAATCGACGGTAGATGTCCATCTACACCTCAACCTTGGCTCGAGACACGTTTACTAAGGTAGGACTCATTCCAGAGCGTAGTCTCAAAGGCCCCTACATGGCCCATCGGAGGTAACAGAATGATTCGTCGTGTCGCCCGAAGAATCAAGCGAGTCATGCAGGGAACGCCTCCGTCGCCAGGAATCACTATGGTTGAAGTTCGTCAACTTACTGGACGGCCAGACCCCATCATCTTTGAGGTTGGAAGTGCGGACGGACTGGACTCGCTGCGTTTCCTGGAGGAGTTCTCTTCGTCGGAATTTGAACTGCACTGCTTTGAGCCAGATCCCCGGCATCGAGACGCCCTCTTGCGCCTGAAGAGTGATCCGCGAGTAAGGGTCAATCAAGTGGCGATCGGCCCCAGCACCGGAGAGGCAACCTTTCATCAAACGTCGACGATCTACTCTTCTTCTCTCAAGCAACCAAACATTGAAGTGCTGCAGAGCCAATGGCCAGAGATAGATCTAGCTCAGCAGATTCCTGTACCCGTCGTCACTCTTGATGACTATTGCGTTAGGAATGAAGTGCCGCGCATTGACTTCCTGTGGGCAGACGTTCAGGGCGCTGAGGACTTCTTGATTATTGGTGGTAAATCTACTTTCAAAGATCGGGTGCGCTACTTCTACACGGAATACAGCGATACTGCCTACTACCAAGACGAACCTGACCTTGACGAAATCCGAAGACTCCTCGGCGACCAGTATCAACTTGTTCAAGATTACGGCACGGATGCGCTCTTCCGAAATACTGCCTTCAACCCGACGTGAACTTATGCTGTCGAGGAGGGAGAGTCTCATCTCAAGCGTGCGCTCGCTATCCGTGGTGCTACAGCATTCGAATAGCCACGGTCATCGAGTCGTCGTAGTCAAGCAGGGCAATTCCACACATGCAGGTCATTGATGTGAAATGGAAGTCAGATCCGCGGCACCCATGACACTGGATTGGCAGCGAGACCCGATGGTAGAACTCTAGAGACTCAATCCTTGCATCCAATGCCTGAAGGTCTGAAGGCGTTATGAAACCGGCATTACAAATATCAGTCACTTCGGACGCGGTGAGCATTCGGTCGAGGGCGCGCGCGTGTTCGATAGCAAGAAGGCAGGTCAGAAGGTTGACATGCCGCGGCTGCGACCGGAAACGCCTAAAAACCCCGGTAAAGATTGCACGACCTCTCGCATTTCGCGTGTAAGGACTACCGGAGATCACCCGGTGATCCCGGAGCTCTCTAAATGATGTGTGGGCATCTTCCAGGATGAACAACGCTCCAGGGGCCAGGTACGGCAATGTGCTGAGAAGCGCATCTCTTTGATGCGGTGGTTCGTGGCTGCCGTCTTCGATCACCAGATCGAATTCAACTCTGCACGAGGAAACGAGCTTTTCCATGAGCTCTGGATTCCCCTGGTCACCCTGGAGATATGAAATTCCATCACCTAAGGGCCATTCAGTTTGGGTCGGAAGAATGTCAAAACCAACTATTCGTGCGGCCGGATACTTGCGCCTCAACCATCGAATGCTTTCTCCGTGGAAGACGCCAAACTCCAAGATGTTCGTTACCCCGGCGTCAGGCATGACACGGTCATAGAAATCTGAGAAACGATGCCAGTAGTCTTTGTCGCTGGATGCATCTGGAATCGAGCTATCGTCCATGGCGTGAGTCTATGGAGTTTCCGAGACTTATGTAACCATGGATGTTGTCACATGCGGACATCCTGGGATCTCATCCGAAAACGTGGATGCAAGGTATTCGATTGATGGCCTCTTGGTGATACCGCGAGTTTTTCGAATCTTCGTCGAGTGGTCCTCTACATCAGGGTTGTCTGGCACTAAGGGCGACTGGGTCTGTTGGTTGAGAGCCCCACCTCCTGACGAACCGATCTAGTGATGTTGCAGGTCCATGGTCATTGAGAGGCACTGCAACAACTGGGCGGTCGGCACTAGATCAGTTGCCAGTCTGGAAGGAAACGATCGGACGGAACGATTGTTCTATGTGTGTACCAGCTCAGTGGAAAAACGATATTTCTTCCGGGTGCTGCGCTGAGGTAGGCGGCCCAAAGGCTCATTGAACTGTTGGCGCCGATGATGGCATCGGTCTGTGCCATGAGCCATATCCGCTCTATGGGCAGAATCTGCGTGAAGTCTTCCATGTTGACGAACTCATTCGGGAGGCCAGCCTTCTCCCGTAAGTCATTCACAAGCTGCGGGTCATCAGAGTGAAACTCGATTATCCAATCGGGCTCGATTGGAATCCGATTCAAAGCTTCTGCGTAATAGGAAATGGGAACTATGGAGTGATAGGTGGCGTGTCCTGCTCGAAGAAAATCACCTCGACGAACGTGCACGGCGGCTCGAGGCCTCCCATCATTGAGTCGCGCCGACAAATGCATGAATTGGGGCGAAGGGCTTCGAAGTGAGGAGATTTCGGCGGCCAATTCGTTTCTGATATCCCAGAAGTAGCGCCAAGATTGGAAATAGCCGATGAGACGCACTCCTGGCAACTGACAAAAGATCTGCTTGTCGAAAGCTTCGCCGCAATCCACATAGGTATGCGGTAGAAACGTGTTACAAGCCCGCGGAGCCTTCATCGCAAGTCGCCAGGTTGACCTTCTGACTCGACTCGGCACACGTGTTGGATCGTCACCGTAGACAGACTCGAATTGACCAAGGCCAAATTCCCGCCCGAGCCCTGGCTGAAACCACGAACGATCCACAAGGAGCGCGCTCTGGTTCCTGAGGGCAAGGTGACGCCCTACTGCATATTGGAACAACTGGTTCCCGATGCCACCATGTGGCTGAATATGGATGGCGGGTTTCACAGGAACTGTGTCCCGAATTGAACGGTGCCTTGGAGGGCGGATGAAGTGATGAACACGCGCGGAGGCATGACAGCCCTAACCTCGCCGGTCCCGGGGGATTTGTCTGGCGGTCCAAACGAGGTGCCGCAGCCGCGCTAGCGTTAGAGACTCGCCCCTTGACCTAGCGAGGCTAAGCCTAGATTCAAGGATCGCCGCCTTTGTGGATGTCGACAAGGCCCGTGAGCGGCTCATCTGACTCTCATGTACTCGATAATCCAACAGTGGTGAATCAACTACATCGATATCCCATTCTTGTAGAACTCTCAGCCACAGGTCGTAGTCTTCAGCACCGGAAGTTTCAACCCTATAGCCGTCAAGGTCAAGAATAAGCTCCCGCCTGAAGGTAGCGGCTGCGTGAGCAATCACGCACTTCCAGCGCATCCCCCTGCGGACTGAATCGCTGTCTCGATATGGGAACGAGTATCGAAGCGTCTCTCCAGTGAAGTCAATTAGTCGGTAGCGGCTTGCCACAACCGCCACATCGGGTCTGTGCGTCAACAAATTAATTTGTTGTTCCAGCCGCTCAGGCCAGCAAACATCGTCTTGATCCAGACGAGCAACCAGCGGTGATTCGCACTCAGCGAGACCGATGTTCAGTGCCTCGGGCAAGTTGCAGTCCCATGGTGTAAGAACGATCTTGGTTGATATTGGGTAGGACTCGATCATAGGTCGAATTGCGATGTCAGCAGGGTGCAAAACCACGACGAGGTTTCTAACGGCTAGTGACTGATCGACGACACTTTCGATTGCCTGCCGAAGCCATGAGTGGTTCGGACTCCGTACTGGAAGAAGCACATCCACAGCTTCAGTGTTGGGAGATCGCTTTGACACGACTTATCCTCCCTATGGTAGGAGCTTATATTAACTCCGAGCTCGTTCTTGGTGTCCAAGTGGCGCACCCAATCAACTATGGGTTACTTGGTGTAGACCTTTCGAGAGACTTGTTGACAAATTCCCAGATGTTTCTTGTCACAAGCGCACTCCGAAATTCGGCTTGGGCGCGGCGCCGTGCTTCAAGTCCGATCTGGTGGCGCGTATCAGGCATTGAGATGACCTCGCTCAGGCGTGCAGCAAGCGCATTGGAGTCGCCCACGGGCACAACAAAGCCAGTCTGTCCAGGAATGACCGCGTCGCGACAGCCAGTCGCATCACTCACCACTACGCAGAGGCCGCTGCTCGTCGCCTCTAGGACCGCAATAGGGAATCCCTCTCGGTAACTGACCAGGCAGAATAGATCCAGAGCCCAGTACATGTCTCTAGGATCACTCATGTAGTCAATGTGAGTTATCCATGTTGATCCTTCCGAGTGCAGGAAGTCCAGGATGTCGGGATCTTCGACGGGCCCTACCATTAGCAGGCGCGCATTTGGGTGTTGCCGTCGAAGTTTGGACAACGCAACGACGAGTTCTCGGACTCCTTTGTCCCAGGCTAGGCGGCCGATGAAGCCAACTACAAAGTCTTCATCCTTGAATCCGAGGTGTTCTCGAACGGCAGCGCGCTCATCCTCATTCGGAGGCCGGAAGTGGTTCGTATCCACACCAGACGCACTCCCAGCGCCGAGCACGATTCCTTTTGAAGAGGAGAGCAGTCGGCGCCTGCGCATTTCCGCGAGCAGACTGTCGCTGTCACACAGGACTTCTGTTGAGCAGGCACAGGCGAGCCACTCTGCGCTCATAGATATGTAGAGTGCAGGGCCTTTGAGACCCTCAGCCCTCAATCCTCGTGCGTGATAAATGCGGACAGGAATACGTCTAGCCCAGGAGGACAACATTCCAAGGAGCCCTGCTTTTGGTGTTCCCGCCACCACGATGTCAGGCGATGTGGCACCTAGCACCGCAAGCCATGATGCGAGGGCACGAAGATCTCTGACTGGTGAGGGATTACGAGTCATGGGAACTATCCGCACTTCAGTACCCGGTTGAGTAGACAGCATGCTGGCTTCTGGACCGTCGCTGGTCACGAGGACAACATCCCAACCGTGCGCTGCGAACCATCCCATCTGCTCGCGAAGAAAGGCCTTTGCTGTGAAGGGAACGGTCACGGCAAAGAGAATGCTTGGCATTTGACCAGCCTAGTGATGATCTCGACACCACCCTTGCGAGAGCACTCAGTCAAGTACAACCCGGCGCTTGGTTCCGATAGGAAAATTGGGTCAACCTGCTAGTAAGAGGGGGGTGTTCGCCTTAAGTATCCAATAGTTCGCGCGATGATCGTGAGGTCGCGCCGAAAAGATAACTCCGAACCGTAGACACCGTCGAGTCGAGCCTTCTCCTCATTCGACATTCCGTCATAGCCGTTGATTTGAGCCAGACCCGTCATACCGGGCTTGAGTTGAATTGCTCCATTTTGGGTTCTGAGGCTCAAGAGTTCCTCTTGCGTGGGCAGAGCAGGTCGCGGGCCGACCAGACTCATTTGGTTGGCCAATACATTGAATAGTTGCGGAAGCTCATCGAGACTCAAGCGTCGCAGAGTCTTCCCTATTCGCGTAAAAGCCAGGCCGGCCGCATATGCTGACTCCAGTGTTGGCGAATCAATAGGCATGGTTCGAAACTTCAGAATTGTGAAAGACTCGTTGTCGGCTCCAGAGCGAACCTGTCGGAACAGTGCTGGCCCCCGACTCTCCAGTCTCACTAGGGCAGCTATGCCGACAAGAAAGGGCGAGAGAACAACGAGGAGAAGACTGGAGACACAAATATCCAGAGCCCTCTTGCCGAAGGCTCGGTAGAGGCTTCGATCTTCCACGTGCGGAGGCACCCCTCTTGTGAGTTGGCTGGATGGGATGTAGTTGGCCTTTGATGTTAGTGGTACATCCTCTACTCGGACTCGCTGACCGCCACGGTCGCAACACGTGGTGAGTCTTTGTATTCCTCACGATGGGTAGTGTGTGGAGACGGATCTCTTGGATTCCCCATCGTTCTAGCTACAGCAGGGTTTGCTGTCGGTTGACTTGATGTTCCTTGCGCGGGTTTCGTCTCTCGCGGGGAGGATGTCGTCATGCCGAAGAGGATCCAGATGAGTTCAAAGGGGACGTGGTCGCGGTTGCCAGCCGCGGTGATTTGACTGGCCTACAAGTTGCGATTGATTTCGGGGTTACTGAGGGGTGGTGTGCCGGTGGATGCGCTAAGCCGATATTGATGAGGGTATCAAGGATGGGATGACTAGCGCGGAGCATTTCGAGTTGGTGCGGTTGCGGTGGGAGAAGCGTCGGCTGGAGATGGAGAACGAGATCTTGCGCCGCGCAGCGGCATCTTTTGCTTGTCATCGCTCCCCAGATGACGCACCCGCTGGTCCGTGACTTACCCCGCCGAAAGATTCCTAGTGTGGTTGACCTGCGGGGTGCTGGGATTCTCAACCCAAGCGTTCTACGCCTGGAGCAGGAACTCGGTTTCGCTCCGGGGCCTGGAAGGCGCATACGCCATCAACGCCCTGATAGACGCTCATGGTGATGATTCAGCTTTCGGGTACCGGTGCTTGGGTGATGAGTTCGAGCGGGACGGCATCGAGGTCGGGGAGTGGCGCGGCTGGCAGTTGTGTTCGCAGCCGAAGCTGTGGTCCACAACCATAAAGAAGGGCCGCACAGGCAAGAGACCGGGCCTACCGGTTAACGATGACCTGCTTCGCCGGAACTTGACGGCGGCTCGGCCGGACCGTACGTGGGTTACGGACTTGACTGAGCATCCGACGACGGACGGCAAGGTGTACTGCTGCGCCGAGCATGGACTCGTCCTCTAATCGGATCGTCGGACACGCGGTGAGCGATCGGATCACCGCGGATCTGGCCCTTACAGCGATGCAAACTGTGTGGTGCAACCTGAACCCAACGGTGTCGTAATCGTCCACGCCGACAGAGGATTGCAAATTCGAGCCGACGTATCCAGGCGGTCCCCAAAGTAGCCGAACACCGAGACTCGATGAGGCGCGTCGCCTCCGCCGCCATGGAAGCATTCCGGGTGCAACTGGAACACAACGTCCCAAATTCCAGCCCCTGGCACTCCTCCGCTCAATTGCACTACGCGATCACCTACTGGATCGAACACCGCCACAAAGGAGAAAACCTCGACGCAGCCTCGGACGGCTAACCACAATCGAGTTCGCCCGCACCAGCAACACCAATCAAGCAGCCGCCTGACTGACACAACCCGTATCCACTAGACCGGCAGCAACCCCCGATGCCGCATTCCTGTGAAACGTAAGGCTGTACGTCATGCCGAAGTGGATCGACCTGCAGGTGAAAGAGAGAGGTGTCCGGTCGTACCGCAGGAACGAATTACACGTTCCACGTCGACTCTTGAGCTTGAAAAAGGAGCACTCACCTAGGAAATGCTCGGACTGCATCGATGACCTGGTCCTGTTGAATTTCAGTCATGCTCATGAACAAGGGCAGACGAACCAATGTCTCAGCGGTGCTTGTTGAAGTGGGGCAGTTCGAATGGTTTCCGAGTGACTTTCCAACCGGTGAAGCATGAAGTGCTTGGTAGTGAAAAACTGTACCGATGCCACGCCGACGCATATGGTTAATGAACCGGTCTCTCTTGTCTTGGGACTGGAGACGCAAATAAAATATATGAGCGGAATGCTCAGCCTCAACGGGGACAAAGGGTAAATTGATTTCGTTGGCTTTGGCCCATTCACTCAGCCCCTCAAGATAGCGATGCCACAAATATTGTCGGCGCTCTTGTATTTCATGAAAACGCTCTAGTTGTCCCAACAAAACTGCAGCCAGCAAATCCGACATAACCCAATTGGAACCAACGTCAACCCATGTATATTTGTTAACCTGCCCACGCATAAACAGTGAACGATCCGTGCCCTTTTCGCGTAGCTTCTCGGCTCGTTCAACAAAGCTCGCATCATTGATGACCAGTGCACCACCCTCACCACACGTCACGTTCTTCGTTTCGTGAAAACTCAATGTCGACAAGGCACCGAAAGTTCCCAAAGTCTGTCCCCGATACTTAGCCCCGAGTCCGTGGGCGTTGTCCTCAATTAGGACAAGGTGGTGCCGCTTGGCAAGGTCTACAAAAAGATCCGGCTCAGCTCCGACGCCTGCATAGTGAACAATACATATTGCCTTCGTTCTATCAGTGATCCGATCCTCCACCGTTTGTGGATCGATGTTTAGCGTGTCAGGGCGGATATCAGCAAAGACCGGTTTTGCTCCGTTCCACAGAAAAGCGCTGGCCGTGGACACAAACGTATACGAGGGAACGATGACTTCGTCGCCTGGCTGCAGGTCCAACAGGCGAGCTGCCATTTCTAGAGCATGCGTACAGGACGAAGTGAGCAGAACGATGCCTCCATCATGCAGATTAGCAAGTATCGTCTCCGCCTGCTTCGTGAACGGACCGTTCCCTGAAGTGTGCCCTTGATCAATGGCTTGGGTAAGGTAAGATACCTCGTCACCGTCAAATGACGGCACGTTAAACGGGATCACGCTTCAACTCTCTCATGGGCTTCTCGCGGTGCAAAGCCGCAACCCCGAGAGACGTCGCTAGCGCCCTTAATAAGACTGGGAAACCTTCAGTAGATCCTGGTAGTAGTCGGTAGTCAGCCGCGAAACTATGTAGACGCGGCTCTGAGACATAGGCCATCTCGTTGCCTTGGAATGAAGCTCTATGCAGGGTAGTCACCACTGGGTTCCACCGGGTTGACCCGCCGACTGTCTTTGGTCCCTCGCGCGCTTATAGCGCTCAAACACGACCTCGTCCGGTGAGAAGTGATCATCCATGTACACGCAGACGCTGAATTCGAATGGAATGTAGTCGTTACGCAGAACAACATTTCTTGAAATTCCATATGCGATGTCAAGGATCACAGCGGGGTTCGCATGCCAAGTATGCGGCAACCTAAAATCTACCTTGTCCGAGAGGAAATCGAAAGCAAACCCCTGTCGACATGTACGAGCCGCGTTGAGCATCACCTGTTCAATAAACTCAGCGTTCGAGCTCTCCGAGAACTTGTAATTGAAGATTCCGGAACCCACAACGATATCGAAGTGTCCGTCGGTACCCATTTCCAGGAAGTCACCCTTTACAAAATCAACTCGCTCCCTACCGTATCGCTGACGCGCCTCAATCAAAAAGTCGTCAACAAGATCAATACCCATGTAGTCATATGAGGTTCCGTACGAACGAGTCAGCACGCGATTCAAATCGCCAAAGCCACAGCCCATATCTAGGATTCGCTGGCTGCTGCAATCGAAGTAATCAAGGAGTACTTCAAAGCGGATGTCTTGCCTGCCTTTTCCCCAATCAAGTGACTGGGGCGAATAGCCGTGCTTTGAGTACAAGGCCGAATATCTCGACACCATATCCGCTACGTCTATCGCCGACATGATTCCAGTGCTCCGATTCAAGGGCCCCCCGTCTGCTGCATTAGCCACATCTCACCTCGCCCGGTCGCAGCTCGTTCCTAGTCCCCAATTCCACGCCTTCACACACGACGCATCCTGACCCGAGCTTTGCCTGGTCCTTTAATCGGACGTGCCCTGCCAAAATGGAATTGGGGCCAATGAAGCAGCAGTCGCCAACTTCGACATCGTGATTCAGCGCCGTGCCGGCGAAGATGAGATTACCGTCCCCAAGGCTGGATTGAGATCCAATATAAACCGAAGCCATGATGAGATTCCCTTGCCCAATCGTCACGGAGCGTTCGACGACCGCTGATGTGTCGATGATATTTACGAGTGGTCCGGGAAGCCTTCGCAATAGTTTGGCGCGGTTGTTGTTATCGCCCACGGCGATGAAGAGCCCGTGCTGTCGCACGGGCGTATAAGAAGTCACCATCTCGACAGGGCCCAGAACAGGGAAGTTGCAGAATGTGTCTGAAGACGACTCGTCGTCAAAGAATCCTTGAATCTCGGCGCCGCTGCGTGTCGCTACTTCAGCCGCGATCCTGCCCAGCGTGCTCGCTCCCACGATGAACATGTGCCTCCCATCTAAAGTCATTTTCGATGTAGCGAACCAGTCCGTCGGTCCCCCATTCATCTTTGAGCATTCGGAGCATGTCCACCTTCGATGGCTCGAATCGAATCAGATCCCAACGTCCCGAAGTCGTATCAAAGCGGATAGCACTAGGCAGTCTTGCAACGTCAACGGGGAAACCTGCCGAACCGGGATTAAGCACAACCAGGTTTCGCCCATATCGAGTAGAAGGAAGGTGCGTGTGCCCGAGAAGCGCAAAGTCGCAATCAGGGAACAACTTTTCGAAGTCCGCGGCGTCTGGCTCAACGTGTGACCAATCGTCCCGAGATGCCGTGTGCGCAAGGTAGAAGCGGATGCCGTCGATCTCGAAGACGCCGGTGGTGGCCAGACCTCTCAGATAATCCCAGTTCTCCTGCGAGATCACACTGCGCTGATACTCCAATGCGGCGTTGCCCGTATAGCTGTGAGTCATCGCCTGGCCACTCAGGAGATGGGTCTCATGATCGCCTGCCACGGCTAGAACCTCCGCCCTCCTTTGCCAGTCCACGACTGCATTTACAGACGGAAACAGACCAACGGAGTCTCCGAGCGAAATCCAGCGATCCACATGGCCGAAGGCCTGCCGCATGCTGCGAAGAGCCGGTCGGTTTGAGTGCAGGTCTGAGTAGATGCCCAGAATCATGCAGGCTCCAAGTAGTGCTCTTGCCAGTAGCGAGTGAAACGGCCAGTTCGAACTGTATTGATGTAATCCTCAATCTTCCCCTGCGCATCCAACACCGCCATGTGAGGCTCGTTGAATCCGAAGTGGGCCCGAATGCTGGTTGTGCTTGAGAGCCGAGGATTGATTTCAAAACAAGTGGGTACCCCGTCGATCACCTTGAGTTGAACATTCACCGCGTGCACGGCGCCCACGGCGCTCGCCACCCGTTCTGCATAGTCTGAAATCCTCTGGTCGATCAGGATTGAACCTCGATATGACAGGCCGAACTTGAGCTCGCGACGAATGACAATGCTGTCACAGAAGGCCGCGCTTCTGGCGATGTAGATCCCCACTGTGTACTCGCAATCGTCCGATAGGTACTCCTGGACGACGAGGGAGCCAGACGGTGCTGCATCAATCATGCCAAACAGAGCCCGCCGGTTCATTGCGGTAACAGCACCCTGGCTGGATGCGCCAAAGCGGGGTTTGACGAAGACGGGGAACGCAGTGACATCAAGAAACTCTTCAAGGGGAGAGCCAGGTACACACAACGCCGTTAGGGGAGCGGCGAGACCTCGACTCTTTAGGAACCTCATTGACTCAAACTTGTCGCTACAAAGATCAAACACATCTGGCCCGCTCGTGATGACTGATACTCCACGCGCCCGATACTCCTCGGAGTGCTGGGCGAAAAAGTCGTGTTCGGAAGCAATTACCGGAAACACCAATTGAATTTGGTGCTCATCGATATAACTGGCCAGTGCCTCGGCGTAGTTGCCATCGAAGACGGGAGGCAAAACGACTGCGTGGTCGGCTCCGAGGTAAAAGCCAGCGGCAAGATCGTCAATGTCGGAAACATGAACGGCCCCCACGGCATCGCTCCTTTGGAGAGCCTTCAGAATGCTTTGGCCGAGAGGGGAGCCAACAGCCATAACAAGCACGTTTGGCCGGTCACCATGCATCGAGAGCCTCCAGCAAGTCTGCCTTGCGTGCGGTTGCCCAGCCGAGGCCACTCTTACCGTAGCCGTTTCCGTTGTAGAACATGTATAGGGTTTCTCCTCCGTCCACCACCATGGGGTAGCAGAGCATGTCAGCGTCCCAGCCCGACTCCGAAACGTCGATGCCGACCATCGAATCAAGGCGATGCCAACTGATCCCGTCGTCCGATACCGCGAAGCCGGGTCGATACGCATCGCCGCGGCGCGAGTACCACATCATGAACTGATCGGCCAGCCGAAGGACGCATGGCTTTGCTATCGCGTACTCCGTGGCATCCTCAAAGTCAATGCACACACCGCCAACTGCTTCCCAGTGAATTCCGTCCTCTGAGACCGCATGCCTGATGTTGTAGTAGTGCTCGAAATCCTGCTCCGTCGCCCCCCAGCGATCGAAGCGGGTGTACCACATTAGCCAACGTTCTCCGTGGCGGAGGACGCAAGACGAACCGATGCCAATGAAGTCTTGGTCGCTCTTGAGGGCTAGGGGAGCACGCGAGTACCTTTCAAAGGTCCGGCCGTCGACGCTCGTCGCGAGGCCTATGTCGTTGTACCAGCGAACGTGTACCCCCTCAATCCAACCCGTGTAGTACATGCGCCAACCGTCTTGGCCTGTCACAACATAGGGATAAGACGTGCCGTTCTCGTCAAAAGATCCCCGCTCGCCAAGCGGCATCACAGGATTCGGCGATAGTTCGCCGATGTCGCCGACAGACGCATCGAAGGTCGCCCGCCCGATCAGCGATCTGTTGTGAACGTCCCGTCCTGACACGTATAGGTCGACGAGCGTGTCCGATCCCGCGCGCATCTGGGCGAAGCAGGGTCCGCATCCACCCGCCAACCATGGGATATCCGGGCGAGCCTCTAGAAATCGCCCGCGCTTTCGCCACGCGAACCTTCTACTCATGACTTCCCAGTTCGACGGGTCAGCGGCTTGTGGCCGCACACGAAATCGGGTGCACAGGCGCCAACGCTGAAAAGGAGATCAAGGATGCTGACTCGATGGTCAAAGGGCGGATACAACTGGGGGTACTGCGGATAAGACTCGTAGTCCATCCACTCGACGTCGATTCCATGAGCAGCCAGCCGATCTCCACTGAGGTAGGTCTTAGCCGCCGGGCCGGATACATAGGTGGTCGCTCCCACCTTAAGCAGGAGTTCCAAGACTCGATCAGCCTTGGTCAACGTCAAGTCGTAATTCCTGGAATCGTCCAGGGCGGTCGTGAAGCCCAAGAAGTCGTGTGCCACTCTGGAGATGAAATGACGATTCATCTCGGAGAGGTTTCGCCAGACGACCCCCAGGAAGAAGTCTTCCAAGTAGTCCCGATACTCGGTGAAGAAGGGGGCGTGCGCGTAGTTCTGGCGAATCCGATCCCAATGCTTCGCCTGCCATTCCGACTTGCCGAGTTCGACCTCGCAGATCAGTCGCTTTTCGCTGGTTCCGCACGGAACGGTGAGCCATTGAGGGCCCTGAGGCGTCTTGATGAGGTTGCGGTTGCGCCAGTCGCCTTTCGTGTACTGGACATCATCGTGAAAAACGAAAATGTCAACACGGCCGATGATGTCGAAGTAGCCCTTCCATGGGAGGTAATTCGACTGCAACAATGCAACTCTCATAAGGCACCCCTCACGGTACGGGTAGTTGGTCTACGCTTACTCATTCGTCGTCGAACTTATGACGTAGAGGGGACGACTCTTGGCCTCATCGAAGACGCGCCCGATGTAGATTCCGAGAACACCCATGTTCATAAGCAGAAGGCCTCCGAGGAAGAACAACGGAATGACGATGCTTGCCCATCCCGGTGGGGGACTTCCAAGAAGCGCAAACAGCACCACAACGAGTCCCAACAGCATCGAGGACCACGAAATAGCGATACCCAGCCAGATGGAGATGCGCAGGGGCCTATCGCTGAAGGCGACAATCGCCAGGGTTGCCACCTCGACCAGTCGCCGAGGGTTGTACGAACTTTGACCTGCCGCTCTCGTCGTGTACGGCAGTTCTACATAGTGGGTGTCGAATCCCAACCAGTGGCATAACGGCCCGATAGAGCGCATCTGCTCGCGCATCAGGCACAACTGGTCGACGACCTTGCGGGACATCACCCGGAAACTTCGTTCGCCTTCCTGATACTGGAAGCCCGACAGAATGGAGAACGCTCGGTAAAATAAGCGCGCCACCATCCGGCTCAGCAAAGTGCCGGGTCGCTCTCTGAAGCGCGCAATGACCACATCAAAACCCCCTCGAGCGGCTTCGAGCAACAACGGAATATCGTCCGGACGATCCTGCAGATCGCAGTCCATCACCACGACCCAGTCGCCCGACGCTCGATCGAGTCCCGCCATCACCGCGTTGTGCTGCCCAAAGTTTCTGCTCAACTGGACCCCGACGACCTCAGGTTCACATGCCGCAAGCTCCTCGATCGTTTCCCAGGAGCCGTCACCCCCTCGGTCTTCAATAAGGAGGATCTCGTACGACCGCGCGCAGTCCGATAGCGCCTGCTTGAGTCGTGCCACTAACTCTCTCAAGCAAGCCTGACACCGGTACACCGGTACAACAACGGACACGTCCATGGTGCCCCCCCTCAACCCGCAGCTGTGTCGACAGGCTACCTCTCACACCTTGGACTCTCCTGCGCGGCTCTTGAAAACTGCGTGATTCGAGCGTAAATTCTGGCTGATTCTGGGATAATCCGTTCGGAAAATTCGGATGTATGACGCAGGAACCGAGCCGGATGGTTGAACGACCGATACTTCTCAGCCCACAAATCCGTTGGACGAGTCATATCTGGAAGTTGAGGGAATCGGATCGAGACACTCGGATGCTGCTTCGAGCGAATTCGTTTGGTTGGGCTTCCACAACTGCAGCGTCCCTGAACTCGCAGCACATTGAAAGTCTTGCGGAAACGAGAGGCCAGTTATTTCTTCGAGGGTTGTGAGCACTGAAAGAACGTCCGGTTCGTTGTTCCAGTTCGTATCTGTCAAAATCCAGGCTTCTCTAATTTTAAACTCCGGCTCCATTCTCGCAATATTGAAGTCCGCGATTTGAGTAGCGGTTCCGTACCCAAAGAGGGTGAGCATGAGCGTCCCGGGAACTCTTGCGCCGAGGAAGTACGGAACCGACGACGACCACCTCCAAGCTACCCCCAGTAGTGGAGTTCCAGGCTGCCAGCCTGCGGACGTCGCTTGCCGATCAAGTGATTGCAGCATTGCTGCCAAATCCGGGTCCACATTGAGGATCGTTCCTTGTGCTCCAATCTCAACTGGGACAACGTTGGTTGGAATAGGGGCTATCCGATAGGGACTGTTTTTTCCCCCGCTAATGTTCTTTGTTACGAGAGCTATGGTCAGCATCAAGAGCAGTGTGAGAGCTGCAAGGCGAACCTTAGTGTTGTAGTTGAGGAGCGCGACAAAAACAGCGGCGAGGATAACAGTGCCGAAAGAAGCGGCGGATTGCCTGTAAATACCGCTACCTGAACCAAAACCGTAAATCAGGGGCAGCAATCCGAGGAAGACGACAACGGAAGAGGTTCTAACCAGAATTATCGGCGTCAGCCCCCGGAGGTGATCCTGATCTCGCAGGGACAGTAAGAGTGTGACTACGGATCCGAGAAGGAGTATGTAAGTAGCGGTGATGATTTGTGAGGGACTTGAATTGACCTGGCCGTCCAAACCTCTGGATAAGAATGTTGTACCACCGAAAACGATGAACGCACTGGCTCCTATGGCGGTAATGCCGGCTATCCGGAACCACTGACTTGCCCTACCGCTCGCTAGGGATAGTAAAGCCATTGAAAAGCCGAATGCCGCCAAGACCATGCCGGGCGGTGAAGCCGACCTGTATACCTCGTAAGCCACGGTCCTTGGATAGTCGAGAGCTTCCTGGGACGCCCCGAACACTGTCTGGGCTCTCATTAGGGCGGGACGACTTAGCAGGTCTGGAATATCCTGAAGAAAGTCCAGAGACCAAGCCCCCAGTACAAGAGCGATGCCCACCCAGAAGACGAGACCTGCGACGAGACCTGCTCCCACTGTTAGTCCCCGCTGCCATCCAAGCCAGGAGGTGACGAGGAGCCAAGTTAGTACGAGGAGGAAGAACCAACTGGACGGTTTGCCAGGAATCGAGAAAAACATTCCGAAGGATGCGGTGAGTGTAAGCGTAACTAACTTCAGACCAAGGCCAAATGACGATCGGACCGCAACCCTAACCAAAGAAAGAACAGCGGCTGCGGTGAGGATGATCCCGAACAGGTTGACCCAGTTGTAGCTGGGTGTCCTGAGAAATGAGCCGTAGTAGAGCATCAATCCAAGGGCGCCCGTTGCGCCGGCGACAAGAGCGCTTGACGTCTCAGATCCTAAATTCAACGTTGTACTTGATACGGACGTCCGAATCATGAATGCCAGGCGTCCCGCTTCCACTCCAAGCCAGGCCCCCGCCACGATTAACAGTAATGCGCCGAGAGTGCGAAAAGCGGCAATGTCGTAGCCGACGAGGGCAAAGAGTGGCCGTGTGTGCCAACCGAAAGGGAATGCTCCCCATGACGCATGGCGACCCGGTGGGTCTGCCTCGAGGAGGTAAAGCCCTTCATCCGTCAGATCCAACCCTCGATCAGTAGAGAGGACCAGAGACAGGAGGCGCCAGAGCGCGGCCGTGCCCAGCAGGCCCGCCCCACTCCATACAAAGATCTGGGTACTAGACCCTCTTGTCGCAGTCAATTTGGATGGCGAACTCGTGTTGGGTGTTCGACTCACCAATGCAGCATAAGTGCTGGCGCATCTGGCAGTTCCTGAACCGGTTTCGTTGGCGTTTTTGCGGTAGATCCTGACCCGCCCTTTGGGACGCCTTCATCCTGACCTAGTTACTCGGACCTGTCGGTGGGGATGGCCGCCCCCCTGACCTGACCCTTGCGGTGGATGCAGGTGTTTGGTGAGTCCACGACGGCCTGTATGGGTGAGGAAGACCAAATGCAGCGCAGGCATGACGGCCCGGAGGAGATTGCTCGTAAGCTTTGAGAAGTGGATCGGCGGCTTGGTGAGGGAACTCCGCTTGTGGAAGCGGGCAAGCACCTGGAAGTCACCAAGCAGACCTACTACGAGTAGTGGAACTAGTACGGTGACATGACAGCCGATGAGACGACGCGCCTCAAGGAACTGGAGAGGTGAACCGGGGAGACTCCTGAACCCGGCTCGCAGCCGGGCTGCTGCCGATCACTCGATACTACCTCGTTCCTGACTGACCAAAGGCCGCAGAGACCGATGTGTCCATTGTCTCTGGAGAACCTCAACCCCTTAATCATGGAGTCGCATCACGCTTCCGTCACTGGGTAAATCCTGGCGCGCTTATCCACTCGCCTCGTCGCCTTGAATGATCGTAAAGAGGTGTACGAATTCCAAGAATCGAGACCATGCATAGGCCGTTGAACCGGCACTAGAGAGAGCTACAAACAAGGCAAGGCCCCAGGGCAAGAAGTTGGTATCACTAGCCGAAAGCGAGGGAAATATGTGACTCAGCATGACAACGACGAAGACAGAAGTGAGGATCGCTAGTCCAGCAATCGCCCCGAACCATTCGCCAACTTGTTGACGTCGCGCTGAGTGTAATGACCTTCGCATTAAAACTTGGATGAGGTCTTGTACGTTGGGAGTACCTGCCCGAATCATTTCTCGATAGTCTTCGCGAGCAGCCTCAAGCAGCTCCATCTCAATTCTTACGCGATGTCTCTGCGGACGCGTCCCGAAGAGAAGGAGGATTGTGCCCATAGTTGCGACCAGGAGAGTAGGTATTGGCTCCAAAGCAAGCGCAAGTCCAGCGAACCCCGCGAATCGTGGGAGTGACCTTATGGCACTGAGAAATGGTCTAACGGCGGCCGAAATCTTCACTGATTCATCGAGTTTATTGTAAATTGCAGCACACTGCTCCCGAGATCCTTTGTTTTCTAGGATTTGCGGTGGCGACAGGATTTCGACAGCGAGGTTGTGCCCCAGCGCAGTCCATAACTTAGTTTGCAGGTTAGCGGAAAAAGCCGAAATCAGGAACGATAACTGAGCGAGCCCAAGCCCAAAGAGAATGCGTAGCTCTGGATCAAAAGTCACGGCGGGGAGCGGCACTACGCCAGATCCCCCGAACACAAGTAGCGCAGCGACGAGGAGTGCAGCTGCAAGCGAGACCAGACACGAGTACAAAGCGAGCACGCGCGGGTTCGCCCGAACAACTAATCGGATTAGCGTCCACGTCGAATGCCCTTGGCTCCCGTGTTGCGATTTCAAACTTGGTTGTCCTGACAAACACGTGAGAACACGGCATTTCGTGCCCGCCTGTGGCCATCCCAGCCTTCGCTCTCTATAAATCGGGAGCACCCGAACCTAGCCGACCTCAGATCTGCGTCCGAAAGACCTGCGATGAAGTTGGCTACCTGGGTTGGGCCAGTTGGAAAGGGTAGAGTCCATCCCAAGCCGAACTCTTCCGTAACTCTCCTCAATTCCGCACTGTCAAAGCCTAAGATGGGAACTTGGGCTTCGGCAAACTCCCACAACTTGTTGGGGCTACACATCGAATAATTCAGAGACGTTGGCTCATAAAGAATTGCACCTAACGAAGCACCCTTGCACCAAGAAATCAAGCTGTCCCAAGCGACTGGCTCGAGAAATACCGCCCTTGGTATACCTGACAGGTGGTGCGGTACTTCCGAAATCTGTGCTTTTACTGACCCAGTCTTCGATCCCCACCCCATGACTACGAGTGACCAATGTGGATCAAGCTCTTGAGAAACGCCGATGAGACCATCCAGCCATCGGCCATGGCCGAGTATGCCGTGATAGAGAAGTATCCGCTGAGATTCTGGGAGTCTCGCTTCCTTATGTAACCGCCCGTCGTACTCCACTGGTTCAGACGGACGACGGGAGTTCCCTACTACTGTCGCCTTGGGGAGTTTGGGGTACCGGTTCGCATAGTATTCAGCAATTGACGGATTGATCGTTATGAAGCCATCTACGTGTGGAGCTAGCCTTGAGACCCTTATTCGGTTTAAGACCCTCCGAAGTCTGGTCATTGCTGCAGTACCCTCGTAGATCTCGTGGGCATCCCAGACAATGGGCAATTTCCTCTTCCTTCCGACAGCAATGGCGCTAGGGAGCCAGCTCAGATCATGGCAGTGAATGACGTCTGGTTTGAAGTCCTGGGTGGCCACGAACAGTAATCTTCTCGCTCCGGACCTGGCGGCAGCCCACCAAAGAGTACGGTGGGTGAAGCGACCTATCCGGGTTGCAACCTTAAGTCTCAAGAGAAGAAGAATGATTATGAGAATAATGCCACCAACCAAAATGTAGGTACCTTCACCCATATTCCAGGCGGAAATCAGAATCCAGAGCGCGCCCAGTGCTGCCACAGCGATTACTAACAGTTTCAGCTGCTCACGGGCTCTGAGCAGTCCCCTTAGAACTACTGAAGATGCTTTGACCATGTCGGAGTATTCAATTAAGGCAAAGTCAAATCGTGTAGACGCATCCGAAGTTGTGGTGGACGCTCGCCCCCTATCCACACCTATGACTAGCACGTCATATTCGGAGTCTCTGAGATCGCGAGCAGCGGATTGCACGCGAGCATCCCAGTGAACTTCATTCCAGACCAGCATGAGAACACGCCTTTTCACCGCTTCAGTCATACCGTCTCCCCCAGTTTTCTGACCTTTGGAACCCATGCTAGCCGTCGACGAAGAGAGCCTCAGACGCAAGGGAGCGGATGGGTCTAGTTGCCAAGGAACTCCTCCATAGCGTGTTTCACCTGTTCGAGGCAGGGGCCGCCAAGTCTCAAGCGTGAGACCGTCAACTCGCTCATTTCTCTGGAAGGCAGCCATGGAAAACGTCCTAACTGGCAAGATTTGCAAGGGGTATCTTGGCTCAATCATGAATACATGAAATTATGCGAGGAACTCAAATGTCATTTGAGCCATGGCTGGCTGAGAGCCGCATGATCTTGTCCAGATGAAGATTGGCAGAACGAGCCCTGCGACAGCCAGGGCTCGTGCAGCTGATTTGTCTCGTTTAGTTCGCCGTTCCCTTAGTGAGTCTGGGGTTTGTCTGTTCCAAGCTAGCGGGAACTTGAATCTCCGACGATCACTGAATAAGAACCATGTGGCATGACCCCAGTTGCCTTGACCATGCCGGAGTTAGTCCGCCATCAGCTGGTCGCTAGAGAGCTTGGCAGACTGCTTCTGCCCAAACCGTTCGAGCGAGATCTCCACTATGAAGGCGGTGGAGGTGCAGATGGATCTGCTCAGGGCTGCAGCGCTGGGCGAGTTTGCCTTGATTCTCTCGGGGCAACCATCGAGAAGATTCGATCTTGCACACATTCGCCCGCTTGGCTCGCTCGAAGATGCCCCAAGACAGGTTCATAGCCTTCATCCCCATCTCAGCGCGCCAGCGATCGCCCGTTTTCCTCAAAACACCCACCAGTTGGCAAGCCTCAATCGTGCCAACGCCATGGCTCAGTGACTCTCAGTAGCGGAGGTCACGAATCAGAACCCTCTTCCTGCCACACCTAGCAATCGCCGCACACTCCCAGATTCAAGTGTTGCGACCACCATCGGAACTCGCAGAACCCCTACGTCACACAGCGATCAACATCCTCGCGGCGTTGACAAACCGTTGCCACAACAACGTCATCGACCAAGATTCATCGGTTGAACGGAGTATGAACGACTAACTGCATCCTCAGCAACAGACAGTATCTGCACTGTGTCGACTAGAAAAGAGTCAATTTCGAAAGCTGGTGGCCGATCGTTGAATAGTACGATCGTACGAACATCACCATCAACAATCTGCTTTTCTAGGGATGCGGCCCAACGAGCCCTTTGGTCGTCGGTTGTTATGGCAGACAGTCTCTCCACTCGGCGTGGAATGGGATAAACAGGGGCCTGACCCGTGTGCCAGTAAACGCGAGCGGCATCCGTAGAAGCGATGCCGCCCGACAAATGAACGTCAGGCGGGATCAAAGTTGACATTGGATTAGCGCGAATGTTGGAATATCCGATTCCATCGGAACTGGCTCTTTGAACAAACTTGCTCTGCTCGTAAAGTAGAAATGAAGCAAAACCAACCCCAACAAATAAGAATGCGGATTGCCTCAGAACTCTTCTCCTCCTACCCAGGTAACTTGATTCAGATGCTAGGGCCCGTCCCCTATTCTCATGGACTGCTACGGAGAGACCAGCAGCCACGAGAGCAAGCCAGGGGGCCAAGATCGGAATCGCCAGGCGCGCGTTGAGTGGGTCAATCTTCGTTGACAGTTGAGAAAAAGCTGTCGCCAGAATCAAAAGGTACACAGCAGACAGCGTCGGGAGTGCGGACCGTGCAAATTTCGAAGTCATGAGCAACCAGGTGGCCGAAGCAAGAAGCAAGAAAAACACCGTCAGAACAATGGCCCCAACCAGAAGATTGTCCCGGGCTCTGTACAACACAAAGGACGAAGCGGCTTGAGCCGCATCAGAAGCAAGACGCTCAGGGGTAGCTGCGCCCCAAGAGGTTCTACTCCCCAGTGGCCCAGAGTCATTCGAGATATTCCATGCCACCTGCGACAGTACGACCGTACCAAGGATTAGGAGACCGATCATTGGCTTTTGCAGATCTCTGGGGAGGCCCTGTCGCTGTCGCTCAGCTACCCAGACAATGGTCGTAATCAGAAACACCACCAGTGCCACAACACCGATGTAACGGATGAGAAATGCGCAACCTCCAAGCAAAGCGACAAAAATCCACTGCATCGATCCTGCAAATGGTCGCCGTATCACGCGGGTAGCTGCCGTTAGGAAGCCCATGAAGACTGCAATGAACGCTGGCTCCGACCAGAGCATTGATGAAACTATTGGCAGAGCAGGAGTTGTCGCAAGCAGTAGGGCGGAGATGGCCCCCAGCCATTTGCTACTCCCGCACAAGCAAGCCAGTTTGAAAGTTAGCAAGATTGCTGCGCACGTGGATACCAGATTTATGACAATGGCCGCATCCGTCATATTCACGATACCGGCGACGGAACCAACAACAAGTAGAAACGGCGTGCCGACTGGAAACGAAGTGGGCACTCCGCCGTGATACGCGGTTAGGCGACCGTTGCCAACTAACTCGCGTGCGGAGGAAAGGTATGTGACTGAATCAGGTGACGCCCCTATGCCTTGTCTCGTTGAGATGAGTATGGCTGAAATAGCAATGAGTAGCGCTACAGCAATGACGATGTACACCGCGATGTCACTTGAGCGAGTCCCAGAAGGTGCTACCCTCATAGTTTCCTAACCATTCTATTCGACCCCGATCGACCGCTTTGTTCCAGTCCACTTTCCACGGATCCCTTTCCTCACCATACCCGTCACTGATATCGAGTGACCTGCCCCCGTTTAGTGGACCAGTGCCATTGTGAGTCGGTGGCCTGCCCTTTGTTTTCGGTCCGCCCTGATTGGGAGTCAGTCGGGTTTGGTGCAGGTGAAGATTTCAGCGTACTCGGTGGGGGTCTTGTAACCGAGGCTGGAGTGCCGTCGTATGTGGTTGTAATCGCGGTGCCAGCCCGGTCAGCTCGACGCGGGCGTGCAGGGTCGTAGCGAAAGTGCTGATGTTTAAGAACTCTTCGCCTTGGCGTAAGTGGAACGATTCGACGTACCCGCTTTTCCAGGGTTCTCCCGGTGGGATGAACGCCAGATGCACGACCCCGGCAACCCACTGGGCCAAGGCTCGGCAGGTGAATTCGGGCCCGTTATCCATGTGAAGAACCTTCGGCATCCCATGGGTCAGGGCGAGGCGCGCGAGGATGTCGACGACGTCTTCCTCGGTGATCGAAACATCCACGGTGTCGTCCAGGACCAACCTGGTGTGTTCGTCGATGATGGAGGCGACCTTGAAACCGGTGCCGTCTTCGAGGTGGCCGGCTTGGAAATGGATCGCCCACACATGATGCGGATACAACGCCGCGGTGGGTGCGGAGCTGGTGGATGCTCCGCGGCCTTTAAGGCGCCGGCGGATCGGCACGCGCAGGCCCTCTTCGCGCCATAAACGCTGGGTTTTCTTGTGATTCACGCACCACCCGTAGTCGCGGGCATCGTGGTGAGCGCGACGGTATCCCCACCTGGGATGCTTCGCGGCATGCGTGCACAGCCAGGACCGCAGGCCCGCATCCGGATCCGTTGGCTTCTGGCTTGCGAGCGGCCTGCGAAACGTCGTGCGCTGTAGCTCCACGACCTGGCAGGCCTTGCGCTCGGACAAATCAAGCTCGGTGATCAGTTCATGGGCGGCGGCCCGCTTAGCGCGCGGACCTAGAATTTTCCCTTGGCGATCTCCTTCAGTGCTGCTTTCTCCACCTCCACGTCGGCCAGCAAACGCTTCAACGTCGCGTTCTCCGTCTCAAGTTCTTTGAGGCGTTTGGCGTCATCGATGTTCATGCCGCCGTAAAGGGCACGCCTGCGGTGGAAACTGGATTTGGAGATACCCAGCGTCCGGCACACCGACGCCAGGTCTTCAGCGTTGGCCAGCAGTTGATCGGCCGGGCCTAACAGACGCACGATCTGCTCAGGCGACTTCCTTCGAGAAGTAGTCATGATGCTCATCCTTCCGTCAGCCAAGCCGGCGATCAGGACTCCCATCAACACTGGACCAAAAGACTGGGGTCATGCCACAAGGGAGACTGTGGTGGTCGGTTACGACGAGGTAGTCAGGGTGGACGTCGGTCAGAACGCGCTGGACGTGTGCGCCGTTGACGTCAAGAGTGAACGGTTATTGGATCAGGAAACTGAAGTCACTAAGGCCGCGATTAGGAAAGTCTTCGATTCCGCCTATGGGCTTGGTGAGGCGCTGCTGTTGGTTGATCAACTGCATTCGATCAGCGCGCTGGCGATGACGTTGGTCCAGTTGATGGGATTGGAGGCTGCCTACCTGTCGGGGCTATCCATGCGCAGGTTGGCGGATCTGCATCCTGGTAAATCCAAGACCGATACCGTGAGGCATTCATCATCGCTGATGCAGCTCGCACGGTCCTGCAGTTGCTGCGACGGTTGACCCTGGCGTACGAGGCGCAAAGGGAACGGTCAGTGCTCCTAGGTTAAGGCGACCTAGTTGGACATATCACCGCCGCCATCAACCGGTTGCGGGGGCTGTAGGTTCTGAACTACCCCAGCGTGAAAGAGCGTCGGCAGAGAAAATTTCTCCCCGAGATAGTGCTGCTGTTGCTGATCGAAACTGGCGCAGACGACACGTCGCGGCATGCATCTTGCGCGCCCCATAGACCGGATATATCGCCCCGTGAATGCGGGCGCGTCCCTGCATAAGGGATTGCTCGCGCAGCCGTTGGGTGCAGCCAGGTCGAGTGTTGGCAGCGCGACAGCCTTGTGCGGTGATGAACCCACGTTCGTTACGTGCCAGGGTGACACAGGTTAGTTCGACCCCAAGACAATCCTTGAACAGGTAAGTGAGTCGAACTATCTCGTCGTGGGGCGCATCGACACGTTGCTTGCGGGAAACGATAGGGCCGCCGTCATGGTCCTAGCCACCCGTCGCGGCTTTGCGTTTTCGTGATTCAGGTGTTTGATCTCGGCACGCTCATCGACTGCCCCTGGGCGCAAGCATGCGTGGCCCTCTGCCTGGAGGCGCCAACTTCGCACCACCTCGAGCCCCCAGCAGGGATGCTGTTTCCTTCATCGCCTCAAACCTCGTGGCGTGTTCAGGGATGGCCTGCCCGGCAATGCGCACCGTACACTCGAACATATTTGTTGAATGGTGATTCCGCCTGGCGTTCTCCTTCGACGGGAATCGGAACAACATCCTGGGCAGTTCAGCCAACCCCCTGCGCTCAACTTTGCAAGGGCACCAGACCCCGTTGGCTCCGAGTGAGGCCTGACCACAAACAGGGGCTAGATGCCGCTACATGCTACTCTTGTCTGATTTGTGAATTGGCTTGGCAATCCTGTTTAGAAAGGCAAGCGCAAGGGAGATCGGCGGAGGATGCCGAAGTACATGATACGCATCGCCGATGGACAATCTCTTCTGTCGTATCAATGTCCGAATGCACGAAATTGCACCTCGAGCCTCAATCAGCCGGTAACTCTGGTTTGCGGTTTGCTGAAAGTAGTAATCAGTGAGGCGGCGTGCCGCACCGAAAGTCTGAATGGGATCCGAATTCAACCGACCCTTCATTGAAAAGGTATAGAAAACCTCTGCATTCGGGACCAGGACAAAGTCGGAGACTTCGCTTAATCTCAACCACAATTCGTAGTCCTCAAGATGAGCAAGCCCCAAACTCGAAGCCAGAGGCGAACTCACGCGATTGCCCATGATTAGAGTTCCGCTTGCTGGAACGAAGTTTCCCAAAGTGACGAGTGTCTTATGAGCAACTGTCGCTTTCAGTACAGTAGGTTGTTGAACGCTGTTCCAAAAACGGCGGTAGTATCTCGGAGCGGCAATTTCTCTCCCCGATTCTTCAAGAAGTCGAACTCTGGGTACAGCAACTCCGACGCTTGAATCCGAGAGGGCACCAGCCAATAGGTTTTCGATTGCCCTCACGGCCATAAAGTCGTCTCCACTCAAAACCACATGGGGCTTGCCTCTCGCAATTTCGTAGAAGCACTTTAGGCCTTCATGGAATCCAATATTCCTCTCTCGCACTTTAAGGTGCACGGTGGTAGTTTCACCGAAGATCCCTTTCTTGAGTTCTGATCTGATTACTGATTCGGTAGCGTCAACTGAGGCATCGTCATAAATCCAAACGTCTGCGTGACAATCTCCGAGAGCGGCGGCTAGTGATCGAAGGCTTTGTCTGACTGTTGTTTCGTGGTTGTAGGCAAAAACGCCGATCACCACATCACTCGACAAGGCGACTCACCCGATTAACAGACGCGATCACCCTTGAAGCATCTTCAAGAGTGAGGTGCTCTCCCATTGGGAGACTAACCATACGCTTGGCTAATCTTTCCGCCTGAGCACTCGAGTGCACGATGCTAGTTTCTGAGATAGGCAGGTCAGGCAAGGCGTAGGGGTAATGAACTCCAGTAGGGATGCCCTCATCCTTGAGTGCGTCCTGGAATCGGTGACGATCACCTACTTCTACGACGTATTGATGCCAGACTGGCATGGTCCCCGGACGAGGCTGAAGCGCGCGAAGTGCAGAATCTCCTGTGAGGCCGGCGCTGTACAACTCTGCAACTCTCCGACGCTGTTCATTTGCTTCGTCCAGCAAACCAAGTTTGGCAAGCAGCACATAAGCTTGGATGGAATCGAGCCTTGAATTTCGGCCGATTATCAGATGGTCGTGCTTTCCACGGCGGCCGTGGTTCCGGAGACGTCTTGCCAGATCGGCGATTTCGCTACTGTCAGTGGAGATGCAACCGCCGTCACCCCAGCAGCCGAGATTCTTACCAGGATAAAAGCTAAAGGCTCCAGCCAATGCCAAGTTCCCAGTCATGACTCCGTGAACAGAAGCGCCGTGACTCTGCGCACAGTCTTCAAAAACAAGTATGTCGGGCCCAACAATCCCAATGATTTCGGAAACATCAATGGGTCTTCCGTGGAGGTGAACGGGAAGAACAGCACTTGGTTTAAGTCTCAGCGCATCAGCAAGATGGTCCATAGAGAGGAGTCCGTCCTCCGATACATCAACCAGAATTGGAGTGGCTCCTACGCGAACGATCGCCTCAAGTGTAGCGACAAAGGTAAGTGATGGGACAACGACCGACATGCCGGGGCCAACCCCAGCGGCCTGCAACATGATTTCCAATGCGTCAGTACCGTTACCGACGGCTATTACAAACTGGGATCCGAGATAGTCCGCAAATTCATCTTCAAACTGTGAGATTGATGCCCCATTGACGAAGTCAGACTCTTGCACCGTCTGGGCTACCTGAGTCAAGACACTCCCAGTTATTCGCCGATTCGCATGAAGGGGGTCGTAGAATTTCATTAGGAACCAATGCGTCTGGCTGGATTACCTGCGTAGGTTCCAGGGTGAAGTATTGATTTGACCACTACTGCCCCAGCACCGACGGTTACTCCTGAAACTATGTGAGAAGGAAGAATTGTGGCGCCACTACCAATCAGTACGCCATCCTCTATTTCGGTAGTTTCCATCCTTGAAGCATCCCCAAATGCTCGGCGACCACCTGTAAAGCGGTCGTTGACAAAGTTCACACCATGGCCGACGAACACTTCCTTTCCCAGGGTTACTCCTGAGCAGATGAAGGTGTGGGATTGGACTCTTGAACCCGGTCCAATCACGCAATTGCTCTGGATTTCGACAAATGGTCCAATAAAGACGTTGTCTCCGAGTGTGCAGTCATACAAATTGGAAGGCTGAACAATGCGTACGTTCCTTCCATAGACAACGTTTCGGCACTTAGTCTCGTCAAATTCGATCACCGAGACTTGTCACCTCCATGAATTAAAGTGGCAAAACTGCCTGCGGGATCAGGCGCGTGCTTGGCTGGCTAATCTATCAATGATCGCCACTGCAGCGGAGGCTTCATTAGCCACGATGGCGGAGTTCTCTAGCCCGGCAAGCGCATTGCACACTTCCACAAGCACTCGCCTATGCCCTCTGCCGTAGACATCTGGGGGTGCGTCTAGATCACCAGAGACCTCCTCATGAATTGTAGGCAGTGGACAACTTGGGACACTCCATTCAACAATGCGGTCGACTGCAAAACCCCCTATGACAACACTCCCCTTGGACCCCAAGAGCGAGAGCGATCCTTCCAGGTCGTTCGGACGCGTCGCTGTTGTTGCTTCAATCAGCCCCAATGCACCCGACTGGAACTTCAATATCGCGACTGCTGTATCGGGTGCTTCAATCGCGGCGCCAAATGTGCCCTGAAAGCCTTGGGCGTCCTCTAAAGGTCCCATGAACCAGGAGAGCAAGTCGATGTGATGACTGGCTTGATTGGCGAGGACTCCACCGTCCATTGACCAGGTTCCGCGCCAAGCTGCTTGATCAAAGTACTCTTGACGCCGCGTCCATCTCACTCGCACAGTTGCCATAAAGATCTCGCCAAGATGGCCTTGAGTAAAGGCTTCGTGTGCCGCAAGCACTGCTTCGTTGAAACGGTTCTGTTTCGCCACGAATAACTCTCGTCCCCGCTTCTCGGATTCTGCAATCATCCGCATCGCATCTGCTCTCGTCAAAGCCAGGGGTTTTTCGACAAGAACGTGGCGAAGGTGGCTAAGACCAAGAATGCTGTGATCAACATGCAGACCAGAGGGAGTGCATACGATCAGAACATCAAACTCCTTTTGGTCAAGCATTCGCCCGAGGGACAGAAACGTGTCGGTCGACGAGGGGGCGTTCTTCAACGCAGCCGGGTCAATATCACATACTGCCACGAGTTTAGCTAGTTCAGCAGGTATGGAATCAAACGCTTCAAAATACTTTCTCGAAATGCGACCAACGCCAACAAGGGCGAATGTTGTAGCTCCCATTTATCCCCCAAGTAACAATACATCTGAAACAGAGACGCTATCACCTCCTGCAAGGCTTCGGTCGCTCAACAAGATGGGTTCGGGCGTATGTTCTGGTCGGTGCCCTAGGAAACCTTGTTGTGGCGCTACTTGGTGTGAGTGGTGCAGTCTCGCGTCAGTCTTCCTGTCACGTAGATAAGGGAGGGTCGGCACTTGTTGGACAGAGCCGATAAAGATGAAAGGACCAGCAGTTATCCCGGCCAAACGGGGAGATCCCGTGCTTCATTAAGGAGTGGGCGTAACGTTCTGAGCTCAACACACGCTCCGGGAAGCCGAGCATTGGGGCAACATCCGAATCACTGGATCCGAAAAGGGCGAGCAGCCTGACTCGTGAATTCACTTGATGAGTGTTGTGATGTGTCCATGCAGTCGATGAAGCGCCTTCTTTCGGCCCCGGAGAAGAACGAACCGCGCAGTAGGATCTGGCAAAGTTGCGTCCTATTGTTTGGTCAGTCTGCACCTCACCAACATAATCGGTCCGGATTTAACTTGGAACAGTACTTCTGGCCCTATCGGTAGGAATCTAGAGTTTCAAGGTAGACCGCAAGATAGGCTTTCGCTACCGAGTCGAATCCCCAGATGGCTTCCGCTCGATTGCGTGCCTGGGCACCGAATCTTTCTCCTCGATGCTTGTCCGTGAGTACCTGCGCAAGACTTCTTGCCAATCGCTGGACGTCGAACGGCGGTGCCAAGAAGCCGGTCTCACCATCCATGATGATGTCTGGCAGTCCTCCAACGTTGAAAGCCACGACGGGCGTCCCGCACATCTGGGCTTCCATAGCGGTTAATGGCATGTTGTCCTCGCGACTGGGAACGGCGAGTACATCGGAGGCGCTATAGGCAGCCACAAGAGTATCGCTTCTCTTGACGCTACCAATCGTGCGAATATCAAATCCGCTGGGAAGTTCATCCATTGTCGGTCTCGGTCCGACGATAAGCAGCTGTATGTTAGCCAGGGGCGACGGTAGGTGCTCTAGGGCTTGCGCGAGTAGATCGAAGCCTTTTCTCTGGTCCGATACTCCAGCCGATGCGACAAATCCGATCACCGGACGGGCGGGGTCGAGTCCGAGGCTTTGTTTGGCCACCCTCTCTTCAATCCCTTCGAACCGTGCGGGATCGATTGGGTGCGGGATACGAGTGACGGGCCATGATTCGAAGAGGCTGCTGTCCCTTGCGGCGTCTGTCAGCCAAGTACTTGCTGTGATAATTTGAAATTCAGACCAGGTCTTCCGTTTGCGCTCCCAAGTGTTGCGGTCAATATCCCACCCGCGCTCATCCGCCGGTCTGTTCTCTTTTGTGTACCCGATACGCCATCGGGCTTCGGGGCTGTCCACTCCGTAGTGCTCGGTTCCGCAGAATGCCCACATGTCATAGAGAGACATGACCACCGGCTTCTGGATCTTGCCGATTTCCTCAATAGACAGAAAGCCATCGGTTACCCAGTGGAGATTTACGATGTCTGCGGAACTCGCGTTGATGTCCCGTGCTGACAGGCTTCCGAACTGAGCCGGTGAGCGCCAGGTCTTCACCGAAGACTGTTGGAACTTCCATAGCATTCGGTCCGCTCGTCGTGCCGCCTCGAAGCGGGGGCCTTGCGCGCTGATGAGACGGGAATCAACGCCGATGGACTCAAGGGCACGATTTACTGCATTGGCAGCACGGGCGGCGCCACCTCCATCGGAATACGTACTGAGATGCAGAACACGAAGGGGCACGCTGTCAGCGTATCCGTCGAGGGCTAGTGCCACTGCGAAGCGTCACGGCCGTACATGGATTTCCACAGGATGTCCTCGTAGACGACCTTGATGCCTGCAGGAAGGGGAGTCAGTGGCATTGAATGAATGGCGTCGTCTGTATCGGGAACCAGGCGAAGGTCGCCCGATTGGTAGGCAGCGCTCGCGTGCATGCCAGACGCGATCGGGATGGCTACGCGGGTGATGTCCTTCATGAGGTTGATCAGATAGCCCAGGCTCGTGGCTTGACCGGAGGCAATGACACGTGTTTCAGCGCTTCCGTTGTGGTTGGAAATCCAGTGCAGCAGCCGCGCCGCTGCATCATCGGCGGTGATGTAGTCACGGAGGGTGTCGAGAGGAACGAACATCGTCAAGGGTTGCTTTGTGACGCTGGTGAGCGCCAATCGGGAGATTAGGCCTTGGAGTTTGGATAGATCCTGGCCCGGTCCGTAAAGGTTGGCGATGCGCGCGATGACCACCCCCATAGAGGACCCCAGGGTCCTCATGGCCGCGTTCTCTTGATCGATTTTCAACTGGCCGTATGCGCCCAGTGGTCGGGGTTCGCTGCTGGATGAGAAGGGCGGAAGGCTGCTGCCTGCGTAGACCCCACCGGCGGATGATGCAAGAGCGAAGACCCCACCAGTAAGTCCACCCAGGGTCTCGCTCATGGCTTCTAGACAGCCCTCAAACACCCGAAGCTCTTCGGCAGTCTCCTCAGGGCTACTTGCTGTAGTCGCGCGTCCCGCGGTCCAGGCGATGCCCCAGGCGCGGGCCTGGGTTGACTCGACCATCGCGCGTAGCTCAACGGCGTCGGCTCGAATGACTTCAACGGTTGCCTCGGCGTCCGACCAGGGTACGTGTTCGTTGGTCACAACTTGGCAGCACTGGTCGGACGCGACTCGTCGCAGAGCAGAGCCGAGCAGGCCGCCGGCACCGATGATCCAAAGAATCACTGGTTCATCGGATCGGTTTCGGTGGCCCGTGGATCGAAGGTCGAGGCGGGGTCTCGAACAACTACATACAAGGGCTTACCCAGGCTCATGTTGGTTGCCGCACCGACGTACTGCGCGATGATTCCCAAGCTCAGTAGCATCGCGCCACCGATCAGCATTAGCGCGACGAACGTCGATGCCCAGCCGGCGATGATGATCTCGCCGGTGATGCGCTCGTAGAGAACCCAGATGCTCACGGCTGCACCCATGAGAACGAAAAGAACACCAAGCCAGGAGACGAAGAACAGCGGGCGGGTGCCGCTGGAAACGATCAGCCGCCCGAAGTGACCAAGAAGGCGCCGGTAGGTGTAGTTGCTGGCGTCGCGCCCCTCGCGTCGAGCGACTACCGGACATGTCGTGGCATCGGCGACGACCCAACTCAGCGCGACGTCCAGGTAGACACCCGTTCCCGTATATGCCGCGACGCTTCGGCCGATTTCCCCGAGGACTAGTCGATAGCTGTTGAATTCGGCGAATCCGTCGTTTGCGAGGGCACCGGCGAAGAGTTTCTTGACGACCTTTGAGGCAAGATTCCGAATTGACGAGTGGGGCGGAGCATTCGTAGGGGTTCCGTAGACGAGCTGAGCACCTTGGTCATACGCGGTGTCGAGCATCCCGGGGATGTAGGTGGGGTCCTGTTGTCCGTCCTCGTCCATGGTGACGATCCAGTCGCCGCCAGAGGAAGTCATTCCCGCCAGCGTTGCCGCGTGCTGCCCGAAATTCCGGCTCAGCCATAGAGGCCGCACCCAGGAGTAACGCTGAGACAGTTCCCGGAGTACTTGATCGGAGCGCCCCGGTCCGCGATCCCAGACGAGCAGCACTTCTTCGACCATGAATTCACGGCCTTGGGGGGTGGTCTGGGGAATTGTGTAAGCCTCCAGTTCCTCCATGAGGGCGGGAAGGGTGCTCTCCCCCTGGTACACGGGGATGACCACGCTCAGACGAACTCGGCTCAC
>Ga0102945_1000056_pt1 | contig 45396 bp, 38 predicted proteins | sample SalPonred_H2O_MG_FD_78207 | JGI IMG/M metagenome (GOLD analysis project Ga0102945, IMG submission 78207) | Salt pond water microbial communities from South San Francisco under conditions of wetland restoration - Salt Pond MetaG R2_restored_H2O_MG ...
CAACCGAGTATGACAATATTAATCCTACTCATTATAAAAACCTAAGCAAGCAGCCGTGGGAAATGATGATTGATGTTTGGGGTGCTGAAGCTTTTGTTAAGTTTTGTGAGATGAATGCTTTTAAGTATCGTATGCGTATGGGTAGTAAGCCTGGTAATGATGTTAATCAGGAGTTGGATAAGGCAAGGTGGTATGAGGATAAAGCTAGGAGTATTAGAGAATCAGGTTTAATTAAATAGTAATAGTTATGAGTAAAGTAAGTAAGACAGTTTCGAAAAGCAAGGAGATTGAAAGGTATAAGTTGAAATTTATCATGCACCTAGATCAGGCCATGGCAAATTACGAAGGTTTTTACCGAGAGGATTTAGATGAGCAAGTAAATAAGCTTGATGAGATTAAGGGATCGGATGGGTTTAAAAATCGCAAGGAGAAATCTGAAGCTTTTAAGTTTCAAAAGGATAAGGTTAAGGCCATGCGTAAATCGATTAAGAATTACAAAAACATTAATTACAAGTTGCTAGATATTGTTAATAGTAACATGGGTGAATCTTCAACTGATAGGTTGGAAGGTGTTGGTGAGGTGATTGATAATATTGTTAACGAATTGTTTGATAATGAAAAGAACCTTGATATGAGTATTTTGCTTACCGCTTATTTCCAGGGTGAGCTTAATGATGTATTAACTAAGATTAAAAAGATTTTGAATGAGACAGAATAAAGGGGTAAACTCTAAGATAGAAAGAAGGGATGTTACGTATATTCCTCACTTAAATATTAACAGGATAAAAAGAGAGACATTAAAGTTTAACCAGGGTAGTTTGTTTTTTAATAAGTTCTACTCTAGTGAAACTGGGCTTGTGAAAGTAATGTCATCTCATTTCTTTTATAACGAAAATGATCTTTGTCATAAAGGATAAGCAAACTTAATTTCCATGGAAAAAGGTAAGATAGATAGTATTAAGGATTTCCGGAAGGAAAGAGGGATAAGCATGGAGAAGGTTTCTGATAGTATCGGTGTATCAAGACAAAAGTACAGTAGGTTTGAAAGGGGTGATGGGTTTTTAACCATTGAAGAGTTAGACAATCTATTGGAGTTACTTGACTTAGGGGTTTACGATGTTAAGCCCCAGGTTGAGGTTGTTAAGGTTGGAAATGAGCAGATTGAGATAAACGCTAAACAAAAGGCTGTTATTAAAAAACAATCAAGAGTCATGGCAATACAATCTGATATTATTGTTAAATTAGTGGGAGATGTTGAAAGACTTAAAAAACTGATCGAACAAATAAACAAGGTTTCCAATGAAGAGCAAACGGTTAAAAGAATACAAACTGATATTTCGAAAATCAAAAAAAGATTCTGTTGAGTTCGATCAGATTAATAAAGCACTTGATTTTATTAGAGATGATGTCGGAAAAGGAGGTGAAGATCTTTATTTAGTTTTTCATAAATCAGGAAGATTAACTTTAAAGTATGACAATTTGAAATAATTTTTATATATTCGTAATCGTATCTGATTTTTGTGCCAAGCTTTTGAAATTACTGTAAGCTTTTTCCAAATTAAGAAACCCACCAATACCCCGGTGGGTTTTTTTATTGATTAATTTTTTTCTTTTATATAGAAAGATAATTCGTATATTTGTAGAAAGTAACAATTAAATTAAAGTTTATGAGTAAAGAATTAACAGCAGAGAATTTTAAAGAAATCAAGCTAGATGTAAAGCTAGTAAGAGGTGTAGGCGATTTAAGGAAAGCCTTGATTATGGAATTAGTTGATAACAAACTACCTGTTAACGAGGATGGTTTTGTTAGCTTCACTTACGATCAGTTAAGAGATATTACTGGTTTCTTTAAAACAAGTACAGTTTATAACGATACCTCTAGGTTGGTTATAGATGGTTTTTTGGAAAAGAAAGTTTATGGTAGAAGGTTTAACGGTTATAAACCAACACAGAAGTATCACACTTTAAAACATTAATTATGGGGTATATTATGAATACAAGCTTCTCACCCGAGGTAGCTTATGAGCATGGTGTTAATGCAGCTGTCATACTTGGGGATATCGAGAAAAGGTTAGAGATGGGTGAGGTTAATCCGGATGCTTCTTTTGATGGTACCATGTGGTGTGACATGTCTGTTTATTACTTAGCTAACTGTTTCTACTTTATGACAGTTAAACAAACTGAGAGAGCTTTAAAAGATCTTTTGGATAGCGGTATTGTTAAAGTTAGGGATCACAAGGAACCGGATTATAAATGGTATACTATCGATTGGAAACTGTATAAGAAAACGGTTGTCAAGGGCTTGCAAGCAAAGGAGGATATAATGGATTACAATAACGAATTTTACAGTAAATAATGGGGTATTTTTCAAACAATTTAGCTAATGCTGAAGGTATTGGTAAATCAGTGGTGCTTACTTGCGTTTACTTCTATTGCAATAAGAATAGAGAAAACAAAAGGAACCACAAGAAAGGTCACTATTGGACTTGGCTTACCGCTAGAAGTATAGCTGATAGCATAGGAGGTATTAATAAGACTTCAGCACACAGATACTTAGTTGAAGCAGAGAAAGACGGTTATATCGTATCAGATAGATTTAATGTCAAGAGTTATGATAGGACAAAATGGTATCGTCCTACTAAGAAATTAGTTAAGATAATGCTGTCTGATTTTGATTATAATGAAGAGAAATTAATAGCTAAATCTGAACTTATAATCGACAACTATTTAGATGAGAAATTAGGTGAAATTCAGGAGCAAAAAGACCAGTTAGACTTTGAGAAAAAAGTGGTGAATGACCAAATTTCAGAAATACAGAAAAAGGGTGGGGTGTCCCGAATCGGGAAATCTCCAAAACCGTTGAGTCTAGGGCGTTTTACTAAGGTTAAAAACACTCAAGGGGGGGTGTCCCAAATCGGGACAACAATACCATATATATATAACTCTAATATATTTATTACTAATAGTCTTACTTATTTATGTTTATTATACAACACACATGCGTGCGAGAAATCAACTAAAGAAGTAAGACAAAAAGAACAAGGAAATAGAGAAGAAAAAAATGGGATTTTTGATATCAATGGAAGGTTAAAGAAAATCGAATATTCTGAGAAGCTAACTAAGACTGAAAAAATCCAATATGTCAAAAGAAAAGAATCTAAGGAGTTTTTTGATAATTGCAGAAAGCTTTACCCAGGGAGAACAAAAGGATTGGAAATAGAGTTTAGTAATTTTTTGAAGAAGTATCACAAATCCGAATGGAGCACTTTTAACCCGATCACCGATTTGATTGAAATTAAGAAAGCTATCTTTTCGCAGATGAATGAACGGAAGCTTATCAAAAAGCATAGACCTGATTACTTCATACCACAATGGAAGCATTTCTCCACATGGGTTAATAATCGTTGTTGGGAAGAATCACCTGATCCTATCATGGAAGAGATAATGGAAGAAGTGGAAGCTGACAACAAAAAGCAAGCAGAAAAGAAAAGATTGATTGAGGAAGAAGAGAAAAACATGGAATACGTCAGAACAGTTTTAGCAAACAAAAAACAGTAATTACAAAATGGAAAAGTTAGAAACAGTATCACGGTACATCAAATCAGGTTTAAGTGTTATACCTTGCCTTGATGATAAGAGGCCAGCAATCAGATGGATTAGATACCAAGAAGAGATACCATCTTTCGAATTAATGAAAGAAACTTACGCAAAGCATGATAACTTCGCTTTGATATGCGGAAAGGTTTCCGGAGGTATTGAAGTAATCGATGTTGATTGCAAGTATGACTTAACAGGTAAGCTAGCTTCAAAGCTTAGTAGCATGCTTAAAAAGCAGATAACAGACTTTACTGATAAAGTTGTAGTACAAGAAACAGTAAACAAAGGGTATCACTTGATATACCGTTGTGATGAGATACAAGGGAATCAGAAGTTAGCATTCCGAAGTACTACCGAAGAAGAGTTAAAGGAGAACCCTAAAGAAAAAAGAAAAGTTTTAATTGAAACTAGAGGTGAGAAAGGCTATATCCTTATTCCGCCATCAAAAGGGTACACGGTTACTTCAGGAGACTTGCTTAATATCCAAAAAATAACACCATCGGAAAGACAAACGATTTTAAGAGCTTGTAAGAGCTTTTCTGAATACGACAAGACAGATGCACTGAATGAGTTAAGGAAAACCCATCAGATGTTAGAAAAAGGGGGTAATAAGCAATTTAACACCATCAAGTCACCACTAGATGACTACAATGAGAATGGTGATGTTGTTGGTTTACTTCGAAATAATGGCTGGACTGTAGTGTTTGAGACTAGCGATAAGGTTGCTTTGAAAAGGCCAGGGAACACTAAAGCTAAGCATTCGGCCTACTATGATAAAAACAAAAAGTGGTTTACTGTATTCTCTAGCTCAACCGAGTTCGAGACTGAGAAAGCCTACCTACCGTATGCGGTTTATGCTGTATTGGAATGTAATAATGATTACGCTGAAGCAGTTAGGAAATTATCTGAAGATGGTTACGGTGAAAGCGAAATGATTGAGTCAAGCGATTCATACCAACACTCGCCATCTAAGGTTAAACAAAAACCAAAGTACAACAAATGGGAGGATATATCTTTCTTAGATGTTGATGAGAGTGATTTTGATCTTAGTGGTGAAGATTTACCTTTCTTATCAAAGGAAGGGGATGAGGATGAGTACTTTGATATGATCGAGAATAACGGTTTAGAAATGGGGTTAACTACCGGAATCCCTAAGTTAGACAAGTACTTCAGACATAAGCAAGGTAATTTTGTTATAATCAATGGCTTGGATAACGTGGGTAAAACATTCTCCATCAATTATCTTATGGCTTTATGCTCTCTTATCAATAAATGGAAGTTCTTAGCTTTTTGTGCTGAAAATAAGGAAGGTCAAATTAGAAGAAACTTTATTCAGTTTGCATCAGGAAAACATTACAACGAGCTTACATCTGAGGGCAAAAAAAAGTGGAGAAAATGGTCTTATGATCACTTGTATTTAATCAAGGTTGATGGGATATATAACTACAGAAACCTTTTGGTAATGGCTAAAGAGGTTTGTGATAGAAAACCTGTTAATGCTATATTCATTGATCCTTACAACTCACTTGATATAGACTTATCAAAGGAAGATTCTAGAATGACTGAGCATAACTACCACTACAAAGCTTACACTTACTTTAGACAGTTCTGTAGACAGTTTAATGTTTCGATATACTTGAGTATGCACCCTTATACCGGAGCATCTAGAAATACCGACAAGGAAGGTTTTGTTAAACCACCAACCAAAGCTGATACTGAAGGAGGTCAGAAAGCAGCTAACAGGGCTGACGATTTTGTAACAATGCACAGGTATGTTGATGATTCAGCTAGAAGAAAAGTGAGTCAATGGATTGTTAGAAAAATAAAAGATACTGAAACTGGTGGTAGGCCAACATCACCTGAAGAAATTGTCGAGTTAGAACTATATGCTGGATTATGGAGATTTAGAGAAAAGGTTACAGGTAAAGATCCGGTTGTGGAATACCACAAAAAAGGATTCGTTCAAAAGGAAGTTGATTTCGATAAAGTTGAACAAGAACAGAAAAAAGTTATTGAGAAAAAAGAAGAAAGTAAATCGAATGATTTTTATAGTAACAAGACTTTAAAACAAGTAAGTAGGACTATTGATAAGGATTTAGATATAAATACTTCTTTTGAAGAGGATGATGTACCTTTCTAAATGTTGAGGATGCTATTATGTTAATACTTCAAAAAACATTATATTAGCAAAACAGAGTAAAGAATTATGAAAGAGTTGTTTCAAGATCAGGGTTTAGCTATATTATTTTTCAACTCATCATTATTTCTTTTTGTCTTACTTATCAATACTTTTTTCAAAAAAAGGAATATTGAAAAAGTAAATGAAAAGATGATGCATGACAATAAGATAATGTTATCTGAACTCACTTTAGCTAATGATACTATTGAAGATCTTGAGTACAATATCTTGGAGTTAAAATTAGATTATGAGGCTTACAAAAAAACAATGGGAAAGGTTTAGACCTATAAACAATTGGGTTATCATAGAACCTAATAGAGGTGCTGATGAAGTTATAATCAACAAAGGAACTGATGAGGAACAGAAGTTTTATGTTGATTTTGCTTTCAACCCTAACAAGCATGTACCTGTAGTTGGTACAGCCGTAAAGGTTCCGGAAAGATTAAAATACTGTAACAACAAAAAGAAAGCAGGATTCTTTGACTCTCTACAGTGGAAAACAGAAATGGAGTTAAGAGAAGGTGATACTGTTTTTTACAATTACTTAGCTGGTTCTACAGCGTTAGGTTTAGAGCAAAATAATTACGGTCAGAATTATACTGACAAGAGAGTAATAACAGTTGAGGGTGATGACAGTATTTACATCATGGTTAAGTATGACAGAATATACGTAGCTAAAAGAAATGATGATGTTATACCTTTGAACGGTTTTATGTTAATAGAACCAATGGAAAAGAAGTACGTAGATACTTTTCTTCATATACCTGAAATGGTTAAGACTACAAATGCTAAAAGCTCTACGTACGGAATTGTTAGACATAAAGGATCTAGACTATCTGAGTATCACGACAGACCTATGTATAAAGACCCTTCCGATAGAGAGTTACAGGTGGGTGATTTAGTAGCCATGAATGATGTTAGTGACATTCCTTTAGAGTGGGATTTGCATTCTGAGTTTGAAGGAAGCAAGACTTTTTACAGAGTTCAAGGAAAAGATATTTACGCTATCATTAAGGATTATGAAAATGTAAACGAAGAATACGTACCTTTGATGGCACCTGAGCAAGAAGATTAATATGGAGTTTGAATTTGAAGACAAGGAGTTTAAAAGCTTAATGTTTGATGTATACAATCTACATCCTAAAGCATCTGTTTTAAATAAATTCCCTAAGCTTAGAGCTTTTCCTGAGTTTAGAAAGAAGATCAACAAACTTGATAACAACAAAATAATCAAATACATCATATTGATGTATGACGAAAACACACCCTTAAAGAAAGTTGAGGATGTAAATAAAAGAAAGTTGATAGCTGGTAAAATGGCGTTATTCCCGGAAACAGATGAAGGTATGTTTACGGAACCTTACGTTTCAGCTATAGAGGGTAAGAACAATATTTTTAACTTAAAAATGATGAGATACTTGAGGTTCCATAAAAACCACAAGTATTCGTTTTTAGTAACGTTGGAAAATTCTTATTACAATAACCTCTCTCAAGCCATGGGAGGTAACAACAAAGCTTATGACGCAGCTAAGAAACAGAAAGACGATTTAAAGGAAGCTGTAGATGACCTGTTTAATAACGATGAGTCTGAAGACATAAGAAACACTTTGTACGATCATATTCAAATGGATGAACTTAATTTAAGTCCGGAAGAGGTATCTGATTATTTAGAGAAAAATAATAGAACTTATGACGAATTAGATCCGTACAAGATAAAAGGATGGAACTTTAAATTGACTTCTGAAATTGGATAACCAAGAGTATCACATAGAGATATTAAAAAAGTATAAGGACTTACCAGCCTCTATTGCTAAGCAATACAAGAGAGCTGACAAGTTTATTACATACCATGAAGGAGACAGGGATTTAAAAACATTTCGGATAAATTTACCTGAATGTCCTGACTTGAGGTTAATAGAAGGCTACGGTCTTCCAGCTAAAGATCAGAAATGGAAGCCACCAATTGTACCTAAGAAACTAAAAAACCTTCAAATAAAGATTGAAGAAAATAGAGTTAATTCGGGTATTAATTTAGATAAGAATCCAGTAACTCTTGAAGACCTATATAAGGAGCTAAAGGAAAACCCTAAGCATTATAAAAAAGAGATTGAGTTCATAAAGAAACAATGGTACCATCGCATGAATGGTTATTGGTTTTTCAATAACGGAAAACCTACATACATAGATGGTTGGCATTATTTCTACATATCATATTGGAACCTAGATATAGGTTTACCTGATTACAGATCTAGGGATAGAAAGTTTTTTGTTTTTGCAAAATACTGTTATACCACAACCGAGGCTTACTTCCCTATGAAGATAAGCTATTACGATGATAACGGGGACAGGAAGGTTAGGTATCTTCCGGAAACTAAAAAGAACCTAAAACTAGTAAGACAATTAATTGATAACAACGAAGGCAAGCTTGAGAAAGGTGACTTCATTGTTGATATGGGCTACAGAACTGTATACGGATTTAATTATCCCAAGCATAGACGGGAAGGAGCTTCATATAAAGCTGAATGTATAAACTATTGTATAATATCATCTATGAACAAAGCTGTTGGTGGAGTTCAAGCTATGGATGATATAACCGCCAGTAAGGTTTTTTCCAAGCAGCTTATAAAGCCATGGAGATCTTTAGTTTGGTTTTTCAAGACAGCTTACGAAGGGTCGGATAACCCTAAGTCAAAATTATCCATGGACTTTCCTTCTCAGAAAATCGGATCAAAAGGTGCTGGTGCTTCGGTGAAAAAAGGATTGCAGTCTTATATTGATTATGCTACTACAGCAAGTAGGGATTATTATGATGGTGAAAAACTAATGTTTTACCATGATGATGAAACCGGGAAAACTACTAATGAAAATGTATACGAGAGACACCAAGTAGTTAAACAATGTTTGTCCCAAGGTAACGGTGCTAAAATACATGGGTTTACAATTAAAACTTCTACTGTAGGTGAAATGACTAGAAGAGGTGGTCAAAACTTCTTTCAGTTATGTATGGACTCAATGTATGACAAAAGGAATGAATCAGGCCAAACTAGAACAGGTTTACTAAACTTATTTGTTCCTGCATACGATGGACTTGAAGGTTTTGTTGATGAGTATGGTGACTCTATTATAAACACACCTACTAAAGAACAGCAAGAATTTATTAAAAAAGATTACGGTGCTAAAGAATACCTTAGAAGGAATATATCCCAATACGAGGACGATGATACACCTGAATCAAGAGCTAAAGTATCTGAAGAAACTAGATTAAACCCAACTCAATTTAGAGATTGCTTCAGAAGAAGCTCATCTGATACAGGTTTCAATGTGCAAGTCTTAGAAGATAGGATTAATGAGCTTCAAATGGAAAGCACTTTAACACGTAATGGAAACTTTGTTAGAGACAAAGAAACCGGCAAAGTTTACTTCGAGTCAGACGAAGAAGGTAGGTTTACTGTTTCATATTTACTTCCTGAAAAAGAAACCAACTTAGTATCAAACGTTAATGGTGAGATAGCTCCATTAAGAAAAGATAAATTCGTAGCTTCAGCCGATCCTTTTAAATTTCAAAAAGTAGAAGGTAAAAGAATGTCTAACGGGGGTGGTGCTGTGTTTATGAAAAGAAACAGAATATTAGACCCTGATGACAAACCTATAAAAAACTGGACTACACACAGATTTGTCTGTACCTACAATTATAGACCTGACAGAAAGGAAGATTATTTCGAAGACATGCTTAACATGTGTTTGTATTATGGTTGTCCTATGTTTCCTGAAATTAACGTAACTGGTGTATGGGATTACTTCGAGGCAAACGGGTTTGGGGGTATGCTTGAGTACGGATTAGATAAATATGGTAAAACTAGACAAACACCAGGATTCAACTCTAATGAAGGTACTAAGCAAGATATATTTAACTCGTGGAGAGATTATATACAACAACACGGACATAGAGAAAAACATATCGAGCTATTACAAGAGTGTTCTGATATAGACGGTATTGAGGATATGACTAATTATGACCTTTTTACAGCTGGTGGAGGTTGCTTAATTTCCTTAGAAAACAGCTATAATGAGAGGGTTGAAAAGTTCAATGATGACGATATTGATTTATCTGAAGCCTTCGAAGAGTATGTTTATTAGTATTTTTTTTTGATATTTATAGAAAATTTATAAAGAGATGCTTTCACTACCAAATTATAAGAACAACGTTTTAGGTTTTCCTGATGACTTCCTTAATCCTTTAAAAAAAGGTGAGAACTGGTATTTAGATTACTGTAAAGCTATTTACAGTGAATACCTTAGAGATAACTCAGCACTAGAGTTTTCTCATCTAGAATTTATGGAGGAACTAAGAGCTTATGGTGATGGTAGGCAAGATCCGGATAAATACAAAAGACTTTTATCTAAAAAAAGCAGTAACTACGATGAAGACAGAAAAGGATTCATGAATGTTAGTTGGGATATTCTACCGGTAGCTGTTAAGTACAAACAAACCATATTAGGTATGTTTGATGATATTGAACATGATATCATAGCTGATGCCATTGATATCAACTCAGGAGTCGAGAAAGAAGACAGGAAGTGGTTTACATGGGCCAGAACCAAGTTAGACAATTTTCTTAAATCTCTTGATGACAAAATGGGTGTGGATTCATCTGATAGTTCAGATTCATCTTTCAAACCAGCTACTCTTGATGAGTTAGAACTATACTCTTCAATGGGAGGTTTTAAATTAAAAGAAGAATCATCCATAGAGAAGATACTTAGATTTGTTTTCAAGGACTCTGATTGGGCTGAAATTAAAAGAAAAATCATTGAAGATTTTGTTGATTTAAACATGGCTGCAACTAAAGATTATGTTGAGCCTGATACTCAAAGAATAAAGACTAGATATGTAGACCCAACTAGACTAATAATGCAGTACTCTAAGCATTGGGATCATAAAGACTCTAAATACGCAGCGGAAGCCATACCTGTATCTATAGAGGATTTAAGAACTAAAGGAGGGTTTGAAGAAAAAGAATTGAAGAACATAGCTAGCTTTGTTTTCGAAAACAACCAAGGTCAATTAGGTTACGATCATCCTGATGGATTTGATTATTACAATCAAGGTGATATTCACTCAGGTTATAATTACGATTCTTTTAAAGTGCTTGTTTTAGATGCTGAATTTATTTCTTTCACTAGGAAGTACTCAACAACAAGGTTAAACAAGAGAGGTCAAAAGTATACCTACGAAAGTAAGTTTGGTAAGGTTTGGGATAAGGATAATCGTAAAACCAAGATAACAGACATAAAAACAGTGCACAAAGCTAAGTGGGTGATAGGCACTGATTACGTTTATGATTTCGGTTTACAGCACGATGTTCCTAGGCCTGATAATTCTGAAGCTAGATTGTCTTACCATCTGTATAAACTTAAAGGAAGATCTATAACTGACCGTTGTAAAGCTAACTATGATAACATGCAGTTAGCGTGGCTTAAATTTCAGAATGCTTTAGCTATGTCTAAAAACCCAGGTTTAGCTGTAGAGTGGACGGCTTTACAAAACATGGGATTAAAGAACAAAAAGTTTTCACCATTCGATATTCTTCAAATTAGAAGAGACCAAGGTGACTTAGTTTACAAAGCAACAACCCAAAGAGGTGTTGTTAATTCACCAGCTTCAGCTAAACCCGTAACTGAATTAGAGGGTGGTATGGGAAAACAGCTTGATGAGTTCATTAAAATATTCGATATGAATAGAGGTATGATTCAAGAGTTGTCCGGAATAACAGCACCGGCAGCCGGTAGTGAACCTAAAGCTGAAATGGGGTTAGGTGTTCAAGAGTTAGCTATAACAGCCACTAACAACGCTTTAAAACCACTTTACAAAGGTTATGTATCGTTAAAACAATACACAGCCGAGAATGTATCGCTGAGAGCGCAATTAGTAATAAAATACAATGCTAAAGGTAGGGATGCTTATTATCCTATAATTGGAGCAGCTAGTACTAAATCTATTAAGATTAGCGCAGACCTATCCTTGAGACAGTATGGTATTATGCTTAGAATGAGGCCTACTGAGCAACAAAAGCAAATAATAAGACAAGCTTTGATAAAAGCCATGGAGCCAGGAAGAGACGGGACACCAGGGTTAGACGCTGGGGATTATTTATTTGTTGAGATGCTTATAGATAAAGGTTTACTTAAAGAAGCTCAAGCCCAAATAAGCTTAAAGCTTAAAAAAGCTAAAGAGAGGTCTGAAGCCTTAAAACAGAAAAACATAATGCTTCAAGCTCAAGAGAATCAAAAGCTTGAAATGATTAAAGCTCAAGAAAAAACAAAAGCTAAGCAAGCTGAGATTCAAATGGAAATACAGCTTGAAAGAGAGAAGAGTAAGCTTAAAATTCAAGAGAAAGAAGCTGAGTTTAGATTCAAGACAGAATTAGAGAACATGAACAATATAGCTAAAGAGGAATTAGCTAAAATAGAATCTCAAAACAAAATTGAAGAACAATCGTTATTAACAAGAAGAACAGAAGTTTAATTTTAATATTAGAATAGTTTTTCATAAAATTGTAATATAAAGAGTAAAGATATATGTCAAAAGAAAAAATTAAAGACAAGAGTAGTGCTTTTGCTGGACTAGAAGAACTAGCCGGTTTAAATGATGACAATGATTCTCAAGAGAATAATAACTCATCAGAAGAAGATAATAACGTATCATCAGATCAAAATGATAATGATGGTATTAATAATAGCGAAACAACCCCGCCTGAAGGTGGGGAAGGTTCCACTAAAGAGCAAACACAAACTGAAATTAACGATGAAATTCGAAGCAAAGTTCTAAACGAGATGTTTGGAGACCGTTTTGAATCAATCGATAAATTCAAAGAGTCTGATGTAGTAGGACAACTAGAAGAACTTTCAAGCTTGAGAGAAGCTAAAGAGAAACTAGAAAGCCAATTAAATCAGAATTACAATCCTTTTGCTAACGAATCTGTTGCTAAATTCAATCACTTCGTTAAGGAAACAGGTATTGACAACATGAATGTTTTTTCAAAAATCAGTTCTTTAGGTGATGATTCAGATCCTATTGATGTATTGGTTGCTAAAAAAATAGTTGACAATCCTAAACTTGTAGGAAGAGAGTCTGATTTGAAAGACTTGTTAATGAGCGAATACAAGATTGACCCTGACGAGTACGAAGAGGATGAGGTAAGAAGAAATAGATTGAAGCTTGAGTTAGATTCTGAAGAAGCCTTGAAGGGTATCGGAGAATTAAAAACCAAGTTAGACAATTTTGAGTTCGCTGACCCATCTAAAGTATCAGAAAAGAGAGCTGAAGAATTGAAAGAACAAAGGTCTAAAATGAAAGAACAATGGGGTACGCTAGTAGGTAAGATTTCCGAAAACATCCCTTCATTCAAAGTAGACCTAGGAGAAGACAAAGGTTCTTTTGAATTTTCTTACAACCAGGATCAAAGGAAATCTGTTGAGGATTCTGTTTTAAACTACTTAGTTGAAAACAACAAACCTTTTACTCAGGATTCCGTTAAAGAAGCTATTGCATTCGCTTCTAATTCTCTTTACGCTAAAAACATGAATGAGATATTCAGTTCGTTTAGAGAGAAAGTAGAGAGTGAGACAAGAGAGAGATTCGATAAGGAATATTCAAACCCATCTGCTCTAAATAATGGAAAGCAACAACAAGGAAGGAAGAGCGGTGACAAATCAGACGAGGATAAAGCTTTTGACTTTGCCATTGGAAATTTATAAATTTAGAAAACAAAAAAAAATTAGACTATGAGTCCTGAATCTATTTCATCTATCTTAGCTAGTGACGTTGTTTCCGGTTTTGATGTTCACAAACCTGAAAGAATGAACGAGCTTTTCCGTAAATACGGAGATCAAGGAGCTTCAATGTTCTTGTTATTAAGATCATTAGGTTTTGAAAAATCTGTTGCTCAGACTGAGTATTCTCACAATGAGGAAAACAGAATCCATGAAACTTTTAAGGTTAGAGCTAACGTTTCTGACCCTACCGCTGGTGTTGCTGCTGCAATTACTTTGCATACAGATTCATTGGATGCTAATAACCGTTTCTACCCAAGACTGTGGGATCAGGTTATTTTCCCTAACGAGGTTGTTGGTATCATTACTGATATCGATGTAAGTACCCCTGCTGACCCTGTTGTTACTGTTACACCTAACGACTCTACCGATAACATTGGTGCGTTGACTGCTGGTGACGAATTAGTTATCTTCTCAGCTGCTTTCTCGGAAGGTTCAGGTCAACCTGAAGGTGCTGCTAAAGGTACTGAGTTGTATACTAACAACACTCAAATCATCAAGGAGACTATCGGTATGACCGGTACTGAGATGACAAACCAATCATGGTTGAGACTTAAAAACATGGAAGGTGCTCCGTGGTATTACGAGAACCAATCTGATGTTGATTACCGTATGGCTTTGAAAATTGACGGTGCGTTGTTATTCAACAAGAAGACAACTAACTCAATTACTGATGCTGCTACAGGGAACCCTATCAGAACTACTGAAGGTTTAGTTCCTTACATGAGACGTAAAGCTCAACAACTTACTGTTGCTTCAGGTTCAGCTACTATTGCTAACTTTGATACAATTGATAAGTTGATGGATAAAGAAGGTGCTGGTAAGTACACTTTATCTATGTTAGGTATCGATCGTCATCAAGAGTTTGAGAACTTATTGAAGGATTACTTCGATAACACTAACATCTCTTATGCTAAGCAAGCGATGAACAAAGATCTTTTCAAAGGTGATGAGTCTTTAGCTGCTTCAGTTAACTTCACTACTTTATTGAAGTCTGAAAGAGTTTACGCATTCAAGAGAATGGAAGTATTCAACAACCCTAAGCTTTACGGAGCAACTGGTTACAACATGTCTACTTACGGTATGTTCGTTCCATTGAACACTAAGCCTGACGCTAAAGATAGAAACAAGAAAGTTGAATCTATCGGATGTCGTTACAAAGGTCTAGGTCAATATGATCGTAGAATGGAAGTATGGCAAGTTGGTGGTGCTGGTGCTGGATTGAAAGTTACAGAGTTCGATAAGCGTGAAACGTTTATGAGAGCTGATGTAGGTGCTCACTTCAGAGGTGGAAACCAAATGGTATTAATGACACCATAATAAAGTCAATCAAACAGCCCCCTGGTTCGCTAGGGGGTTTTTTAAATTAACCGTGTAAACAAAGTACAATGATCTATAAGAACGGAAAACAAGTAGATTTAGACCCTAATAAGAAAAAGGAATTGCTTGCAAAATTTGACTTTCCTGTGAGAGTTAAATATGTAAAGAATTTCATCAAGTATGACAGTGTGAATAAAAAGAATGTAATGCCTCCATCTATAGGTGTTCCATTTAATTCAACTGTTTATGTTGATGGAGATGTAGCGGAATATCGTTACGCAAAATCAGTTACATTACGAGATAATCAGAACTACTATGTCCCTGATTCATTTATCGTACAAGAATTTGAAACAATCAATGAACAAGATATAGACAAGTTGTACTACCTTTATTTCTTCTGCCCTTACATGCATAATGGAGCTATAGCTGAAAAGGCTAGAAAGGAAGGTAAAAGACTTGACATTATGCCTAAGTTTATTTTTGAAGACTTGAAAGGCGAAGCTAAAGAGTTTGTAGAAAGAGAGAAAATGAAGGTAACTGTTGAAGCTCTTATTTCTAACCCTGATTTAGGTGTTGATGAAAGTGACCTTAGAAGAATCGCTAAAATCATGTTTATACCTAACGCTTCTACAGAGGATATAGATATCCTTAGAAAGGATCTTATCATGAAGACTAAGACAGCTAAAGGTACTGAAGGTTACGAGGCTTTCTTAGAAGCTAAAAAGAATCTAGGTAACTCAACTGTTAAGCTTATTTTATCAGAAGCTATCGAGACTGGTTTAATCAAGTTTGATGGTAGGTCTTCAAAATGGTTCTTCATTGAAGAGGATGGAGAGAAAGGTGATGTTGTTACAATCGTACCAAAAGGAGCCGATAAAGATAGAGCGTTAGTTGACTTCCTGAAAGAAGAAACTGAATCTCTTGACGAAATTAGAGAGGCTGTAAAAGCTAGAAAAATGTTGTAATCCAAAAGATTATAATAATAAATTTAGAATCCACCTTTCATTGAAGGGTGGATTTTTTTATTTTTAATGAAAAATATCAAACATGAACGATCAATTGTTAAATATCAAAACCTGTTTTAACCTAAGCAATTCGCCTAAAAGTATTGTTATTACGGATGAAACTGATTATGCTGGCCAATCAATAAACCTTGCAGATGTGAGAGGTGTTTTAACAATGAGAGACCCGGGTGGGAATATTTTCTACCAAAACACGGATTTCGGTACACCTGATGTTGATGCAGACGTTAGCTTGAGCACTTCTGAAATATCTTTACCATTAGATTCTGAAGGTGAAGTTAAAAGAGGTAGCTACACGGTTATTTATACAATTGACGTATCAGGTACAACTTACGTTAAAACATTCGAGTATGACTACTCGTTTGATTTACCTACACCTGTTTTAGACTTCACAGTTAATATTAATGCTGCGCAAGTAAAGAGTGTGGATAACACTAACTATGGTGATTTTCTAACAAGTTTGACAAGATTACAAACGGTTAAATACCCTCAATCTTTAGATCCTGTTATTGCAGACGAAACATCAAGCTTAAAGACTTTTGTAGTAGGATCGCCTATATACACTAAGACATGGACTTCTATACTAGAATCTACAGTAGAATTTACTTTAGCTGATGGACTTTGTATTAAAGCTGTACTAAAGGCGGTAGAAGACCTTAATGTAACCAAGAGCTTATCTCTTTGTGAATCTGTTGATTGCTTAAAAGCACTAGCTGTTAAATATGAAGAAGCAAAGTGTAACAACCCTAGTTTAGCGAAATCTTTAGAGAAGAAAATAATATTAGCTTCTTACTATTACATGCTTGCTAAAGAGTATGAGTATTGTGGTGAAGAGGAAAAATCAATTGAATACTGTGTTAAAATAAAAGATATCGCAGCATCAGAAGGTTGTGATTGCGGTTGTTCAGAAGATGACTTATTACCTGAGATTATTTACCCGTTATATTCAAATGCCGGCTCAGGAGGTAATATTGTTATTCAATCAGGTGGTGATGGTGTTGACGTTTCAGCTAACACAGTAGGAGGTGTAACAACGTATACACTAACCCTTAATGATGGTATTACTGAAGCTTTAGGTACAAATTGGCTTAACGGAAATGGTGCTCCTTCATCAAGCTTAGGTAATGTAGGTGATTTTTACATTGAAGATGATAGTTCTTTAAAAAATTACTACAAAAAAACAGGGGAAACAACATGGACTCTACAAGGAACCTTAAAAGGTGCTGACGGTGCTGACGGTGCTTCAGTTACTTCCGGTATAACTTACGATGGTGATAACCCTGTAGGATCAATAACATTTACCTCTACCGACCTTAACACTGTTATAGAAGAGTTAGCTGCTATAGTTGACTCTAACTCAACAACTATAACCGCACACACTAGCCTTATATCCGACAATACAAACGCTATCAATCAAAACGCATCTGATATTTCGGATAACGGAGACACTATAAATGCAACAGGCGAAAACCTATCTGACTTAGAAGATAGAACAGAAGAGGGTAACGCTACACTTACTAACGGAAATGGATTTGTAAGGGAAGATGCTTTTGATGTAGCTAACCAATCAGGATTAACCGCTGATTTAGAAAATACATCCGGAGGTACTTCATATGGTATTGATGGAGCGGGTAGAGCAATTAGACAAGCTTCAACTAACCTTACTTTTGTAGCATCAAGAGACAATTATGTTGACGTTGATGCTAATGGAGTTTATCAATCAGATGTTCCTTTAGGCGATCCTGAACCAGCTGTTTCTGCAAATAGAGTCAGAGTAGCAAAAGTATCTACAGATAAAGCATCAATAACAGCGATAGAGGATAAAAGAAGAACATCTTTTGTTACTGCTGAATCTATAGAGGATGCAACCATAACTGGTGCTAAACTTGAAGAGCTAACTACAGCAAAAACTCAAAACGAAGGAGTTTTAAACATAGAGTATGACACTAAGGGTAGGGTTTCTGATATAACTGAGAGAAGTCTAAGAGTGCATTTAACAACTAACCAATTAAGAGACTTACATAACACGCCTATAGTAGTAGCTACAGGTGTGTCTGGAAAATATATGGAGGTTATTTCAGCTAGCATATTCTACATAGATGGAGCTGTAAACTTCAACACAGGAGTTAAACTAGGAGTTAAGTGTCAAGGATCTTCGGTTAATCAATTTGAAACAACTTCTACTATTTTCGCTAATAACGCAAATACTTACGGTAAATTAACCCAAGTGGACGCAGCTGATGGTGATGCTCAGTTTATAGCTAGTGGCGATTTAATACTAGAGACTGATGGTGATTTAGGTTCTTCAGGAACTGGTGATGCTTATGTATGCATTACATACAAAATATTACCTTCTATAGCTTTTGCTTAATAATTTAAAAACATAGGTACATGAACTTACAAGAGTTATTAGACTTCATAAACTTAAAGACAAATAAGAATCAGTCAGGGAATACTTTAACCCCTGACCGATTCAATACAGCTTTGAACGCTGTCAATATTGATTACTTTAAGTTGAAGTACGGTCTTCCTGAAGAATATATTCCTGGTAGGAGTTTACCTAGGCAATTTTGGGAGTCTACTACTAAGATTACTGATGACTTATCGGTTCACAAAGTTTTAATGGGTGGCTACCTTAGTCAACCTCTTCAGGTTGATAATTATGGTTATGCAGATAAACCTAGTGATTACGTTCATGTTTCCTCAATGGGTTATAAAAAATCAGTCAACAAAAACGGAGTAAACACAGAGGTTATAAAGCCGGTAGAGTTACTGACTGATGACCAATGGAACCCAAGATTGTCAAACAGTATATCTAAACCAACGCTTGATTATCCTGTAGCTAGAATAGTGGGATCTAAAATTCAATTCGAACCTAAAGACATTAGGAATATCGAGTTTGCTTATTTAAGAATGCCTAGCACACCTTTTTATGATTACACCATTCAGAACGATAGTATAATCTACTTACCATCAGGTCAAAATCACGATGGTTCTGTTTTAGCTGATGGAACACCAAGTAGGACAACCGAATTAGATTGGCCACTTGACAATCATACTGATATAGCTAATATGATTCTTAGTTACGTTTCAGTAAATTTAAGAGAAAACTTTTTATACAAAGATTCTCAAAACCGTAAAAACCAAGGTATATGACAAAAGCTCAATTAGTTGACTTATTCTTAGATAACCTTTCCGGAGGTGATGCGCCTGATGACGTTAGAGGTAAATACCATCCTTTAGTTATCGCTAAGTATATCGATGTTGCTTACGCTCAATTCTTATCTGAAACATTAAAGGTATCTCAAGCTAACCTTGATTTCCTTAACATGGATTACTTTAGAAAAACCTTTACTGGTATAAGTATTCAAAAGGATTCAAATAGAAATGAGTATTATTCAGAGATACCGGTACCCATAGTTGAGCTACCTAACCAAGAATCCTTAGTGGTTCACCCTGACAATGATCCAGTTAGTCAATTTACACCACACGGATCAGGTGGGGCTGATGCTGTTTTTGGTGTATTAGAAGTTCATTACCACAACTCATCTAACTCATATAGGCTAGAAAACAACAAGGTATACTACCCAGGGATGGGTGATGATTCATGCAAGGTAACAATGAGACTCATACCAATGTTTTCAGCTTTTGAAAATGAAGATGAAATATACTTACCAACCGGAGGTGAAGCTAGAATGTACGACTTAACTATTCAAACGATGTTGAGAAAAAGAGCTATACCTGAAGATATTAACAACAATAATACCGCTGAATAATGTCTATAACAAACGAAGTAATTGAAAACTCATCCATAAATAAGACTCAAAACAATGCTAGCTTAAAAAGCATTAGGTACGTTGTAATGAGTTATTTAAACCGTAAAGGACAATATACCTTATCTAACTACAAAAGGCTTGAGCAAATCGCTTTAGAGGGTTTAACCGAGCTTAATCTGTATGACTTAGAGACTGTAGAGGTTGCTTACCTCACAATGAACGAGATAGGTATAATCCCCTTCCCTTCAGACATGGTTGATTACACTAAGGTAGGAATACCTTCAGGAGGTAGGATATATACTCTTACTGTAAATGAAGATATAATTGAGCCAAGATACTCTAAGTGCGGTGATGAGATTTTTGACCCAAACCACAATAAAGCAAACTTAGACACTACAGGAGGTTATTACTTTGCAGATCACTTTAGAGGTAACAGATATGTTGGAGGTCTTTACGGGGTTTCCGGAGGTTCTAACGTTGCTTACGTAAAAATAGATAGACAAAGAAGACAGTTCTTATTTGAGGGTAATGTACCTAGAAGTGAAATTATATTAGAATACATATCAACCGGAGTAAAACAAGACGGAAGCACAATGGTTCCAACCGAAGCTTTAGAACCATTGAGAAGATGGATTGATATGATTGTTACAGAAAACACACCTAGAGCATCTGAGTCCGCTATAGCTAGAACTACAAGGGCTTTTGAGGTTGCTTTAGAGAAGATGAGACATTTTATATCTCTACCTACAGCTGATGAGTACAGAGACAAATTTTACGAATCATTAACACAAGGTATAAAACGATAAGATGGGAGTTATAAAAGATATATTCAAGTATACCGGAGGTATTAATAGAGATGATGAAGATAGAATTGTGCCTAAAGGAGATGTTAGAAACGCTTTAAATGTTAGATCTTCAACAAGTGATACAGATAATTCAAATTCTGTTAACTTTGTTGTAAGTGATTTAGAAATAAATTTAACATCTGTTTTACCTGGTAGCCCGGATTACACGCCCCTAGGTTATGCTGAAGATATAGAAAATAACAATGTTTTTGTTTTTTACCATTCGTATGTCTTTATAGAGTTATTAGGTGAAACCGTTGAAATAGAAAAAGGAATTATCGTTAAACTAAACAAAAACACTAATAACTTATCAGTTGTATTAGATGTAAATAATAGTATTACAAATTTCAGTAAAGATCACTTGATAAACCACGCTAATGTTATTGGTGATTTTCTTTTATGGACTGATGGATATAATCCACCAAGGAAGATAAATCACGTTAAAGCTTTGAGGTTTACTGAATCAAACGGTACTGATCCGGAAGGTTATTCTGTTATTGATGACCAAGTGATATCCTCAGTAAAACTACCACCGAATGAATCACCTCATGTTTTCCCTAAAAAGAAAATTATTTTTCAGGTAGCTTACACTTCTTTAAATGAAGCTTTTAGGCCTGATCCAGCTGGTGGTGTTATATCTTTAGGTATATTAGAAAGCAATCTTTCTTTACCTAGTGATTCGTTAAGTTTCTATTCAGATAACGATGAAAACAATATAAGTATAACGTTTCCTAAAACTGACACCGAATTTAACAGAGGTTACAACTTGTATGCTAAAAACCAAAATACTAATGAGTGGGTTTTGGTAAGGAAATACGAGAACCCTAATGTAGTTTCAGGGACAGTAAACATAACTATTGGTTTTAATAACCTAGCATCATTATTTAACTCAAACCTTAATCAATCAGTATTTTTCGATGGAGACTTATCATCAACATTAACTAAACCCACTTTTGAAGCTGACGTAACAGTTGATGAAGACTACGTATCAACAAACTTGTTAGATACCTTCAGGGAAAAACAGAAATTTTATTTCGCTACATCTTATGTGTATACTGATTTTGAACCATCTACAGTTTCACCATATTCAACTACACCTTTTAGATTTCAAGACTTCTCAGATGTACTTAGTGTTAGATTTAGTACAGGTCACCCTAACGTAAGATCTATAATACTTTACTCTAAAAGAGGTGATGACGGTAATTGGTTTAGAGTAAAAAGGATAGACAAGTATGATTCTGAAGGTAATGTATTAATAGAATCAGATAGCACTCACACTTATGACTTTAATGCTACAGAGTTATTTGAAGGAGTAGATCAAGCTGATTTCGCTAGACCGTTTGATTATGTTCCTTTGAAAGCTAAATGCCAGGAATTACTTAACACCGGAAACCTTGTTTATGCTAACTATTTAGAAGGTTACGATAGTGTTGATGTGGATATGAATATATCAGTGATACAAGATAACGGGTTACTACCTAACAAACCTTTTGTATCATACGATGTTGAAAAAATATCTAATAACAACTTCTTCCTGTATAACTTCCAATTACAAGATTATGATGGGGGTGATATACCTATACTTTCTGTAATAAATTTTGTAGAAGGATTTGAGTATTTTTACCAAGGTATCAGTTTTGATATAATTGAAGACATGGCGAAGTTAAGTAATACTGAGGCTTATTCTTTAAATGGTAATGACGGTGTTCTAATAACCACAAAATATTCAAATAACACTTTAGATTGGATTAGTAAATACGAGGATTACCCAACTTTTAAATCAGGTGGAAAGTACAAAATAGGTGTAATGTATAGCGATGACGCTAACCGGTCAACCGTTGTAAACATAGATAGACCTAACAATGATATTATCATACCTTTCTTTAACCATAACAATCCTTTCCCTAACGAAAGTGGTGTATACAAGACGTGGTACAGAAATCTTCTTAAATGGGAGATAAAAAGCAAACCACCTGAATGGGCTACAAGATATCAAATAGTTTACACTGACTGCTTAAATGTAGCTGAGTCTTTCTATGTTTCAGCAACAGGTGAGACAACTAATTCTGAAGACGATGAAATATCTGACGTTAGCTTTGATTATTATTACGATCCTAACACAGAGGAAAGAATAGATGATTACACTTTTCAAGAGGGTGATAAAGTAAGGTTTATAGCTTACGCTGATGATAACTACTCATCATCTTCATTCGAATTATTTGATAACTACATAGAGGTAGATTTACTAGGTTATGATACTTCATCAAAAGTATTTAATGTAAGAAAATCAGACTACCCTACAGGAACTGGCCAAACTAGATATAAGGTAGAAATATTTAGACCTATAAAAGAATCTCAAAACGTTATATACAGAGAGAGAGGTTTGGAATACGAGATTGGTAATCCTGGATCTGAATCTAGATACCATAAAGGACATTTATCAAATCAAAGTCCTAGCAATCTAGAAACATCACCAGCAACAGGTATTATAATTAGAGGGGACTTCTTCAAGAGAAGGGTTAGAGTTAAAGAAGGAGGTGCTTTTGTTAGTTCTGTATTGGATGAATCAAAGAGTATTTCAACCAAGTATTACAATAACTTATCCAACAAAGGAAGGTTAAACATACAATCTGATTCTTTACAACAAAAATGGTTTAAAGCCGGACTTAGACATGGAGGTAAATTTATTGAGAATACTCAAGTCAATAATTTATCTAGGTTTGATTTTAACGATAAGATTGAGTTATCTGAAAAGTACGGTTCCATAAGTAAGACGATCGAGGTTGGATTTACCTTGAAAGCTTTACAGCAATACAATGTATCATCCATATACATAGGTAGAACACAAACCTTAGATTCAGAAGGTCAAACTAACTTAGCTTTGACTAATACTATTTTTGGTACAGTAAACCCTTCTACCGATAACTATGGTTGTGAGCATCCTGAAAGTGTAAGGAAAGACCACAGGAACCTTTACTTTTTTGATGTTAACAACGGACTTGTTATACGTAACTCACCAAACGGAAGTGTACCTATATCTGATTACAAAATGGTTTCTTACTTTAGGAATAAAGCTAAAGAAACGTTATCTAATGAATCCATAAAGGTTATAGGTAATATCGATAAAGAATACAAGGAGTATGTATTATCATTCGTAGGATCATCTAACGATGAGACAATAGCTTTTCATGAAAGAGAGAATAGATGGAAGACCTTCTATAGTTATACACCTGAAGGAACAGCTAACATCGGAGATCAAGCGTATGTTTTAATTGGTGATAAAATATACAAGCTTAACGCAGGAGACACTTACGGTAACTTAACTGGTAATCAAAACGACATGGAGATTGAATTTATAATGAATGAATCACCTCAAAAAGTAAAAGTATTTGAAAGTGTAGCTGTAAATTCAAACTTACCATTTAGTCTTCCTGAAATAACGGTTCCGGCCAAGCAAAGTAATAACAACCAAGTAAGACAATCCAGGTTGATAGAATCTAAATTCGAAAGAAAAGAAGGTGTTTATTATGCTGAGTTGCTTAAAGACTTAAATACACCTAACTTTAGTACTGAATTGTTAGCATTAATAAACGGAGACGAAATGAGAGGTCAATCCATAAAGTTCAAGCTTATTTATCAAGGTGAAGAAGCTTTTGTAATGGACTCATTTTTACTGCATGCAAACCCAAGTGAATTAAGTTTATAATATGGCTTTGAAAATACAATACAGAAATAGACCTACTAACTCAAGGGAGTATAAGCTACAAAAAGGAGTAGACAGAATAGTACGTAATGATACTGATGGTTTGTTTTTTTACATAGTAACTTTCATAGGTAACTCTCTAGGTTTAAATAATTTCAATCTTGATGTATACCGAATAAAAGAAAAAAAGAGGGAATATATAACCACATTCCACTTAGGCGATGAAGGTAAACTTCCGATACTAATATCATCAGAAGTATCTTCGTTATCACTTCCCGATCCGGAAGAGGAATCACCTTACTCATATCATTATTCACAACATTATTTATAAAACAAAATGAATAAACTAACAGCTTTTTACGAAAAACTAGACAGCTTACTTGATGATGGTGTTGCTAAAAACTTCATCACACCAAGTAAACACAATGATCTATTAAGGGATTTGATAGATGCGGTAAAAGATCAAACATCTACATGGGTTTCAAAAACCATATCCTATGAAGATATCCAAATAAATAGTACGACAAATGAAGTTCAAGTACTAATAGGTGAGGATGGCTATGAGCAAAACGCATGCAGGATTGAAGTAACAACACCATTCGCAGGGTCAGGTATCTTATCATTAGATTTATCAGTAGGTGATTCAAGTGATAATGAAAAGTATGCTTATGATGTCGATTGCTTAGTATTAAGCGATGAAAGATACACGATACCATCAAAATCAGATGGAGCTATCAAAGCTTATTTCACAGGGTCGGGTTCAGACTTAAACTCTTTGACTCAAGGAGAATTAACTGTATATTTGAGAAAAGAACCATATAAATTATAAAAAATGAAAAATTTACTTCTACTACTATTTGTGAGTATTGGTTTCCTTAGCTTTTCACAACAAAGAATTAAAGCAAAGGATATTAGAGTAACCGATGAGATTAGAATCGGTAAAGATGCTGGTAATAATTCAGCCGCATTAGAAGTTAAAGACACTCTAAGGGGTGTTTTACTATCAAGGTTAACTCAACCTCAAATAACATCTATGCCCTCGTTAGACACCGGTCTTGTTATCTATAATAAAGACTCTTTGTATTTTCAGCAATACAATGGTGATAGTTGGGTTCCCATGGATAAGATTGATTCTTTAGGGATTACTAATTTTGGTTTTGTAGCTGGAAATCATACCGACTCTATGGATGTTGCTAGCTTTGGTTTTGTAGCCGGAAATCATACATTATACGATTTACAAAAAGTTTATTCAAACGGAAACCTAATCCAAGTATCACACCCTGATAGTGCTTTTGTGTTAGAATCAGAAACAGTTAGTGATTACGATTATTTATTTATAGGTAAAAGTAATAATAACGATTCCACAATACTTTTTAGACCTAGAGGTGACCTGGTATTAAACAGAGGATTAGCTATCGCAAAAGATAGTATCACAAATCATTCTTTAATAGATTTAGGCTCAGTATCAGATACGATAACAGGTATAAGATTTCAACCGTTAAACCAAACTCAGATAGATGCTTTAACTTTAACACCTTCTGACTCAGCATGGATGGTTTACAATCGTACTGATTCAGCCTTTCAGTATTATGATGGCGATACATGGGAGTCTTTCGGTGGTGGTGCTAATTTATACACTACTGACGGTACTTTATCAGGTGCAAGGACTGTTGATTTAGGCTCTAATGACTTGACTTTTAAAAGCAACACAGGGACTGAATTTATTTTATACCGCTCCGCTTCGGGCAATGGTTTTGGTCTATCCACTTCTTATTATTTGGATAATGCATCTTCAAATAAAACATTATACAACAGAATTAGTTCTGTTATAACTGACAACACGGATAGTTCAGAAGAATCTGAGCTCACCCTAAGCTCTGCTAAAAATGGAACTTTAGGAGTTGGACTAAAAGTAAAAAAAGACGGGATTATAGGTGCTAACAACGCTGATTTAGATGTATATAGAGATTCTCAAGTTGGAGGGTGTAAAATAAATATAAAATTAAACAATAGTAATGGAAATGCTATTAATTATGGTCAGATAGGGGCAAATGTTTCGTCTAATTCACCAGGCAATGAATCGGGAGGGCTGTATTTCAACACAATAAATGGAGGTACTAGTTCTATAGTAGCACAAATAAATAAAGACGGCAATTTTTCTATCGGCTCTTCGTATTCAGCTTCGGGTTATAGCCCTAGAGTTTATATAGTAGGTAGAGGGGCAACAAGTGCCACTACTGCTTTAGAAATAGAGAATAGTAATGGTGATAACGCTTTAACAATAACAGACGACCTTACCTCAAAGTTTGGAGGGCAACTAGAACTTTCCTCAACCGATGCAGGTGCTTTACTAAACCGAGTTACAACCGCTCAAATGAACGCTATAAGCACACCTAAAGATAATGAGTTAGTGCTTAACACCGATTTAGAAGGATTGTATAGATATGACGGTGCTAACTGGACGGCTTTATCGGCTGGTTATGGCGTGATAGGTGTTATAACTGATTCGGATAATGGTGTACCAACTTTTTACGCTGATTTACAAAGTGCTGTTAATTCAACTTTTTCGGTAGGTCTAAAAAGCACAATTACTCTTTATTCCAATGTAGAAGTGACATCAGTTATAACTCTATCCAACAACACTAATGATAGCGAGTCTTTAACTTTAAATTTAAATGGATTTGAAATTGTAAATAATCAAGCTGACGCGAGTGGATTGTTGGTTATAGGTGGTAATTGCGCTAACCTTAATCTTAAAGTCATTAATGGCAAATTAACTAGGAATAACGCTACAGGTGGGTACGCTATAGATATAAATAGCAATAAAAAATCCGTTACATTTAGCAACATAATAGCTTACTCTGATTCAGATAGAACTCTTAATATTAGTAATTCAGGTTATATACTTGACTTAGGTTATTCTTTTTTTGAAAATTCTGGAGGTACATATACTATATTTAATACAGGTTCTACAGGAAGGATTAAAAACTTTATTGCTACTGGTGACGCTAATATTACCTACAGACAAGATGCAGGTCTTTTAGCTGAAAATTTTATGTGTATTAATACAGGAAGTGGCACTTCTTTAGCAACAAGAAGTACCGACATTTTGCAGAATTTTTATGCGTATTCAGATTCAGGTACAAGTATTGATTTTATCGGCACTGTAAATTGTGTAAATTTTTATGGTTATTCTGAAAGTGGACGAGTTATTGATGGTACAAGTAGTTCTTACATTATTAAAGACTTTCACTTAGAAAATGGAAATTCAAGCACAGATTATGTATTATTCAGTAATGGCGGAGGTACAAGAGAACACATAGGCGGTTCAATCATTAACAATGGGACACAGCACGGTGTTTTTGCGAGTAGTGGGACTATAATGAAGTATGTTGATATAAAACAAAACAATTCTAACTATTGTATAGTTACAAGAACTGGCACTCTTGATTATTACCTTTATTGCAACTTAGTTAATGATGGAGGTTCAGCACTAAATGATAATCAACAGTCATTTTCTAAGTGGAAATTTTGCAATTTCAAGTCGAACCTAGACACTACCTCTGGTCACGCTGTAGTTCTAACAAGTAGTTCATTTACTTTTGAACATTGCTCATTTGAAGTTGTAAACGCTGGGGCAAATTGCATTAGCGGTGGTGTTGGTGATACAACAACTGTTGTTAATTCAACATATTCAGGTGCAACAACTCCAATTAATGCTAATGTAATAATCAACTCTTCAACTGATGAGGGCAATGGAAACAGAAGCTATTAATAACTTTTAATCTTAAACTTTTAAACTTTAAAAAATGAAAAATCTATTTATTTTAATTTTAATCACACTAGCCTTAACGGCAAAGGCTCAAGACATTTCAACCGATTGGACGATTGAAAACGGTGTTGATTCGGTTACAATGCTTAATAAGCGTTATGTAGTTGATGCTTACACGATTCAAGTATTAAGACCTAACAACCAACATCCAAAAATTACAGTACATTTGAGAGAGCAAATATACACGCCAAATGGGGCTGTTGTTGAAGATGAAACGGCTGGTTATCAAGTTGTAAAGGGTAAGGCTAGAACACACTACGACGGAACCTTAATGCCTAAGTTAGATTCTCTAGGACAAGTTGTTTATACCACTGATTCACTAGGTAATCAGGTGCCAGTATTAGGACGCTATGACTCTTATGAACGTGTTATATACTCGCTTGAAAACGGCTTATTCACAAAGCAAGTTGCGATACAAGGAATTAAGGAATACTACAAAATTGAGTAATGAATAATTCAAGAGAAGAAATAATAAGAGTCATGGAGGCTTCAATCGAAGCAAAATGTATAACAGAGGATATAGCTGTAGAAATAAGGGCAGCTCACTATGATCCTAACTTTGATATTATTCATGATTCTGATGGTTCTACTCACAATAATTACGCATGGCCTAACGATAGGCACCCTGTATTAGTTTGGCACGATTGGAAAATGAGTCAACTAAAAAAAGAAGTAGGACAAAAACCTAAGTTCAAAAACTTAAAATCCTTTATCCCTGAAAGGATCAATTACCTAAGACGTAAGTTTGCTTTCGTTAGAGATACTAACCTTCAGTTAAAGAAGATGATGGAAGCTTACAAACCTATACCTGAGACATACGTTTCAGACCTTGAGAGACACTATTTATCAGTATTCTATAAGGCTACCATATCTAAGTTTCTTTTCGGTAGGTAGTAAAAAAATAAATAATAGGCCTTGCTTTTAACAAAGTAAGGCTTATATTTATCCCCATAAATAAAAACAATGGGGTTTAATTGTACTGGTTGCGGAATTTGTTGTACTAAAGTAAAATCTTTACTAGACTCTATAGATACTGGTAGGCTAGATAAAGGAAGCAACATTGAAGCTAAAAAATTCCCTTACAAAGCAAAGAAAGACGGTTCGTGCGAAATGTTCGAAGACAATAAATGTAAAGTTTATCATAACCGTCCTAACATTTGTAACGTAGAAACCATGTATAAAAAATACCATATCAATGAAATGAGTAAGGAAGAGTATTTTAAAAAATCAAATAAAAGCTGTAACTTTCTGATGAAGTTACACAACGTTCCTGAAAAATTTCACATAAAAGACTTATAACATGGCGATACCATCAGCTTTAATAGCAGCAATACCAGCAATAGCTCAAGGGGTTACAGGAGTTTACCAAACTGTAAAGGGAAACCAACTAGAGAAACAAGCGGGAGAAAGACCTGAATACGAGATACCCGAAGAAGTTTTACAAGCTTTAGAGGCTACTAGAACTAGAGCAAACCAAACAAGGTTACCAGGACAGAGTGCTATCGAATCTCAAATAAAAGCATCCACAGCATCCACAGCTGGAAGGATGAGTGAAGCAGCTGGATCATCATCCGAACTATTAGGTGCTTTAGCTCAAGCCGGATTAGGCGAGCAACAAAACATGATGAACTTAGGGATTAAATCAGCACAGCTTCAAGACCAAAGACAAGCTGAACTTATTGACTTCCTTAAAAAAATGGGATCATATAGAGATAAGGAATTTCAAGCTAATGAAATGAATCCATGGCAAGAAGCTATGGCAGCTTCAAGTGCTATGAAAGGTTCGGGTATGCAAAACATATTTGCAGGAGTTAGTGATGTAGCTGGTATAGGTTTGAATCAAGTAACAAACGATCAAATTGAAAAGATATTAGGTTTGTTAGGTGGATCCAATTCGCAAGCTAATACCGGTGGTGTTGACTTAGGTTCTGACTTAGGTGTTGAAAAAGACCCAAGTATGACAAACAACCCTTTTAACACAACTTTAAATTCGGGTAACGTTACAGATGTTGATGCTTTTAAAAATGAATTTACTCAATTAGAAAGGTTCTTAAATTTATCTTCTTTTAACCAAAACAACAAATAATAAATGAATCCATTATCAGTATCATACAAAGGGACAGAGGGTAGCGGTGAAGCTCAGATGTTTGGTAAAAGTAGCTTTGATCCTGTTAAAGATTCAGGTAAAGCTTTAGATAAAGTTACCTCAGCTAAATTAAAACAACGAGAAAGACTAGAAACTAAATTCGGTGAACTAGCTGATATCAATTTAGAAGGTATTGACATTGATATCGAGAGAGAGTTTCAGAATGATAAGAAAATGCTTTTAAACAAAGTATCTTCACTTTACAAGGACGGTATAGACCCTTTTAATCCTATGAATGAGGACGCTTACTTCGAAGTAAGGAATCTTAAAAGTGGGCTTGAGAAAAAAGTAAACATCTCAAAGAATCAAGAAAAGATTAATCAGTCTTTCTTAGAGGTTATGAGGTCTGATGACTTTACTAAAAAATACGATGCTGAACAAACCATAGATAACTACAAGAATTGGAGACAAGCAAGCGTGACAGAGAGAGCTAAAATGAATCCTAGTGATGTATTGGTTCAAACTCCGGAATCCTTTGATGTGAATACTTATATTAAAGACAACTTCAAGCTTCTTGAGGAATTAGAGTCTTCAGGAACCGTATCTGAAATTAACGATGAAGGTATAACAATCAAGAAATCATGGAACAGTAGAACACCGGATGCTTTGATTGCAGCTTCTAAATCCTTTATCGATGGTAGTGATAAGTTAAGAGATGCCGTTAAAGCTGATTTCGATAAATTAAGTGCTACAGAAAGAGGTAAGTATAACGGTTTATCTGATTACTTCTATCAAAACCACATGAAGCAATACGTTAAAAGTGATTTCAAGAATGAGCAATCTAAAAAAGGTGGTGGATCAGGTGGTTACGGTGGTTCTAAAATAACTGAGAACTTCTTAGACACTAGAGTTAAAAACATAACCTCTATTATTAAAGCTTTTGAAAACAATAGTAACGGATTTGGTAACCCTTCAAAAGAAGCTTTACAACTATTACCAGCTTTAACAGAAGGTAATGATTCTATTGTTGATGCTAGTTACGATTACCTAACAGGAGACCACAGTAAACCTGTGTTAATCATTAAGAAGAGAGGTTCAAAAATGATTGAAGATGCTGAAGGTAATGAGTCTAGAGAGATAATGACTATTACGGTACCTTTATCAGACCCAGGAGCCTTCGTGCAGTTAAACGAATTGTTTAACGAGAATAATGATGGTGTTAGCAATGTTGTACCTTTAGAGCTATTACAACAATACACGAAAGAAAAAGGTTATGAAACAGACTTCTCTAATCTTTATGATCCTGTGAACTCAATAAAAAGACTTTCAGATGGGATTAAAGAAACAACGAAGCAAACCGGAGAAAAAAAGAAAACAGATAACAAAGAAACAAACATTAAATTAACTGAAGGTAGTCCTTTATAAAAAAAACAATATGCCAGGTACTAAAGATTTAATAAAAGATTTTTACGCAAAATACGACCCTGAAGCTTACTCAGAAGAAAAGGTAAAGCAAGTAGAAGATTTTTACAAAGGCGATACTGATAAGTTAATAAAAGACTTCTATGCAAAGTATGACCCTGAATCTTACTCAGAAGAAAAGGTGAGTAAAGTATCTGAATTTTATGGTTTAAAAAAAAAAGAAGTTTCAGATACAGAATTGGATCCGCAATCGAAAGAATCGGATCAGCAATCGAAAAAGCCGGAAGAAGAATCAAAGAGGTACACTGAGGACGGTAAGGAAATATTATCATCTTCTGACGACTTAACACCTGAACAGGTAGATGAACTATTTACTGAAAGAAAGGAAGGCGAAGAGTTGTCTTTCAAAATCGAAGGTAGTGAACCTCAAAAGGTTCAAATGGTTGATGAATACGGAAGATTTGTAGAACCATACAAGGAACCTGAAAAAGATAAAGGCTTAGAGGCTTATGCTAAAGCTAACGGTTTAGAAGAAAAGCTGCAAGCTAAACTATCTCAAGATAAGCTAAAGCAAGGTAACTACAATGACGGTGATCTGTTTACTATAAAGAATCAACAGTATAAAGAGAATCTAGAGAAAAACAAACCTGAAATCAATCAACTTGATTTTGAAATCCAAGAGTTAGACAAACAGAAAGCTGAACTAGCTGCTGAATATGGTTCTTTAGATAAAGCTCCAAGTGAAGTTGTTGAAAGAATAAACAACAGCCAAGCCCAGTTAAAACAAGACAAGGAATCTATAGCTGGTAAAGCACCATCTGAAGAGCTTGTTGAAAAAATAGTTGAAGTTGATTTATTTGAGACTCAATGGGATGAATGGAGTGATTTATTTAGTGACCCATTAATGGTAGATAGTGATGCTGGTGAGAACGTTGAAAGGTCTTACTACATGAATCAGCAAAAAGAACTTCTTAAAAATTGGCTTGAAAGCAATCCTCAAGAAGCTAACAAGCTTATTCAGATGACTGAAAAGGGAATGACTCTAACCAGCAACCAACAGTATGACTTAGTTATGAAAGCTAATTCATCAATGATTGAAGACGCTAGCTCTAAAATGAAAGACATGGAGCCGGAAGTGGAGTCATACTTATCTGACGTAAAAAAACTAAAGGAAGAGTATCAGTTAGAGATGAATGGTTTGAAAAATAACCACCCTGAGATATACAAGCTTGTAAACCAACAGGAGCTTACTGAGCAAGATAGGTTAGCTTTACAGCAAAAGGGAGGCCGTGATTACGTAACCAAACATACAACCCCTTTAAAATCATCTATAGATAGATTAAAGAAAAAGCAAGAAGATCAAGAAGGTATTGAAGAATACCAAAAACTTGCTTTAAAAAGAAAGGAGTATGCTCAAAACCTTAATGTTTTAATAGGTGGTGATAAAGAGAAGTTAGACGATATGAAGTTAGCTTTTAAATCAAAGCTAGAAGCTATCGAAGAAGAAAAGGAGTTGAAAAAAGAACTCCAAGAATCACCTGTAAAACAAATGTTTGACGAAACAACTAAGGCAATATATAATTCTGCGGTTGATTTTTATGGTGGGTCAGTTGATTTAGGTTATATGCTTTATGATAAAGCAGCTAGAGCCACCTATAAAGATGATGATGAGTACACGTATGCTGATAAGATGTTTTCCCAAATAAAAGATTATGAAGAAAACGTTATAAAGTTCAGGGAAGCTGAGATGGGTGCTTTAATTGAAGACGGTGAGCTTAACGAGTTAGCAGTACTACCTACTTTAGCTAGAACAATAACAGACATGATACTGTTAACAAAAGGAGGCAAAGCTGTAAGTGGAACCCCTGGTTTAACGTTAAAGAACGCTGTTAAAAATTCTGAACTTATAACAAGATCAATGGTGGCTTCAGCTGATGATTATTACGAGGAAGCTTTAAGATCAGGTTTAGATCAGAGTGATGCTGTAAATCACGCATTAAGAGCATCTATAACCACAAGTATGCTTGAGTTAGTAAGCCCAGGAGAAACCTTGTTTAAGAAAGGATTGAGGGATGCTAGCTTGATATCTTTAGTTAAAAACTCTAGTAAGCAGGGTATAAGAAAAGAGTTTGCTAAAAACATGGGAAGGGAACTGTTACAGGAAAACCTTCAGGAAGCATTACAGTTAGGTGGTGATAAGCTTAACAACTTAATCACTAACTATATATCGGATCAAGGAGGTTTAGAGACAGCTGTATCATCAGACGAGATATTAGAAACAGTATTACTTACATCTTTAACAGTTGGAGCCATAGGAGGGTTTAACAAGATGACAGGAGGTAATAAAACCCAGGTTGTAAACTCATCTATTTACGAACTAGCTAAAAACAAGGAGGGTGCTAACAGAGTGATCCAAGAGTTGTCCGACAATAAAACATTAACACCATCTCAAGCTGAATCTTTATTGAAGAACATCGATATAATGGAACAATCCATTAATGAGGTAGTTGAGAACACAGGAGAAGGCGTTTTAGTAGGTAAAGCTTCAATCCTTAATTATCAGATAAAAGAGCTTTTAGAGAAGCGGAAATCAATAAAATCTGAAGGGTTGCTTAAATCTAATGCTGAAAAAGTAAGAAACCTACAAACACAATTGGATGCTGTATTAAATTTAGATAAAGCAGTAAAGGATTCTCAAAAACAAAGTAAACCTGAGAAAACAGTAATACCTTCAGATTCCTTAAAGGAAACTCAAGAGTTTGCTAGAGATGAACAAGTAGATATAGTTTACAAGGATGCTAACCTTGTGCCTGAAAGATTAAGGGAGTTATCAAAGAATGAGACAACTAATGAAGACGGTGGTGTTACACTATCGTTTGATGGTGGTACTTTAATTGATAATAACTTAGGTAAAGAAAAGAAACAGGCACCTGAGAAAACTGAAGAAACCACACAGGAAGCTACTGAAGTAACAGAGAATGAAGTAACAGAAGAACAAACTCAACAAACTACTGAGCAAGCAACAGAAGAGGTTACAGAGGTAGAAGAGGCGAGTGAAACTTCTGATATACTTAATGCTGAAAATTTAGAAACTGAAAAAGGTGTTGAACTAGTAAGTGTTGATAATGATAAAGTCACACTAAAGCTTGATGCTTTAGTTTCAATACCTGAAGATATTAAAGTAACTAAATCAGAAGAGAGTCAAGGTTTATTCAAGAAAAGCAAAACATTTAATACTATCACAGTTAGTAAAAATGATGCTATAGAATTAGGTTACATAAAAAACAAACCTGAAAATATAGATAAAGAACTTGAAGCTAAAGAACAAGTAGATAACCAAACCACTGAAGAAACCACAACCCCAAAAGAAGAAGTTTCCGATCAAACTACAACGCAAGATAACATACCGGAACAGGTTACAGAATTAAAATCTGACGATCAAATCACTTATGATGAAGATGGTGAGAGTAATGCTTTCACGGTTAAAACATCTGACTTAAATGTAGATCCTGATAGACTACAATACAAAGTTGAAGGTATAGGTAAGGACGGAACTACTGACGCTTTAAAAACAACCAAGAAGTTTAACAAGGTTGCCGCAGGAATACTAACAGTATGGATAGACCCTAAAGACGGTAAGAAATATGTGGTTAATGGCCACCATAGATTTGGATTAGCTAAAAGAAACAATGTAGATAATTTATTAGTTAGATTCATTAAAGCTGATACAGCCGAACAAGCAAGATCATTAGGTGCTTTACAAAACATGATGGAAGGTAAAGGTACTGAGATTGATGCAGCTAAGTTTATTAGAGATTCCGGAACCACAATAGATGAAATCGCTGAACAAGGTGTAACTTTATCTGATGCTAAAATAGACAAAGCAGTAAAACTATCTAACCTAACTAAAGAACTGTTTGACTTAGTTGTTAAAGGTAGTTTAAGCGTTAATAAAGCTGCCATGATAGGTGAGCTTGATCCTAAGATTCAGGAGGACATTTACAGGACTGTAGGTAACTTCTCAGATAAAGTTGTTAGAGAAGTTGTCAATACAGCTAAGAAAGCTAAAGTAGAAACAACAACCCAGCAAGATTTATTCGGAACCACTGAAGAATCAAAGTCTAAAGCCATGGAGGTTTTTAAACTTAGATCTGATATTAAAACAAAAATCAGAGGTGATAAGAAAGCTTTAAGTAACGCTGTTAAGAATAAAGAAAGATTAGAGCAGGCCGGAAACAAGATTGATGTTGAGGGTAGTTTAGACATGAACAAGGATGCTAACATCCAGGATTCTCTATTTGATAAATTCTCAGACAGAAAAGAATTAACAGACATACTTAACGAGGGTGTTGAGAGATTAGAACAAGCAAAAAATAATAAAGAAAAATCAAAAATCAAGGAAGAGACTTATGAAAAATACAAGCAAGAACTCCAAAACCAAATCGACAACGCTTTACAAACGGGCAAAAAAGCTAGTGGAAAAGGAAAAAGCGTGGAAACAAAGTCAGAAGAAAAAAACAAAGTAAAACAATTCGTTAAAGATCAATCAGGGAAAACAATAACTGATGCTGAAGCTGAATACTTAGTAGAGGAAGGTTACACTAAAGACACCTATGAAGAGCAATTGTTTAAGGCTGGAAGAGAACTAAGACAATCACTAAGGTCTTCAATGAATAACATGTCAATCAATCCGGTTAATCCTGAAGTATTATCTAAGCTTGCTAAATACATTAGAGCATGGAGCTTAAAGAATGGAGCCAACTTTAAAGCATTCTTAGCTGACATGAAATACAATGCAGCACCATGGCTTAGAGCTTTATTTAAAAGAGCAGCTGTAGCACCAATTAACGGTATAAAGTATGTAGCAGCTAAAGCAAGAGGTAAGGAATACAAACCAATGTCTTTTGATTCATCTTTAGTTAAAGCTGGTATTAATAACTTCTCAGGTTCCGGTGCTCTAGATTACTATAAAGCCTATCTAAGTGAGATAAGTGGTTACAAAAACCATGAGGACTTGTTAGCTAGGATAAATAATACGCTTGCTTTAAACTTAGTAGCCCAACAAAGCACAGTAAACAAAAGTGAGATTGATTCTTTGATTGAAGCTAAGGAAAACTTATTGAACCTTAAAAAGGAAATCAATAAAGCTATCCAAAAGGAAAAGCAAATGGGGATTGGCCAGGAATCTGATAAGCTTTTATTTGAAGAAGAATCAATCATTAAGAAACTGATCGAAGGTGAGATTACAGAAGTATCACAATTAGATAACTCGGTATGGAAGCTACATAATGAAACTTTAAGAGAGGTATTTATCAAAAAGATTGTTGATAGGAGAGATCCATTATCAAGAGTATTAAACACAATTGAGAAATGGCACGGTAAAAAACTACCTTTCCATTCAAGAGTTGATGCTTTGTTTGATATTCAGGAAGGTAAAGTTGTAGCTAAAACCAATGAAGCTATGGAGTGGTTAGTTGGTAGAAGGACGGGGTTACTAGGTAACAAAAGTATAACTAAGGAGTCATTCGCTTACAAATTGAAAAAGGATTTAGGAATGACCTTAGAGGACTTCTCTAAATGGATGCTTGTTAATCATGTACCTGAAAGGAATCAGCGTTTAGAAGCTTTAGCTGAAGAAAGATTTGCTCAAGAAATTGAAGAACTTGATGCTAAATTAAATTCAGGTGAGATTGATGCTTCAAACCATAGAGTTCAGTTAGATGACATGCAAAAAAGACATGACAGAGAAAGATTGATTACTAACACCGGTATGACTACTAGTGATGCCGAGTTTGCTAAGAGAAAGATTGAAGAGAAGTACGATAGAGATAAACTTGTAGATTTCTACAAGGAATATAAAGAAAACATAATCGATAAACAGATTAATGTTTTACGGGATGCTGGAATGCTAAGTAAAGAGCAAGCTGACAATCTTAAAAAAGGTAAAGGTAAAGGAGTTGACTTCCAGTTTTACGTACCAATGAAAGTGTTAGGTTCAGTAGTTCAGGATGCTGTTGATTTTAATGCTAAATACAGACCTAATAGAGTTCAAAGTAAATCATCTATAAAATCAATAAGTGTTGATGCTAAATCAGGTAAGTTTTCTTTGGATGAAAGAAACAGCCCTATCGCTCAAGGTTTGTTTGACTTGGCTGAGGCTTATAAGTCAGCAGCAATCAATGAGAACATTAAGCAGTTATCTAGTATAATCACTCAATTTCCTAACAAGGATGTTTGGTCTACAACGAACAGTCCGGAAATAGCGGATGCTTCAGGAGGAACCAAGATTCCATTTAAGTATATAGGTAAGGATGGTAATGTTGTCACTAAGTATGTGATGTTGAAAGATGAGAGGCTTGAGAAAGTTTTCATGATAAGTTCACCACAAGATAAGCTTACCAAAGCCCTTAAAAACTTACTAGGTGCATTCAATAAGTTCAGTAGAGCTATGTATACTACATTGAATGTATCATTCGGTATTCCTAACGCATTCAGAGATATTCAGGATGCCTTGTTTAACTTATCCGGATATGAAGACCCTAAGCTTAGAAGAAAGTTCATGAAAAACCTTGCTTCATCTTATAAGGGTGTTTTAATGGGGGAGAAAGGGTTTACTGATAAAGGTATGGCTAAACTATATCAAGAGATGATTGATAACGGTGGTACTGTATCATGGGCTGATTTAAGTGGTGATCCCGATCAAACAATAAAAGACATCAACAAATCTTTACAGTCAGTAAGATTTGATGGCACTATTAAAGGAGGTGCAAGATATGGTGCTGAAGCTTTAGTGGCTCCAATAGCATTGTTTAACAACGTGCTTGAGCAAGCTACTAGGTTAGCTGTATACAAAACAGCTTTAGACTCAGGTAAATCTAAGGATGAAGCTGCGCACATGTCTAAGAATACTACTATCAACTTTTCTAAAAAAGGTGAATGGGGATCACTAATCAATACAGTATGGTTATTCTCTAACGCTGGTATTCAAGGTTTAAATAGAGTTGTTGAAACGCTAAATTCTAAAAGAGGTAGAAAAGCTGCCGCAACATTAGTAGGGTTGGGATTCTCTTATTCAGCTCTTATCCATTACTTATTGGATGATGATGAGGAAACAGAGAGATTACTAACCCAGTATGACTATAAGAATAATATAATCCTTCCTTTAGGTGAAGGTAGAGTGTTTACTATTCCTAAATCATACTCAGGTTTCAAGCTGTTTTTCAATTTAGGTGAATCTATATTTAAGAATGGTCTTAAAAGTGATTTATCAGCTGTTCCTGGTGATTTGTTAGGAGATCTTTACGATCAGATAAATATCATCGGTGGATCATCTGAAGCTACTACAGCTAAACTTATGCCTGAGATAGCTAAACCTTTAGTTGAAATCATATCTGATGGTAATAACTACTTTGGTAAGAAGTTTATTCCTCAGTATATGGAAAAGGATAATGTACCTAATAAAGACAAGTATTATAAATCAACAGGTAATACATTCTTAGGTGAAAAATCTATTGAATTTACAGACATGATTTATGATATTACTGAAGGTGGTGTTGATATAGCTCCGGAAGAGATGTCTCACTTTATTACTGGTTACATATACAAAGGTGCCTTAACTGATATAGGTAGGGTTAACGATGTAATAAAAAAGTTATCTAATGGTGAAACTGTTAAGGCTAAAGATGTACCTATAGCAAGAAGATTCTTTAAGGACTTATCTGAAGAAAAGCATTGGAGATCCTATAAGAAGTTTGACGAGATAGTTAAGGAAGGTATCAATGATGCTATGTCAGCTAGAGAGATAAAGATGCTTAATGATTTAAGGAAGGATGTTTTAAAGCTAAAATTAGAGTCTAACTACATTAAAACACTAGCTAAAAGAGGTTATAAAGATACCTACAAAAATCAGTTAAGAATATACACTGAATTTGAAGGTTGGACTAAAGAAGAGTTTAATAAATTTTGGCACGAATCGAAAAAATAAATTATAATTTAATCGATTTTTTAAGTAGCTTTATCGAATACACACGTTAAGCTCAACAAGAATACCGTAAATTATGAAAGACGAGATTTTAAAATACATATTCAGAGGAATTGAAATATTAGGGGGAATACTTTTATTAGTATTCTCCTTCTTAGGAAAAAACCTTTGGAGTGATTATAAAGATCTTAAAAAAGAAGTAGCTGATTTAAAACAAAAAGTTGATGATTTAGGTGATAATCAAGATAAGGCAGGAATCGTTATGACAGGTAGACATGAGCAACTTATAAACAGAATAAAGACTGTAGAGAACTACACTAAAAACAAGGTAGACAGAATTGAAGAACTTACTAATCTTAAATTCGAAGAGATACACAGGGATTTAGATTCGATAAAAGAAGGTCAAAAGGAAACAAATAGTTTACTAACTGAACTTTTAAAAAGATAGGTTTTATTGATTTTTATTATATTGCAATTAAATATTTAAAAATCAATTAACTGAAATGAGCAAGCAGAAATATTTCTTTGGTACAAGAAGTAAAAGGGTTAAAGAAACCCTTCATGAAGATCTCCAATTAATACTTGATTTAACAATCAATAGAACCTACACCGATGTAGGACTACACGAAGGAGCTAGAAGTATAGAAACCCAACGAAAATACTTTAAAGACGGTAAATCTAGGATCAACCCTGATATGTATGTTAGCAAACATGATTTATGTAAGCTAGCAAAACACATAGTTATACCAGGTGATACTTACTTTGGTAAATCAAGAGCTGTAGATTTGCACGTATCTGAAAGACATGGTGATACTAAGTTAACATGGGATAAAGCACACCTTTGTTATTTAGCTGGTGTTATCCAATCTTGTGCACAAGAGCTTTACGAAAAAGGATTAGTATCACATCTAGTTAGATGGGGTGGTGATTGGAATATGAATGGAATTATCTCACTAGATCAATCACTTGATGATTTAGTACATTTTGAATTATACATACCTTAAAAAAATTATCATGGCAAAAAAGAAACAAGAAGAAGAAGTTAAAGGGGAAGAACCTCAAAAACAAGTTGAACAAGAAGCTAAAGTTGAAAAGAAAGTAGCTGAACTTACTTTTGAAGAAGTGTTACCTTTCTTAAAAGAAGGTAAGACAATAAGAAGAAAAGCTTGGGGATTAGCCTATAGGTTAAGACTACAAAAAAACTTTGGTATCAGAGCGTATAAAGCTGGTTATGGTATCGATCCTAAAACAGGTAAGAGAAGAACAATCGAAAGTGAGTTCACGGTACCTTACTGTGTAGCTAAAAGCTTTGATGCTGAAAACAGATTATCCTGGTCTCCATCACTAAAAGACATCCTTGCTGAAGATTGGCTTGTTGTACTTGAGGATGAGATAGCTAAAGAAGCTAAAGGAAAAACTAAGAAATAAAACATTATGTCGAAAGTAGATTTTAAAGATTCGAAATTCGGTAAATTCTTAGATAAAGCTAAAGACTTAGTTTCGGATAAAGCTCCGGAACTAGGTAATGCTTTATTTCAAGTAGCTACCGGAAACCCAGCTCAAGGTATTCAAACAGCTATTGAAGCATTAAGAGGTTCTGAATCCGAGGATGCAGACAAGCTAGCCCTTAATTTAGAGCTTCAGAAGGAGGTTTTCCTAGCTGAGCTAAGAGATATACAAAACGCTAGAGAAATGCAAGTAGCAGCCTTAAATCAAGATGATAACTTCTCAAAGAGGTTTATATACATCTTTGCTATAGTTGTATTTGGATTCTCAGCACTTGTTGTCTTACTTTTGTTCTTCATTAATATCCCTGATGATAATAAGCAAGTCATCAACATGACACTAGGTGTTATTGTTGGTACTGGTCTTGCTTCAATTATCAACTTCTTTTTTGGATCATCTCAAGGAAGCAAGGACAAGGAGAAGAAAATCACGAACCTAACTAAATAAGCAAAGCCGTTCTTTTCAATTTTCTCGTAATTAGGTTAGATTAATTAACGATTAAACCACTACAATTTTACGTAGTGGTTTTTTTATTTAAAATTTTTCTTTATATTTGAAAACAAGTTAATGATTATGAGAATAACTGTTACGGTATGCCAAAACCTAAATAGGCTTAGGGATCATATTACTGAACCCCTAAAAGTGAAACTTAAAACTTGGAAAGCTAAAAATGTTGATCCGTATACCGGTAAACAATATGAGCTATCTAAAAAGAATCTAGCGCAGTACAAACAGAATGTTAGTACGGTAAAAACTAAACAAGGTGATATTGAGTTTTTAGAAAGCTTATCTGATAACGTACATAAACTTGTTGGTGATTACGAAAGAATCAATAACAGGTTAAATGATTATCAGGGAAACTACATTCATAAGAAGGTGGTTGAAGACTTCATTAATATTTTAGATAAGTACAAGATAGTGGATCTTCAGATGAACATACCTGAAGATGGATTAAGACGTGCACAAAATAAGATACTATTGAAGGAGGTAAAAAAACTAGTATCACAATTGGAAAAATAACACCGTAATAAGTTCCGTTTTAATGGAATCTTATGGAGTGTTGAAGAGTGTTGCGAAGCTAATTATTTAAGAAAAAAAGTAAACAAGTAAAATAAGAGTAAATATGTTTGACAATTGCGTAAGATTTGAAATACCAACCCACTCAAAGGATTGGTATAAATTCCGAACTATTGGTATCGAAGAATACCCTGGTGGAATCGGAGGTAGTGAAACTGGGAAGATACTAGGCTTAGACGAATACCGGCCTGTACTAGCTGAAGTGTTTCATCACAAAGTAGGTAGTGAACAGATAAACAAGTTTGACAACTTACCTATGTGTATGGGTAGGATATTAGAACCTACAGTAATGCACTTTTGGCAATGTTACAACGGTGATAACGAAGAGATGATAGACACCTATGAACAATGGAAAAAAACAAAAGATGATAGCTTACTTGTAAGAAGAGCTAAGAACGTTGATTGTTATTTGGTTAACCCTAAGTTCCCTTGGTTATTTACATCGCTTGATTTCGCTATCGATAAAGGTCAGCCAAACTTAATTACAGGTGAGATACTAGAGGAAGAATGTCCTTTAGAGATCAAAACCATATCACCAATGGCAGCGAAAAGATGGGATGATGGTATACCTCCAAAGTATGCGGTACAAGTAAACCAACAAATGATAGTTACGGAAACAAACTATGCTGAGATTGCTGTACTTGTTGGTAGTAATGATTTCAAAGTATATAAATTCGAAAGAGACGAAGAGCTTTGTGAAAGAATCCTTCAGGAAACAAAAGACTTTTGGTTTGGTAAAGTATTACCAGGTAGGAAACATTTAAAGTATCGTGATGCAGCTTTATCTAAAAACAAGATGGATATCTATGAAAAGTTTGAAGGTAAGATACAGCATTTAGAACCGGAACCGGATACAACTAAAGCATGGCAAAATTACCTCAATGAAAAACACAAGGTTGAAAGAGAATTTGTGGAAGGATCTAAGTTTGATTTACGTAACGCTAAAAAATACAAATCAGTTGATAGTGTTATAAAAGCTTTGGAGAAAAGAAAACAGATGTATAAAAACTACCTTCTTGATTCTATTGTAGAGAATAAAGTGGAAGAATTGGATTTATTAAAGCATGGTAAAGTAACATACACAGGTACTAAATCTAAAAGGTTAAATATTTCTATTAAAAAGCCGGATAAAAAACACGTAGAGGTTGAGGTTTCTAAAATAAAAGATTATCTTTATGATGAAGAGTAAGTTAAAGGATCAGTTAATAGTTACCTTCGAGAAGTATGACAATGATGAAGAGAAGTCATACTTAGCTAAGGGTTTTATATTAACACACGGTACAAAAGTTGTTTTAACACCTGAAGGAAATCATATACCGGTAACAGTTATTTGGGTTTGTGATTTAGAGACTGGTGAGATTAACGCTTACTACCCTGAAGACTTAGTAATAGGGTTGAATGATAACGACTTGATGGATATATTATGATTGATTTACCACCTGTAGAAGAAATAGTGAAATCAGAGATACCGGATGAGGTGTTTCCATCAAGTGAAGAAATGTATTTTTATTGGTGGGCTTATGAGATGTATAAGCTTGGTTATATTAAGAAAATAGATTACCAACCAAAAGCTTATGATCTATCACCTAAAGTTGAGTATAAGACTTTAAAGAAGTTGAAAACCAAAACAAAAGTAATAGATACTCACTTACTTCATGCACATATTTATACTCCTGATTTTAAGATAACATGGACTCTTAAAGGGTATAACAAGGTTTACTGTGTGTTAGGTAGAGAGAAAGCTAATAAGGACGCTTACTTTAAAGCTAACATAGGTAAGGATGGTGAGATATTCTCAGTTATTGAAGTTAAAGGTAGCTTTGATCAAAATAACATGACAAGGCTTGCTAGTATTAATATCAAATGGGTTTATCAAATGTATGGTGAATACGTGCAAATAGTTGTACCAGCACCATCAGTAAGTAAAAAAGGTAAAGTAAAACCAACAAGTGCTTTATTTTATCAAACGTTTGTCCCACTTAGGTATTATTACACAGATAAGAAAACAGGATTTAGAAAGATAAGATTCACTAACAGAAAGTTAAACGAGTATTTACAATTAATTAATTAAATTTTTATTATGAGCTGGAAAGACAGACTACAAAATGCACAAGGCACAAAAGATGCTGCACCAAAGCTAGGTGTTATCATGCACCTAGAGATTAAGAAAAACGAAAACAGAGACAATGAACCTGGTTTCTCCTATTCTAAGAAGAATGAATCCACAGGTGATTGGGAAACTAAGTTTATCCATAAACCTATCTCAGGGATCTATTTAGGTCACTCTATGAGGTTAACTATTTTTGATGATGACTTAGGTAAGAGTGGTGGAACCTACAAGTCAGACTACTATTGGGATAGTAAAAACGTTAAGCTTTTCAATCCTATATCACGTAAAGTTGAAGTAAGTGGTGATATGGAAGAGATTAATAAGTTTGCTGCGAAATGCACAGGGAATCCTTCTAAAAAGCAAGTAATATTTTTACTTACTAAGCAAGGTATTATTACTGTAACTACAAACCTTTCAATTGCTATCGATCAGTTAGGTAACATCTCTAGAGATGATAAGGTTGGTAAATTATTAGTTTTATCACCTAGTATACTGAATGATGATTCAGCTGTATCGAATAAAGCAAAGGGTTACTTAGGTAAATTCATTAAGAAAAACCCACCTTTATTTGCTGATATTAAAACAGGTAGTGAGATTACTGATGAGGATGCAAACATATACCGTATTGAGCATTACATCGATGTATTTACTACATGGTTAGAATACAAGCAAGGTGTTAGAGAGACTCCTGGTGTTATCGATGGTGCAAACCCTAGTTCTTACAATCCTCATGAAATAAATAGACTTGATGATGATACTGATGCTGATAACGGAGAGCCTTTCACAAGTAAGCAAGCTCCGGCAGATGTGCCATCACCTGAAGAGGAAGAAGATGATTTACCATTCTAGAAATTAAAACAACCACCACAGGTATTTGTCTTACTTGCTTGTGGTGGTTAATAAAAAGTAAGACGATTACAAATTATTTAAGTATGATTGAAAATCAAATGAATGTGAATACGGTTAGTAATTTCACTCCGTTTTGGGAAAAGAGTATTGCTAATTTAGATTCAGCTAAGAAGTATGCTGAGTTAGTTTTAAAATCAAAATCAGTATCACCTACTTATTACGATACTCCGGAAGAGGTTTTATTTGCTATGCAATACG
>Ga0102945_1000059_pt1 | contig 41182 bp, 43 predicted proteins | sample SalPonred_H2O_MG_FD_78207 | JGI IMG/M metagenome (GOLD analysis project Ga0102945, IMG submission 78207) | Salt pond water microbial communities from South San Francisco under conditions of wetland restoration - Salt Pond MetaG R2_restored_H2O_MG ...
GACCTTTACATTTACTGCCCAGTCTAAGTCGAGTACAAACGCAGTAAACAATGCAATCTCTCAACACGCACGCCAAAAGGGTTGGACAGTAGCACAAGGCCCCAACTATTTCGTGGATGGTAATAAGATAGCAACAAGCCAAGGTCAAGTTCTGACGGTATCAATCAATGATGTAGATGGTGTTAGTGTCATATTACTTGATAATGTGGCTGAAAACACAGTTTTTGGAATAATTAATCATAAAACACCCGCAACTTGAATGTCATTAATTTCAAAAATGTAAATTAAGAATAAATACGAAAACCATTATCTATGTTAATCATAAATAATGGCTTATGATATTATTTTAACAGGAAGAGGTGAATTTACAGGAAACTTTAACTATTTACAGAGCTTTGTGACTACTTTATCGGGAGATATAGATCTATTTGGTGTTCGCGTTGGAACAAATGATGATATATCACTGGCACAAATAACATCTATTAGTGGTAATGAATTCACTTGGCAACTTCCTCTATCCGATGACCTTTTTCCTTCTGTAGGTTTCAACGTTATGCCTACATATGCTTTATTTATTGATAATTGTGGGAATCTTCAAGAGTTAAGTGCGAATATAACTGCTTATCGTCGCGAAGAAGTGCCAGCTAATATGCTTTATGATTTTATTATTACAGCATCTGGAGAAGTTGACTACGTTGCTGCCTTTGAGTCTACTCTGCCAAAGGAAATTGTGAACTTTGGATTAAAAATTGGAATGGAATATGATATTTCGAATGTTGAAATCCTTGATGTAACGGATAAGACTTATGAGTGGGAAGTGCCATTTAGTGGTTCTGAGATAGCAAATATAGGACCAAATGATATTCCTTTTCATGCTGCTTTCATAGATGTTTGCGGTAATTTCCAAGAAATTAGTGGGAATGTCGTGGCTTATAAAATTTCAGATTTGGTGGCTACAAGAGACTATTATATTCAGCTACAGGCAAATATTAATAAAGACATTTATCAAAATGAGAATGGCGATTTTGGTATTAATGGAGCTATGCTAAATAAAGAAGAAGAATCTTATGATATCTGTTATAATCTTCCAGAAGGTCAAGCAAATATGATTATAAAAACTATCCAAGTCCGGGATGCTGAAGAAAATATAATTGGCTCTATTGACCTGATATTAGAACTCAAAACAAAACCTAATGGTGAAATACAACCTCGTGTTTTTTTTCAGGGTGAAACAATTACAACTGATATTAGTGATGACTTATTAACAGCACAAATTGCTTATTTTAGCACAGCACCAGATGGTTCAATTACGATTGATGCTACTGGGTCAGACTCATTAACAGCAAGTTTGACACCAGACTCAGCAAAGAATTTATTTCCACAACAAATTGAAGCACTAGAAGCACTTTATAGTGGCAATGTGTTAACTGATTGGAAGATGGAAATATTAAAAGCCAATGCGGAACCTTTTTCAATAGTAAATCAAGTTTATGCTGAAACAGGAAGGACAAAATCACTACCAAATTTCTTTAATGAAGGTGAAAGTATTACATTAACAATGGGTCATGATTTAGAACTGTCTGTGAAAGACCTTAATGGAAATGATGTTGAAGTAATTCCAACAACAATGATATATGCTATTGTAACACAAAACTCATCTGCTAAACCATTGAATCCTTAGTTAGTCCAGAGTAAGTCTCGGATAATTATTGATTTTCGATTATAAGTATATAAGTATATACACCCCCATCCGCATGTCAAACCTGAATACTGATATTGATGATTATTCCAACAAAGATTTGATATCTATTCTTAAGTTAACAAATGAAGAATCATATGATGAATTAAAAGTAAGAAACAAAGTTAGTATTGCTATTGAGGAAATTAAAGCAATAAATAGTGGGATGGATTCAAAAGGTTCACCTCTTGGTAGCTTACTGGATTTCTTTCGAAAAGCTTATCTTAGAATTGGTGCTATTAGAAAATTTCCAATCTCTGAAGAAGCTAAGGAGGAACTTGGGCTCTATAGCCTACTTCCACAAGTCCCAATACTGCCAGAACCGCATATATTAGAAAAAATTCCATATTATGATTCAGTGCCACAGCCTATTCTTCCACTTACAACTCTTAAAACAAAGCCAGAGAAGTATGCACTTGGCTCTGTAAATCCAATAGATAGGGAAACAATTACACACGTCTTAGTTATAAATAGTAAATTTAGAACCAATAATACAAACGCTTTTACAGGTCAATCTCAAGGAGATCGAATACGCACACTTACAATTAATCAGCCTAACTATGTTCTTTGTAATAAAATTAAAGATGCCATTACATGTGGTCCAGATAAAACAGGTAGCATTGGTACAGTCACTGATTTCACTCTGGAACTCAACTCACCCTATAAAGACGCAATCTCTCTGAAAGTCGCAGCGGTAACATTTGACAATTTCTTCTACCCTATATCTGCATATCTAGGAAGCAATCATTTCACGATTACCAGTTTTGATTATGATCCTACAGCTCCAGTTCCCAGCGCAACAATCGCAAATGTTAATACTAAAATTATTACGATTGAAGATGGAAACTATACGTCAGCTGAGTTAGTAATTGTATTGAATACATTATTAACAGCATCTCCAATTGCCAGCTTAGCAGCTGTAGAAGCTTTCGAGGACACAAATAAAAATAAGCTTATCTTTAGGGTGAAGTCAGCACCACCTATTCCTCCTCCAGCCGGACGGGCATTTGGGTTCAACTTGAACTTTGCTAATACGACACATCCTTCGAGGGAGATCTATCGACAACTCGGCTGGATGCTTGGTTACCGTTCTGCTGAATACAATTTCTTTACAGATTACATTATTAGCGGTTCATCTACGCTTGTGATAGGATTTAACCCCGAATCTTGTATTAATCTTATAGGAACGTCTTCTTTCTTCTTAGAAGTTGAGGATTTCAATAATAATCACTCCCGAGTTATTGATTATAATTGTAATACGCAAAATAGCTCTCAGATGAATAATTTACAGATTCGGATTCCTAATGTTTCACCTTTTGGCAGTCAGACTTATGAGGATTCTTCTGACCGTGTATTTAGAAAAAGAAAATATTTTGGGCCTGTTTCAATACAAAAACTTAGGATAAGGCTGTTGGATGAAAATGGCATACCTGTCAACTTGAATGCAGGTGTATTTATTGTGACCATTGAAATTGAGACACTTAATAAATCTACCAAGAATATGGTTATTTAGGGTACAGCTCACTAAGACAAAAACTAAACTAAACATTAAAATAAAAATGGTTAGTTTAACATTAAGACTTTTTCACACAAATCCAATTATTCGTGTTGTTATTTACAATCATCTAGTTGTTTCATAAGCTTCTTTTTTTCATCTTGTACAGCCAAGATATGATTTTCCATATTTTTGTTGCTATCTAGAGCATCATTGTCCATCATGAAGCGAAATACTGTTACGGGCTTATCTTGTCCCATGCGGTAGCTTCTACATATAGCTTGCGCCTCTATACATGGGTTCCATTGGGGCGTAACAATATAAACCTCAGTGAATTGCTGTAGGTTTAATCCTTCACTACAGGTCCGGATTTGTAGGAGCAAAACATCCGTTATTTCAGATTCGAATATTGCCTTACGCATTTTTTGCCTAACTGTTCCATCAACTTTTAATGCTAATATGCCTGCTTTTAGCAATTCTGTCTCCAAATATTCCATCTCTTTCTTGTATTCGCAGAAGACGATTTTCCGTCCAAAGTCAGAACTGTGGCGTTTTTTTATCATGTTTATTACAGCTCCGAGTTTGCTAGTTCCTTGAATTCCTCCCTCCATTAGTTCTATACCTTCTACTTCACCATCATTTTCTGCTTCATTATCTTTTGCTTTTTGAATTTCAGAATTGAGTAAAGCTGGATATACACACATTTGCCGTGCTCTTATATAATCTACAATCTTGGGTCCAAAATTAGGAAGTTGGTTTTTGCGAGTGCTCATTCCAATTCTGTTATGAATCATAGCAGCTACTTCCTCTTCTTGTTTATTGGACCAGTTCACTGTAACGTTTTCTTCTTTCAATATTGGCATCTTAATACCTACGCCCACTTTTGTTCTCTTAAGAATGTAAGTATTGGTAAGTCGAGTTAAATTCATCAAAGGTCCACTATATAGTGTAGTAGGAACCCCGATAATGGAACACAAGGAGTGAAAGTCATTAAAACTATTTTGGATAGGCGTGCCAGTAAGCAACCATTTAATTGGACTGCGAAGGTCTCTCCCAGCTCTCGATATGATAGTGGAAGAATTTCTCATATGGTGAGCTTCATCAAACACTATTCTATTCCACGAGACACTGTGTATGGGTGATGCTAAATTATTTGTTCCTGCTATCCTACGTGATATTTCGCCATATGAAGTTAGACAAATACTATTAGATAATTGTCTATTATTTATCTTCTTCCTCAAAGAGCCACGATAGATAACTACTTCTGGACTGTTTTCAGTTTTACATTGTTCTAAAACTGCTGACCATTGGTCAAGTAAAGCTACTGGGCAAATAATTAGAGTATTAGCAAGTAAATTTCCAAGTATGACTGCCATTATTTGGTAGGTTTTTCCAAGTCCCATTTCGTCTGCTATAAGGCCACCATGTCCACGATTTCTGGGTTTTTTCTCTCGTTTTAAGCACCATTTTACTCCAAAATCCTGATGTGCTTTTGGTTCAAGGCCAAAACGTTGAACAAATTGCTGATAGTCCATTGGAGTCTCCTCCAGACTATCCTTCTCAGTAAAGTGCTTTCTAAATGTTCACGAAGAAAATCTTACTTTCTATATCAATTTTCTCAAAAACGTCCTATATAACGTATTTTTGGTATTTTAATTGCCTAATGGAGTAAAGTTAAAAAGCTTTTCAATTTTCTATTTACATCATAAGCAATAATATTACCTTAGCAATAATATTTTATATAATTATTATTGCTAAGATTGTTGAAATTATGGTCTCATTGGTTTTACCTAAATTTATGACCAATATTTTTGGATAATAGCATTCTTATCATCCTTGGTTAATGCTTTGTAATTAGCAGAACCTATAAATGAGTCTATAAATATTTTACCAACGGGAACACAATCAGTCCATCTATAACACTTTGTATTTAAGGTTGGTCCAACAGTAATTGTTGTTACTTCAATAAAATGTGGCTCATCGGCTGATACATAATATTTATCCTGATACGTTGTAGATATAAGCTCTTCCTTATTATCAGAATGAATACGCTCGCGAAGCCAATTTTTAGACATTTCTTTATGTTTTTGCGAAAAAAACCCATAAGCTATTCTGTGTTCACTGTTCTTATCCATAATGCTCAACTCTACTCAATTCTTTGTATGTCTTTCCTTTGTATTATTATGTATCAAAAACTTTTAAATCTCATTACTACTTGCTTTTAAAATAGAAAATTCGCATGAAGGGTAATCTACAAATATTAGGTCTCTATCAGCAAGTCCTATACCCTCTCTTGTGTGTGGTGAAGAGTTATTCTTCTTACATAATTTGCGTTGATGATTAAATGTAATATTTGCAGTGCTATTAGCAAGTTTTGTGAGTTGACGATTAGAGTGTCGTAAGCTGTCATTTCTATGCTCTAGTTCAGAGACTTCAAGTTTTAATAATTTAACATGTTTTCGTAAATGGTTAATTTGATGTTGTTTATGTTGCTTATTTTTTGTGTTTTCCGTGTTTTCCGTATATACATTATCTTCCTCTTGAGTATCTTCTAACAAGTTAGTTTGATTTCTAATGACATATTTAAACCATGGGCCAGCAATATAGGTCAAACCAACATAGCCAACGAAACCACCAATACAACTTACTACCAAATCAAGTCTACTAAGCATAACTAGAATTTATACCTTACAACCAACTGCTTTACTTGAATAACTATTCTATAAGAACAAGTTGTCTTTATTCTTATTCTACCAATAACATCCTCCTTCTATTTTTTCAAATCCAGCTGGTTTGTCACAATCCTCTGGACGGACCCAAGCATTGTTTCCTTCAACATAATGTTTCATAATCAATGGTCTCTCGTTTTCCCATCTTGTTCCATAGACACCAAAATACATCTGTAAAACTCCTCCCACATAAATAGCAGATTTACCCATTGTGTAAAGCCTATTCAGCAGAGGATTGCCATAACCACCGCATGAGCACAGAGCTACGTCAAATGTGTCTTTTATTTCTTCAATCTTAGAAACAAAATCATCTAACTCATCGTAATATGGTCTTGATGACACGTCTCCTTGAGTCATAGGAGGCTTCATAAACACAAAGCTACAATCTAAAAAGATAGGCTTACCATAGAAACGCTCTTGTTTCTCTAATTGCTTCTGAAATAACTCGGCGAATGGGCTAATAATGAGCAAACGGCATCCCTTCAAAGCATGAGTCCAAGGAAACTCATGCTCAATAATATGAAAAATATCTAATACCCCAAATGACCAAAAACGCTGTTTCGGAAACATATTATATACGGCTTCAAAAGTGGATTGAATACTACCTTTGGCCACACTACCATATGGCTCCCAGTCGAAATATGCATCACTGTTTTTGAAAGCACCCAAATACTCATCAGCATATCTTACAATAGCATTAGCATCAGAAAGTAGTATCCCTGCATTGTTTTTCATTACACTAAGTGTCTGATTACAAAAATTAGCTTCATTGTCTTCGAAATTGCCTCTTTTTATTACATTCAATCCAACAATTGCAAACATGTGCTCAATCCCTGCTAATCTTGGTATAATAAATGGCTTATCAAGAAGCATTGTATCTTCCACCAAATTTTTCAAAAGCAGATAGAACTTCAAGTTCTCGTGATGAAACATAAAAGAATGGCTGTTGTCTAGCTTAAACGGACTATCTGTTAACTTAGCCGGTGCTAAGCTACAGTAAGGAGGTGGCAATTTTTTCCGCTCTCTGTTCTCTTCTCTAATATTGGAATTATGAAGATGATAAGTTTTAATAACAAGAGGCTCATTATAGACTTGATAACCAAAAACACTCATAAGATAAATAAAAACATTATCGCACCCAAGGGTTCCTAACTCAAAATCAAATGCCTTGCGCTTGTCTAATTCTAAATTATAATTGGTATGCCAAATCCAGCAATCTTGACTATCATGCTTTCGCTGTGAATCTAACTCAGAACCAGACTTTATTTGTCTATTTGGTTTGACGTCAAACCTTGATAAGCACTCAACCTTTCTATAATTTTGAAGTCCAATACGCCGAATATTGCGGGCAGTATCATCCAAAAAGATATCCAGATTTGCTAATACAATATATCCATGTAGTTTTTGTTCTGAAACATAGTCAAACACAAACTTGTATGAAATTCTCTTACCAATTACAACCTGGTGAATCTTGTTAATAGCATCATTTGACAAATCTAATACTCCTAATTCTTCATTTGTATAAATTCGCTCATTAAGCAAATGAATATGATTAATATAAGGATTGCTTAGATTTACTTTTAAACAAGTTAGTAACTCGTTCATTCTTGATTTATCGGGGTGTAAAAAGAACTGTGTTATTAAGTGTATATCTCCATTTGCGACATCTTCTTCATCGCTTAATGGACTATTCTCAGAAATTGAAAAAAAAGAGTTGTTATTAATTCCTTGTGGAATGCCATACTCTCTACACACTTGACTCCATGGCACTTTTGTATTTGAATGCCATTTATATAGTATAGATAATGGAACACTTTCACCTGTATCCATTAGTCAATTCACAGGATAATAGATTTCCAAAGATAGGTTTTAAGCCAATATTTTGTAGATATATGATAGAGTAAAGAATGATTAAAACCCGTAGACATTATCGTAGGACCAAAACTCGTAGGCATAAGCGAAACATTTCCAAAACAAAAAATCATCGTTCACGTTCTAATCGTAGAACACGTCGTGGTGGTTCTGCTAAGATTGACCAAACATTTGTGAATGATACTTTACCATATGGTGAATATAGAACTCATAAAGGTATTCATAGTGGTTTCCAAATAAGAAAGTAGATTTTGAAATTGGTCAGACTATCACAAAAGAAACAAACATGTCAAAATCTTATCAAGTTTGACATGTTCTTATCTAAAGGTTAGATGGATAAGGAGAACCTGAACTCCAAGTTGGTGTATATGAGTTGGGATAATCTCGCGTATCAACCTCAGGTAATAATCCAAACTTATCTACTGCCCCCCAAGTAAGTTGGTTTCCAGTAGTCACAAGTGTCCGTCCTCCGTTCGTAATGGAAGGTCGTGTGGAACGGCCAGATATATGTCTATTATTGCGTTTAGAAATATTAGATATACCTTTCAAAAGTGGTTTACGTTTTTGAGTATGACTTGTTTGACGAGCAACAACTCTATTTGATACTACTTTAGACTTAACTCTACTATTTCGTGTGTTTCGCTTCCTACTCTTGTTAACCATGATAATAGTTATATATTGAGTATAGACTATATGAATTACTATTGAATTGAGTATTATATAGACTGCCATTCTATATTTTTACCAGCGAACGGATCAGTTTGGCCAGTATTTTTAATTGTCCAGACATTCCAGTCAAACTTATTGTCAAATCGTGACAACTCCGGAATTTGAATAATGGGTATAGTAGCGCAAAGATAAAATTTATATCGTTGGCTTAGCATGTTAGCAAACACATGGTCTATATTTACTTCTCCACATAGACCTTGATAAACTGTATCAACACCTAGACCTGTAAGATGGTCAATATGAGTAGCAAAATATTTTTCCATTCGCGAATTACTAGACAAGATAACGTCGAACATATGTCGTTTGACAACATAAGCATGATTACACCAGATTTGGCCTTGAACCCACTTAGTAGATGAGCGTGCGTTTTTATCATTAATATTAAGTTGTTGTCTACTTCCATCAAATAGCTTGTCTACACGTGTAAGTATACCACCCAAGTAAAGAATATCCCAGTCATTAGGCATCACACAAACATTTTTTTCATAAAACATTGAATTAGAGATGTTTTTATTTAATCCGATATCATCTTCCACAATTAAAACACTTCCACAACCAAAATCTTTGGCTTTCTTAATGGCATCAATATGAGCAGCTCTACAGCCATAAACTGGATTTTTATGTCTATCTGAGATACAAATATGAATATTCTGTGTAGTGAAACCTATTTCACGAAGTAGTCTAAGCGTTGAAATGCGTTTTTGAACGCTTTCTGTTGTTGAAATAAGAATGGCCATATCTGCCAGTTTAGTATAGGGTATAGTTTGACTATATTCAGCACCAGGAAGAACTGATGAACCTTTCAGACCGTGGTTTGACGATATAGTGTTCCATAAATGATATCCATATTCACCATCACACGGTTCCAATTTATGATCGGTAGTCCAAAGATGATTCTCTTGCCAACTATGAGAGAAGAAACATTTGTTTTCAAGAACTCTAATTCCATATTTCGCAATAGAACAAGGGTTTTGTAGCCATATAAATTCATTCAAACGAATATGATATGCCCATTCACCTTCGCGAATGCGTCCTTTAGTTTCCTCCAGCCATAAATCTAAAATAGGATGTTCTGGTGTACACGCCAGGAAAGCATTTAGCACCTGCTCATTAGGGATTGCACGTAGTTTTTGTTCAGGGTTTCTCGGGCCTTCTTCGCAAACAAAAAATGTAGGAATAATCCCGTGACTGTCAGGAATTTGTTCTATCAGCTTGTCAAACGGTTTTGTTACCAAAATATCACAATCAATGTAAATACCTCCATATTTCTTTAGAATTTCGACTCGTGCTATATCAGCCTTGTATTGAACATGTTTTAATGGGAAGCCATCAAATTCTTGTGGAGCATCAATTCGTTTGACAATGAAGAATTCATAAGAGTTAAGTTTAGACCAATCACTGTGGGAAAGAAGTCGTGGTTTGTCACCGTCAAAACAAGTATGAAAATATAATTTATAGCATTGCTCATGATTTGGTTTTGATTCATTTTGACTACACATATGTTCTAAAACGCTTGTAATACTCCTAACATGTTGCGTTTCCAGTGGCGTTTCACCAAAAAAAATCATATGAATAATCTTAGGAATTATTTCAATAGTTGTACTAGATTCTCTTTGCCTTTTCTTGAGAATACCTGTGAATAATCCATAGTTATAAAGAGACCAATTCATGATTTCCTGTGGACACCTGTAATCACTACAAATATCTTCGAGAACTTCTAATGAAGCCGATTCTGCTAAAAAAGATGGTTGAACTGGGAATAGTTTCATAGCAAGAACAAATCTAACACGAAAAAGGTCATTAATCTTATTCTTAGATAGAGACTGTCCAAGATGTGATGATACTTCTTTGTCAAACAATTGTAAATACTTTCTACATTTCCAAACAATTAGATTATTATTCTGTATAAAGTCACTCTCTGAAACAATTCCAGGATTTTCATATGAAGCAAAGATATCACTAATCATTTCGCATCTATCCAATTTGAGGAATGATTCTCTCTTTTTATTACTAAATATAACATCGTCCATAGTATAACAATCTAACTAGATAAAATATAATGTCTTTAGATTTATTTGTTGTCAAACAGCATTAAAAAGAGCACTTATAAAAAGACACTAAACATAATTATGATATATAATAAAAAATATACTTAGAGACCACCCACTTGTTATAGTGTAAGTGAGTGATTAATCATTCATTTGCGCTTTCTCCGGTGCAGCTGGAACAGCATGGATTCCCGAGTGGTCAAAGGGGACGGACTTAAGATCCGTTGCGTATGCTTCGTGGGTTCGAATCCCACTCCATGCAAAATTCTACTCAGCTGATTTTCTGGGTTATTAATATTAATTCTCAAATACTTATTTAAATTATTTGAGAGTTCAGTAGTATGGCACGCGAATATTTGTTGTCAGCATACCGCCGCCAAAACCAAAAATAAAAAACATAAAGTGATAAACAAGAATAGCTCCTATAAAAGAAGCAATAGCAACTACAATTGCTTTTTGCCTTTCAGTAAGCTCATTACCTGCGAACAATGGATTTACGAACAAATAAAATCTACCCTTTACATCATTAAGTTCTTTACGAAGTTCAATGGCCATGGTAGCAATCAAAGCAACAGCAATAGCATTCAAGATAAACGCTTTGAAAATACTAGTTGCGTAGAAATTCTTGACAACAGGAAACTTTTCTTTTACCATCTCTTATTCATTGAAGAGACAAAATACTTATTTAAGAAGATGTTGTATATCTACATAACTGGATATTCATGGAATCAGTTTGTCAAGATGTTCACCTAAACATAGGGCTTTCGCAGATTGATAGTATCCTTGTTTCACACGGTTGGAAAAAGCAACAGGCAGAACCAGACGAATATCGTTACAAGAAGGACCCAACAACTCAAGATGAATATGTAATAAGGATTACTGATAAGTATATAGTCATAGCTGTACCACTTCCTAACTCAGAGTATTTGTTTGCAACCAAATTCAATAGTTACTTTAAAGCAGCTGAATTTATTGAAATGCATTTAGAACTTGATGAGGAAAGAAAGCAAAATTTCCCAACAAGAAAAGAAAATTGAATTTTCATGAATATTTATTATTATTATCATTACTCACTCACGATTTCAGAGATAAGTAGCTTTTAATAATAATGACTACCACAGAAAATACAACCAACACGACTATTCGTGTTCTTAAAAAACCAGGAAACAAATTATGTGTATTACAATTAAATACTTCTGAAAATATATTGAACGATTATCATCGTAAAACACATTTCATTTTCGCTATGGATATTTCAGCTTCTATGGATGAACCCGCCATTGTACCAGAGACTTCTGAATATGTTTCGCCAAAAAATACACGTTTGAATTATATCACACGGGTTCTTGGTGGCTGCTTAGCATTTATTCTTGAAACAAGTTCTTCTGATGATTTTAATGATATAGTTATTTCAGTAATGACATTCTCTACAAAAGCAAAGACCATAGTTAGACAACAATCCGCAAACTTCTTTTCAAATGGTAACGTTAAAAGATTAATCACAAACGTTAAAAAGCAAAGTCGCCAAGCAACCAATTTTGAGGGAGCAATGAAACATATTGCTTTTAATATTTCATTACTTAATACTGAAGTTGAATCCAATCCTATTAACGAAATTGTAGTATTCTTGACAGATGGTTGTATTACCGAAGGGATAAGTGATTATTCTGAATTGGCGAAAATAATGTGTAATAGACGACAACATGTAGCAGATTGGCGATTCATAGGCGTTGGAGTTGATTTCGATTATCGTTTAATTACTAGTATTAAGCAGATTGTTACAAAAAGGCAGACTGACCTTAGGAACACACCTGCTATCACAGTAGATTTACTAGATAATATGGATCATGCTTCTATTATCTATGCTGATATAATTAGTCCATATACGTCAAATTCAGTTTACAATTCAAGATTCTTTAGCTTGGACAGTGATGGATATGCTCCAGTGTATTTTGGAAATCCAATAACATGTCATTTGGATAGTAAACATTTCATTCTAGGAATAGTTCCGGCAGGAACAACCCGTTACGTGTGTGTAAAGTCGTCCGATGAACTAGCATTCGCCGTAGGTTATTCTGACAGTAAATTTCATTCTTGTCATGGACCTGCTACTAATGAACTTGTTATAACATCTGAATCATTCATTAATATTGAAGAAGGAAGCGAAGACTCACTTATTTATAATGTAATGATTCTTCGTCAAGAGTGTATGGAAACTGTAGGAACTTGCTATTCAATTATTGACAGTATTGAGTGTTATCAACCGCAAACTAATAACCAAATATTTTCAACACCTCTAACTCTTAGGGCTAAAAGTTCTATTAACCTTCAACTTAATGATGTAGATAATTCAACTGACTTAAACTTGGAATCTATGACGACAGATGAAAAGGAATCTAATTCATCTTCGACTAAACAGGTAGAAAGTCATAAAGTTCAGATGGTATCTATGCAACAGAAAGTGAGTGACTTCCTAGCAAAAACTAAAAACCAGTCTATGCCTATACTCTTAGCTCAAATTCTTAATCAGTGTATTGATGATATCTCTTTCGCAATTTCTGCTATTGATAGAGTTATTGTTTCAGGTGATATTACACTATCTAAGATGGTGATTGGTTCAAGGCTCAATAGTCAACAATATCAGAGAGCGTACACAATTACCAATACATCCATTTTAGAAAATTCATCACCTTATTATAATAATATCAACTCGAGTATATCTCTGACAAACAATAATGCTTATACCCCCTATACTCCTAGTGTTACTCGCACTATAAGTCAAGTTATAAACACTCAATCAAAGTTATATTAATTTCACAATATACTTATCCTCTTGTGTTTAGTCAAAATATAAGAATAAAAACAATGTAGAGAACATTTTTCATTAGAACTTATATAACGCTATGACAAAGAATGCGAAAGGACAAGCAACTGCACAAGTAAGAGTTGTTTCTATTGAATCCATTACTAGTGGCTTAGTAAAGAATGTGACTGAACAGATGAATAGTGCTGGTCTACAGTTGTCTCCAAGAACTGTTATGGAGATTTTGAAGATTGCTATGGAAGCCGTAGAAGGATCTCCCGTAAAAGGCTCGGAGCAGAAAGACCTTGCTATTAAGGTTGTTTTGGAAATTGCTACCAAATCTGGATTGCCTGAAGACCAATTAACAATCATTCGCGCACTCATTGATGGTGGATTTGTGTCAGATACTATTGACCTTGTAATTGCTGCCTCTCAAGGCAGGCTAAATATTAATCAAGTTCAAGATGTCGCAAAGGGTTGTTTTTCTACTTGTTTCAGCGCTTTTTTTAAGAAGCGGTCGGTTGCTCATGTCCCTAAAGCCCAACAGTCGACTTCCCCTATCATTTCTCAACAAGTTATGAATCCCCAACAACTGGCTACACAACCGGCTACACAACCGGCTACACAACCAGTCAGCATAAGCCCCGCGGTTAATCAAACATTAGAAGTATCAAGTGTAAATCAACAAGATATTATGGAGGTTCCTGTTCAAATTACTGTGCCTGAAGTTGTCGCTATATTGTCTCAACCAGAACAACCAGAATCGTCAAACGTGGTCCAAGCAGCAGTTACTGAAAAGATGTAAATGCTTATAAGACAGGTAATAAATGTTGTAATTGTTCGTGTGTAAGAATATTTGAAATTTGTTCAAGTTTGACGAGCGTTAAATCTTCAATTTTAAGCAAAGGAATCACTTTTAGGAAGAGCTCTAATTGTTTAGATGCATTTACTACCATAATTCGTCCCATTTGGTTTGTTGTGAATATCCTAATAATCTGATACATAGCTCTCGCAGCATTAATAGTTTTTACAGAATAAGAAAGATGCTCCATGTCAAATAGAAAACATAAAGTATCACAATTTGGTTCTGCATTCATCAATTCCTGCCACAAGTGCTGTAATATACCTTTTACTTGATAATCTTTAGCAAATCCTGGTCTTACTAAAATAATACCTTCTCTATTTTTACTATCTACGTTCTTTGACAACCCAATATATTGAATTGAATGAACACGCTGGTTATTTTTACATAATTCGCATGTATTATTAAACACATTGTAATCATGGAAGAGTAATTCAAGTTTATTATTCATATCTTGAGATAAAGATAAGAATAATTATGAGCTAAATGACGCAGCATAGATATATAGCCCGAATGCGCCTTTAGTCAAGAAATCTAATCCATTAAAGACAGTGTTGCTAAACGTTCTATTAGTGACAAGGTTATTAACACCATAAAGCGACCATAGGCCAAAGAAAACATTAAGTAGGTCAATTTGGCGTTTAGTTGGGTTCTGTTTCATAAGCCTATCTCGTAGTCTAGCAAACATAATTCCAAGTGGGACAAACCCTACAATGGTGCTTGGCAATAATCCAATATAACCTAATTCACCAGCGAATCCAACACCTAACATTATGGTGTTGTAAAAGATAAGCTCAAAAATAAAGATTGGGTCATAAATATCTAGCAACAAACATAAATCAATCAATAGAATTGGTGTCGTGAAGAACCAATCAAAATATCTATATACATGAACATTGTCTTTGTTCTGAATCATTAAATAATAATGCATACTGGCAATCATTGTAACAAAACTAGATAACTGAAGAGATAGTGATGACTTCTGTGAGAGGTCAGAACGAATACTTCTCATAAATGTCAAAACAGTTATACACACAAGCATAATGAAGGTGATTTCATAGCTTTTATTATAAAGAGCAGTAGTAGTAACCATTATACAAATTATAAAGAAATTTTTGTTCTCAATAACTAATAGCTCTCTCTTTAGAATAAGATGCTTATGTTTGACAAAGAGACCAGACAAAAAAATGGTAAGATGCTTACTTCTTTAATAGAAACAACTGCAGTATCTCTTTCAGGTAATCATCGAGATATAGCTGGATGGTTGGTTTTCGTCATTCATACTATTGTCGTGGGGTTAGTATATTATTTATTGTTATGGACGTCAAACAAAAGAGGATTTTTGATAGGATTGGTATTGTGGATTTCTTTTGTTTTTCAACATTTATATTTTGATGGATGTTGGGGGGTAAAGTCAGAACGGCGCATATGGCGCGCGAAAGACTGGTATGGTCCATGGACGGCATTGTTTGACAAGCTTCATAATTTGGGAATGCCTTCAACAAAAGCTTATCATAATGTTTTCTTCATTCTATTCACACTGCTATTAATAGCATTGGTAATTGATCGGTGGTTAAGTTTTTTCAAGTAAATCAATAAGAGTAGAGACATGACAAATAGACATAAAGTTTTCTTCTAGTTGTTTTTTATGACACTGCTTGGCTGGTTAGTTGCTATCTGTATCTTCATCTTTTTATATTTTATGATTGCTAGGATGCTACCAAATATATCAAGAACTAATAAAGGATACTTTTCATTTTACCGCTCTGCTTATAAGCAAACAGAAGACCAATTAGATATTGATATACAAGCTGTTCAGTCTGCTTCTGAATACAGAACAATTTCAGATATAGAATTCTTTGAAAGAACAGACATCAACATTATACCCGTTTTTAAAGAAGTTGTCCCAGAAGCAAGTAATGTTAGAATGTATTGGACGATTCATAACCCAGTTGTTTATGCAATGATAATAGGAACTAAATTCTACTACAATCGTGCGAGGCCATACCAACTAGCTAATATCAATACACTATCGTCAATGAGTGTAAATACGCCATCTTATCCATCTGGCCATGCTGTTCAAGCCTATGCTTTGGCAAAATGTTTGACGAAACAGTTTCCAGAAAAGTCAAATGAAATCAATCTGTTGGCTGAAAAGATAGCGAATATTAGAAAGATAGGAGGAGTTCATTTTCCTAGTGACAAAGAATATGCGAGAAAGTTAGTTGACAAGATGTTTTGGTTATGACCTACATCTTTCTTTAGTCATCAAATCATTTTATAAAAAGGACATAATAACGTCAAACATATTTAATAGGATGAATTGAAGTTTAACCAATGGAATTAGCACAGCAAGCTGAAACATATGTGCCGTGTATAGGCGAAGACGGTAGATATATTGATGTAGTTCCAAGTGCTTCGACATTTTCATTAGCCGGAATAAGGTGTGCTTGTGGTTGTAGAAATGAAAAAATTTATAGTTCGCGCGCTAAGTTTGTATCACATATTAAGACACAAGTTCATAAAAACTGGCTCCGGCAAATGTATTTGAACAATTCAAACTATTATGCCAAAGTTCAAGAACTTGAGAAAGTAGTTCAAAGTCAAAAAATTATGATAGGACGACTAGAAGTTGAAGTTAAGAACCGTGATGTTACAATTCATACGCTGATTTCACAGTTTGCTAATAAAGAGAAAAATGTGATTGTTCCTATAGAAGATTTACTGGATTTATAAGAAGTGTCTTATGGTTGGACCAAAATATGTGATATTGTGTTTGACCATGATTTAGAATAACTATTATTTACCTGTTCATGAAAGGGAAGAAGAGGATTATGAACGTAGCAATAGATTTGTGCCATTAAGAATAAAGTAGGCATAAAGCCGAGGCAAAATATTACAATATTGTCTGGATACCAGTAGTGTATAGTAAACAGAAGGCTAACGCATATACCTACAATGGCAGAAATGGCACAAATGAAAGCTAAAATTGGGAGGTTAGGATAGTTAAGAATTTCAGATGTTAGTAGGCGGGGACTTTTTGGGCGAGGCATAACGTAATTTTTGATTTGCTTTGATTGGCAAGACATGTGTCTTTTCTCAAATTTGAGTTTTAATTTCAATTTTTTCAATATTTTATAGATATAATTGAAAGCATAGAAGGTTTGACAAGTATAGACATCTTAAACGAAAATAGTGTAGGTTATTATAAAGAATGTCACGCTCACTTAGACAGAATCAACTCAAGGCAATCAAGTCTTCAGTTGATTCAGATTTTGAGAGTGGTGTTCACTTTCACGCAACTGGAACAGGTAAGTCATGGATTGCACTGGAGATACTTTTGGCTTTTAGGCATCGCTACCCAGATAAACATGTTTTATGGATTTGTGAGCACAAGTCTGTTTTGGTTGAACAATTCTCTAAACAGACCTTACGTGAAAGGGGATATAGACGTGTGTTTGACGAGTTTATACTCATCGATTACGCTGGAAAGAAACACTCTGAATGGGTAGACAATGTTAATTCAGCTATGATATGGAAAAAACCAATATTGCTAATTGTAAATCGTGCTTATTTAGTATCGTCAAACAATTACACAAAATTGCGTGCAAAGTTTGGATTAGTGATTCATGATGAATGTCATAGCGTTTCCAATAAAACGACACAAGCATTCTACGACTATTTTATTAAAAAGCAAGATGGAATAAAATGTATTGGGTTCTCAGCCACTCCATTATCAGGCACGGTGCCGTTTGACAAGACACTTAGTCAATATACAATAAGTGATGCTTACAAAGATGGTGTTGTTGTCAAACCCATAATAAGATGGGTAAACTCTTCAGATAAGCTATCACAAGTAGATATTATTCGGATTTTCAAGAATAATATTAATGAGTTGCCTTATAAAAAAGTGATTGTTTGGTGTGGGATGATTACTTATGCTAAACACATGGCAGAGCTTTGGTCATGTGCTTTTCCGGACTCTCTCATTTGTCTTGATACAAGTGAACAGAATTTGTCTGAAGATGAGACAGGATTTAGCGGATATGAAGAATTTAAAGAAAGCGAAAATAACGCCTTCTTATTTTGCGCTTGTAAGCATCGCGAGGGTTCAGATATTAGAAACCTGGACTGTTGTGTTTTCCTAGACCGTGTTCAAGAAAGAACTGCAAAGACTTTTGTCCAATGTGTCGGTCGTGTTTTACGTTTGGATAAGTCAGGACGAAAGCAATATGGACTTATTATTGATGTTCGTGCCAAAAGTCCAATTGAAGTTTGTGATAGAATGAATCAATATATAAATCCTGGAAATAATACTTTCCCATGGGATTATTCCTTCTCTTATGGTCGTATTAATAATAAGCTTATTAAGTTCAACAAATTAGTTCTATTAAAAGAGCCAAATTGTTCAAATGTAACGTTAAGTAGTGAAGTTGTAAAAGAAGGAAAGCCTTTCACTGTTACAGAAGAAGACTTGGTCAAACGTTTTGTGCGTGATGTTCCAAGTGACTTAGTGTATCAAACCCGTCTCAGAAGAGAGTTGGATATGATTATAGGAAAGGACCTGGGACATAATATTGTATTGGCATTGGAAGTGCTTGATATGACGAAGAATATGCCACATATAACGCGTGGTTCTTGTGGTTCGTCTCTTGTTTGCTATTTATTGGGTATAAGTCATGTAGACCCAGTGAAATACCGTATTTCGTTCGCACGTTTCTTGAATCAATATCGAAACAACTTGCCTGACATAGACTTTGATTTCCCACATATGTTGCGTGATGAAGTGTTCTTAAAACTACAGTTGAGATGGCCTGGTAAGATCGCAAGAATCAGTAATCACATTCATTATCACAAAAAATCAGCGATTAGACAGTCGTTACGAGAAAATGGTGTTACAGGATTTGTTGGAAAATATGAAATTAATGACAAGTTACGTGCTCTTGGTGCGAAGGAACGTCAGAAAGTTTTGAAAGATGCTGAGCAACTGGAAGATACTTTTCGTGGGTATTCACTTCATTGTGGTGGTGTGGTTTTCTTCTCTGATGGTATCCCTGAGGATTTGAAGCTATCTACAAAGAAAGATGGGATTATTGGACAAGTTATACTGAATAAGGAAGATGTAGCACGAGATAAGAATTTCAAGATTGACATTTTGTCAAGTCGTGCTTTGTCACAGCTTTATAGTGCTAATAAGTATCGTTTGATAGACTTTTATGCGAATCATGATGATATTGCTACTTCAGAACTCATTTCGAGAGGAGACAATATTGGAATAACATTGGCGGAATCTCCTCTTATGAAGAAAGCGATGTTGAAATTAAGACCTACATGTTTGGATGATGTGGCTGCTTGTATGGCAATCATTCGTCCAACCGCTAAAGAGGCGAGAGATTCGCTGATTCCAGTTAGCTTAGAGAACCACATTATTTATGACGATGATGCTATTGAGTTTATTATGAAGGCTTTGGGTTGTGATGAGGATTTAGCAGACAAGTATCGTAGAGCATTTGCAAAACATGACAAGAAAGTTATTGAAGAACTGAAGAAAGAGTTGCCAAAAGATAAGCGACCTGTATTAAAGAAACTTGCGTGTTTGAGAAAGTATGGCTTCTGTAAGGCACACGCCTATTCATATGCTCAGTTAGTGTGGCAATTAGCCTATTGTAAGGCACATTATCCGGTTCAGTTTTGGAAGGCGGCTTTAAAGCATTGTCATTCGTTTTACAGAAAGTGGGTTCATATGTATGAAGCATCATGTGTTGGTGTGGATGTTTTGGCTGAAATAGGAAAGCGTGATACGAGCATATATGCTGATGCTCGGTCTAAAAAGACGTTTGACATTCCTCTAATAGAGCAATTAAGACGTTATGGATTTTGGCAAATGAAAGATGATTTATTTATACCTGATTGTTATTGTAGAATGGAACGAGGAATGGTTCATTTTAGTGGAATTATTGCGTCTTCAAGAACGCTCTCATTTGAGCCTGGAAAAGATTCATCTGTGGTCATATATTTAGGAATTGGTAAGCAGCATATAGATTACATTGAAGTCACAATGAATGGAAAAATACCAAATTTATCTGAAATGGTAGGTTGTAGAGGGGTAGGAAGAATGACAGATCATATTACAAATAGTATTGATGTTGTAAAATTTGAATTCTATTAACTATTTACATACAGTTACATAATAGAACACAAGTCACTTCGGTTTGACAATGATATATTTTTTACTTCTTTTTCTTCAGAGTTGAGAGGTGATTCACGATATCTCATTGTACTTTGTGTTTGGTTGGATTTGTCAAATGAAAAAGGTTGATGATTGATAATGGGCATAGTCTTTGTCATTCTTAGTATAAAACAAGACTTCATTTTGCTGACAATGGCATAAATCTTTTCTTAAAAAATCATATAAGATGAATAAGCTCATTGTTGAATTTTTGGGAACATTTGCACTTGTTTTGGTGGTTTTGGAAACTGGTAATCCTTTGGCTATTGGAGCAACTTTGGCTCTAGCAATATTGTAGCAGAATGGCAGATAAGATTAATAAGACAAGACTTCATTTTGCTGACAATGGTATAAATCTTTTCTTAGAAAATCATATAAGATGAATAAGCTCATTGTTGAATTTTTGGGAACATTTGCACTTGTTTTGGTAGTTTTGGTAACTGGTAATGCTTGGGCTATTGGAGCAACTTTGGCTCTAGCAATTGTAGCAGGAGGTGCCATCAGTGGTGGAGCTTTTAACCCAGCTGTTGCGACTGGAATGTGGATGGCAGATAAGATTAATAAGTCAGACTTGATTCCTTACATGCTTGCTGAGTTACTCGGAGCTGTTGTGGCTTATGAAGTAACAAGACGCGTCAACCTTAAGGCTCTTTTGTAAGCTTATTATCTGTATCTTCTCTGAATATTATAAGCATAACTCAATGATTCCGTTATACTTAGAATTTCTAACAACATTTGTGTTAATTATGGCTTATTTATTAACTGATTCTAAGTTGCTTATAGCTATTCTATTTGGTTTAGTAATTTTAGCATTTGGTATTGAAGCAGGAGGCAATCCTTTAGTTGTAATACCAAAGGTTCTTTTAGGAAGAGCAGAAGGAAAACGCTTTAGGGATATGTTTATTGTTCAAAACTTGGGAATGATATGTGCTCTGGGTTTATACTACGGACTTGTCAAACTCAAGTTAATTCCAAAACATCCTTTAGATAAGATTTAGCCAAAAAATGGTTTAAAGAAATTATCTCATAGTATATTGTCTAAGAATGCGATGTTCTTAGACCTCTAAATCCCTACAGCAAAATACAAGCTAAGGCTTAGGCAAAGCTTATAAAAAATACAGGCTAAGAAAAAATCAGCCTATGGGATTTAGTGCTTACTTATAATTTTGGTAGAATAGTTCTCATTTTGTCAAAGTGTTCTTCTGTATACTTTGAGCTTCGGAATTTGAGTTTTTGTGTTCATTAATGAATATAAAATAAGTAAGCGAGTTTTAAAATGGGAAAGAAGTATTAATTACATAGTAAAGGGAAAAGTATTAGACCAAAGTGTTATGATGATACTCAGTGGTTACAATGATGACTTTTGCTTTTAGAGAACCCGGTAGTAGCAATTAGAGTCTGAGAAACGAGGAAGTCATAACTGTTGGTCCAGTCTATCGAGCGCCAAGGAGTGAATAGATAGCCAATTAAAAACATGCGCATGTGGGAAACAAAGAATAGGGAACAGTAATCTGAAAAAGGGCGTGGAAAAATAAAACGAACCATTGACCCTAAGTATTTTTAAATCATTTAGAAGACCTAAATAACGCATTCTTAATGATTGTTGATTATTCAAATACTTTTATACTTTTATAAATAATTTAGACAATGCCTATCTCGGCATCATCTTCATGATCTGAACTTTGTTCATTTACGCAAAGTTGTCCAGAGCTTCTTGTTGGAAGTTTTCGTTTATGGGGTGTAAGTGGTTGTGGTAGATTATATATCTTTTTTGAATATCTATCTTCGTCAAACAATATATTGCGTCTCTTATGACCAGAACCAAAACAGGATAACATATTTGTTTTACGTCTTTGCCTGAGATGCTTATTATTTTCCATAGTAAGCCACGAATTAAAACTTTCTATGTTACGAATGTTTTTCCCTTCCAGGAAAGTCAATAATTCCTTGGATTCTTTAGAAAGCTCATTATCGTCTCCTTCTACTTTCAAACCCAATATTTTGAGCAAAATAGGACCACCTGCTTTCTCAGGCGAAACAAATTCGCGAGGCAAACAAACATTCCAATTTACACAGCAGCACGCTGAAGTAAGTAAGTTATTCAAGAAAAAACGAGTCTTATGCTTTTGACGCACTTCTGCGTTTATCATTTCTTGTAGAAACATTCTCTCTACCATCATAAAAGCAGTATTCAAGTATAAGATTACATTAATAATTGCTGTTTTTCTATTCTGTAAATAACGTCTTTTAGCACTTGCCAAGTCTCGGTTATCTGGTTTTTTGGCAGCAATTCCAGCAAGAGTAATGACTCTTATCTCGTTTTTGATGTTTTTAAGCTTAGTTATCTGGTGTGCTTTGTAATCCTCTATTTTCTTGATTATAGCAAAAACATTGATTGTTTGGAGTAGTGGATAGCGCGAACGGATTGTCTTTGGAATAATAAACTGGTTAGTATCTTTTATTTCTGATATTCTTTCACCTAATTGGTGAATATTTTCCTCCAACTTGGCAGTGAGCTCTGTCTTCGCCTTTCTTACATTTCTATAATGTCTTTGTCTAGCCATCATCTTCAAATCATGTCCAGACAAATCAACAATTGATACATCATCAAACCCAAGTAAGTATTGCTCTGGTTTTCTTAAAACACTATCTGAGAATCGGTCTAACGCAGGGTCATGAACTAAAAGTGTTTCGCCAGATGTAAACTCCATACTTGTTAATATTTTATCATATCTATGTGCTGTTGTTTTGTGGGCCTCAGCGGCTGCATCTAACTTTAGGAAGTTGATAATTGCTATTAAACAAGCTACTATCACATTTAATCCTGAAAGAATATATTTGCCTAAGTCTTCATTTTCAAAAGTTCCTTGAGTAAGCACTGAGCAAACAGCAGACATAATTATGGCAGGAAGCATCAATAAGTTTAGTCTTTTTTTAAGCAAAGACATTGCCTCCATATACATAGTCCGTTGGCCTTTCAGATAACTTGCTATAATGTCTAAAGCCGAGGAAGCTTGGTGAGGCAAAGTAGGCTGATAATCGCGATCAATCTTACGAAGAACTTCTATATACGTAGCCTTTCGGTAGGAAACTTTCAATGTCTCCGAACCCAATTTATATATTACTTCGTGTTGTTTCTTGTTTTTTGACTCTTTACTTTCATTACAACTACTACTCTCACATGAGTCACTTAAGTCACTGCCTTCATCACCTAAAAGAGTATTTTCATTAGGCTCGGAAGATGAAAATGGATGAGGGTCTAATTTTTCAAGTGGAAAGCATCGATAGTTTTCTGGTGTAGTATTTATGGTGCGTTCTGGCTGTAGCCTTACTACTTCGGTAACTGATAGTTCTGGCAGTCGTTTTTTGAGCAAGGTATGTTCAGGATCCTCCATCGTGGACGGCATAGGTTTTTTTATCTCTAATACCGGAACTGGTGGAACATTTATATACACACTTTCTGTATGATTTATGCTATTTGACATAATATACTCAAGAGTTAAGTATATTATACTTATTATTTTGGCTTTTATTTTAGACGAGAGCTTATCCAACATAATTTGCTGGTAATTGCCCTGCTGCTTGAGCTTCTTGCCATGTTTTGTAATTAACATCACAACCGTTATGAGATAATGTAAATGGGAAAGGCTTTTGAGAAGCAGATGATGGCAAACAGTTGTAATTTAGCAAGCCACCTTCGATATATTCACTGCTGGAAACAGCACCTTTAGGGTCTTTGGTAAGCTGAGACCGATATTTAGGGATGCCTCCAATCCAAACAACACAACCACCATCTGAACAAGGTGTAGGTTCACCAGCATTTTTCGCTGTTACTACACCACAACGACCAGCAGCTAAGGCCTTCTGCTTACTAATATATGTGCCTTGGCTATGATTATCTGGAGAGGTATCTTGAACCCAATAACGAGGATAAACGCTCTTAGTCCATTTATATTTATCATCAAGCATTCCAGCAGTGTTTTTTACAGTCGTCTTTATAATACTTGAATCATTCGTACAGCAGCTACCAGAGTTACAAATACTTATTTCGTATCCACCACAACAGCCACCATGACCTTTTGGGAGGTTGCCTTTAAATGGAGTGCGTGTTACAGAACGTCCCAAGTTTGTAGGACCAACAGCCCCAATGTTTCTGTGACCTCCTACTAGTGAAAATCCATCTCGTCCTTGTCCAGAAACCGGATTAAAATAACGATTAGCTTTTCTTTTCATTGCTACAATTGACATTATGCTATATAACATTAGCAGAAATTAAAAAACAACTGGTATTCTGCGCGTTGGCTTCTCGTGTGTTAAGTTCTTGATAACAAGTCCAATATGTGAGTCAGGATCATATTCATCACCAAGAATCGTTTTAGTCATCATTCCTAAGCTATATAATGCTGAGTGTTTTTCACAAAATGATTGACAAGGAAGTTTATAACAAGAACAGACTTCGGGTGCCATATATTTGCCGAGTCTTACAGGAACCCGCAATGTGCAAATATTTACATTAGGTTCAAACTCTGCTACCTTTTCAGGAGCCAAAACGCAAAATGAGTTTCCAATTACAAATACATCTGTTTCGTCAAATGGAAGCAGTGAATAATTCATAGACCATAATGTCTCTATCTGAGTGGATATATCTAATAATAGTCTTGGAATATCATTAAGGTCAAACTCCAAGGAGGTTCCTTCAAGAAGATTTTGTAATTCTATGGGTTTTTTGTTCCTTACGTAAATATGTCCTTCTTCCATAAAGTCTGCGCATCCAATAGCAGTAAGGCTGGTATAAAAAGGTTGAATATTTATTGTTGACAAAGTCCGAGTTAGTTCATAAACAACCATATTACTACTTACTACTTACTACTAACTCTTATTTATAATCTTTTATTTTATTGAGACCTGTTAATTGATTACCTCTTCTCGGTTTGACAACCAGTTAGGTCTTGTATGTCTATTCATTGAACATTTCCAATAGTAAGGAGCAGAATGCATAATCTTAATTGTTACTCCAGAATTCAACTTCTCGTAGATTTCTTTAGCAATGGGCGAATCTATCATTTCCCATGGCACAAAGTGGACGAAAACTCGCTTATAATCCTCACCTTTTTCGTTGGTCTTTGTAACCAAATCAACCGAAGCTACTACATTAGAACCCGATGATAGCACTTTGTTGAAGACTTGTTTGATATAGTCTTTTGTGGTAGAACCATCTACCCTAGGAATACAAACTGATAACTGTTGTGACATTTCTCGGCTAATCTTACATATTAAATATCTCTATGTAACAATTCATTTTTATAAATAAACAATGTGTAATTTCAACGAAACAACACATTCTGTGTACAGCCTTCTTGTTAAAACACGACTTATAGTCTAATGACTATTCACGGTTTGCCAGTCTGAAACAATTTTTCTAATAATAGACAGACATATGAGCAGTGTATCGTAGACACACGAATATCCAAGTTTGCTGTAAAGAAGACTATTATATTTTATGTTTGAACTTTAAGCTTGTTTGACTCTAAAGTGTTTTCTGAAATAGCTTAGACAGACACTTATAGTATGGGTATCTGTAGTTACAAGACGCAATACACAGTTTGTCTTTTAATAGGACAAAGCTAACCAAGCAAAGCAATAATCAGAATGTCTGACAATAATAGGTTTGGTTCTCTTAAGGATGATACTAATCCTTTTAAAGTACAATCACGTAGAAACCGTGGTCGCGGTTGTCAGCGTGTTACTGGTGATGAATCAAGAAATAGAGAGGCACGTATACAAGAGCCTGAGCAATTAACTCCTAACACTACGATGGCCCAAACTTTTGGGACTTATATTGAGAAACAGTTAGGAATAGCATCTCAACAAACCAACAGTGCTTATGTGCCTCCAAATAGAAACCGACAAAGCCACACACCAATTAACTCACGTGAAGTAGAAAATACGTTTAAGAGCAAGAGTCATGTAACAAAAACATTGACTGATATCAATGATGTATTAAGCTTTCCTGAGTTGAAGCAGTCATATAAGGATATAGATGATACCTTTGTATCAACCGCTGGGACAACAGGCACGACTTCCGGTTGGCAGTCTAATGGAGTAGAAATAATGTCACAAGCAAATAAGAATAATCTCGTGGAAGAAGAAAGTGATGATATTCGACCAGGCTGGATAAGACTGACGAATGGAAAGATTTCGTATGGTCCACCTTCTTCCAATTATGAGCGGGTAGTTTATAATAATCAACAAGCAAGGAATGCAGTTCTTAATGAGCTTCGTAGACGCCATGAAGAGAATAAACAATACGATTATGAAATGAATGGTGACCGTATGTATGAAGACAGAATGGGTAGTTTTTCAGATAATGAAGAGGATGATGATGATTCAAATTTAGAGGATAATATAAGTAGTTCATATGATTCAGATAGCCAGAGTAATGATGGAAATTCTGATGACTGGTATTGAGTCAGGATTTTTATATTTTTGTAAGTATGAAAATCAATGACAGATAGTGATTACGAGGATATGGATTGGATTGATGAAGAGGAAGAAGAAGATAAGAAATATGACATGTTTTACAGTGATCTTATTGAATCTATAAACATTGTTCAAATACTTTTTGATACAAAGATGGAGGAATGTTTAAGTGTCTCACAATCTACATATTCACTTCATACACCAGGAGTTTTATCTTCGCAAGAGCTCATACAATTTCTTCGTTGTCAAACAAGAATTGGTTTTAAAGCCTTTTCAATTCTTAGATTTTCTGTTGAGCTGGATGTAGACCAAATTGCGCCATTTCTTAAAGACGAACTTGACTTGAATTGGTTAGAAGAGATATCTTATACATCAGATTTGGTGTTTAAAGAATGTTCTAAAGCACTACATAATACAGCTACAGTATTTATCCTCTACAAAAAACGAAGCGAAATGGATAAGAAACTTAGCCGTCAAACCAGAGTAGTCAAACTTGGTAGAGACGAACCATCTTCTAACTTACGAAAGACCCGCAAAGCAGTTAGGTTTGCCTAAGATAAAACATATACACAATTAGCTTAAAGTTAGACAAGCGATATACTATATCTATCTTAAATGAGCACGATGTCCAGTGCTGCACCTTCATCTGGTCTTAGCAATATGGTATCTAAGCTTGATAAGGCAATCCCAACTCAGCTTGGGGAAAATGGATTGACAGAATATGGAAAGGCAAATAATGACCTGCGAGAGCGATTTGTTCAGCTAACATTTCAATCTGTCCGTGGTGAAATTTCCACAAGATATCAGATATCACAAGATTTTGCTCAGTGGATTAATGATGTATTGACTATTATTATTTCTGGTGAATCTTTGGAGGTTGTTAATAATGGATTAGATTTGCTTGAGACAGGATTTAGAAGCATTCTTCATCTTCGAGATGTTGTTAATGGAAAGGGTGAGTGTCGTTTGGCTTATTCTATGCTAATTGGTTGGCATAGTGGATGTAACATGTTTTTAGAAAAAACGAGTTTGACAAAGGAAGTCGTTGCAATGGTCAGTGAATTTAGAATCTCAAGCACGCGTCTTCTTGCTCGGCTATTTATGGTCGCAAATACAGATAATAAACTTGACCATCAATATGGTTCATTTAAAGATTTCAAGTATTTTTGCCAGGAATTAATTCTTCATAAGATGTGTGTAGAATCCTCACCTTCACTTGTTAAGAATGACTACGAGGTCCAAATTTGTTTGTCTTCTGGTAAGCAGAGAAAAGGAACCAAGAATTTTAGGTTCTCTCCCGAACATTGCCAATGGCTCAAGGAACATAGTACGGTGTCTTATCTAGCAAAAGTGATCGGAGAACAAATCTATCAAGACTTTTGCGAACTACAGTCTGATAATGCTTATAAGAACATCTCTCTGGCTGCCAGATGGGCTCCGCGGCATGGTTCAGACCTTTTTGGACCATTAGCATGTCTTCTTGAGGAGTCTGTTGTTCCAGAGTCAAAAAAATGGTTTTTATCTGCTGGAATCTCTAAAAAGAAGGACGTTCGGACTTTGGTTAGGAGAAAGGTTGATACAATCTATCGTAAGCGTCTTTCTGCTCTCAATCGTTATCTAGAGACTATCCAAGTTAAGCAGTGTGGTGGTCAGTGGAAGGACATTGACTTCGACAAGCATTTGACCTCTATTACTCTATCAAAGCAGAAGACTGCTTTCCAAAAGGAAACTGATGAGGACAGGAAGCATTGTGCTGAGAACTTCAGAGCTTTCCAAGAGCGTGTGAACGCAGGAATGTCTACCGCTAAGGGTTATCATGTTCAGATTAAGGACTTTGTAAAGGAGGCATTACGGCAAGGATGTAATAGTAACGAGCAATTAAACATTGAACTCTTAGACGCACAGTGGAAAAATAAGGGCGAAAACATTAAAAGTCTAGGTGATTTTATTGCTATGGTAGATACATCTGGTAGTATGACTTGCAATAATTGCTACCCTCTTTATACCGCCATTGGCCTAGGTATCCGTATCGCTGAGAAGTCTCGTTTGGGACGGCGAGTTATGACTTTCTCGCAAAAGCCGTCTTGGGTATCTCTAGAGAGTGAATCATTTGTGGAGAATGTTCACAAAGTACAGAGGGCTGATTGGGGTATGAATACTAACTTTGAAGCGGCTCTAATGATGATTTTGAAAGCTGCTGAGGAGGCTAATATGACAGCAGATGATGTAAACTCTTTGACGCTTGTCATCTTGAGTGATATGCAGATGGATAATGCTGGTAAGTTTAATGATGAACTTTATAGTCATATTAAGCAGTCATTCTCAGAGACAGGTATTAGGGTTTCTGGAGAATCATGGAATGTACCACGCATTGTATTCTGGAACTTGAATAGGACTAATTGGTTTCCGTCAAAGTCTGATGATGAAAGGAGCATTATGATTTCCGGTGGTTCTGACTCCTTGCTCAATGCCTTATGTGAAAATGGATTAGCCTCGCTTGAACAACTTAATCCATGGATTCAACTTCATAATATGCTGGATACGCCACGATACAATAATAGTGAATTCAAAGTTATGATGAGATGTCTCAGTAATCTATCATAAGAGAGTTATAATGTGTAATATTTGTATTAGAATCATCTATTCTTATACAAATACTTATGGACTGGGCTTTGTTTGGTCATATTCCTAGACGGAATATTAATCAAGACATATTGGAACGTTCGCTTTATGATCAGCCAGCCTTTAAAAATGTAATAGCACCTATAGCAAAGGAATTATTTTCATACCTAACGTTTGACGATTCATTAGAACAAAAAGAATGTCCGATTGATATGGAAAAGTTCCAAGAAGGAGAAGAATTACTAAGACTACCATGTAATCATCTTTTTAGAAAAACTGCTATTCTAAACTGGTTAGAAAACCAAAATGCTCAGTGTCCAATCTGTAGGTATCAGCTACCATATATAGAAATCAGGAATGAACAAGATAATGACATAAGTAATAGTAACAATAACAATATTGAAGACGATATAGCAATCGGACGCTCTAATCTTTTAACATCTCTCTCACAAATATATGGGAGAAACCATTGACTTCTTAAAAAGTATTCTAACATCAAGAACTAATTAAAAATACATGAATATAATAACCACTATTCAAATATCATCTATGTTAATATCCTCTTCACACTCATCTTCATCTGAACTCTCAGATAAATTATAACGGTCGGGTTGTTCGGGAATATCATCCATTAAAATCATAGGATTAGCAGCAGAACCAGCTTCAAACTCAAATTCTCCTGCCTCTGTAACAATTCCTTCATGAGCAATCGATTCCAAGTCAATTCCACCTCTCTGTTTTAGCTTACGAATTTCAGATGAACTATAAACTTCAAGTAAATCACACTTGGGTAATGACGCCTTCTCATTCTTCTCCCATGTTCTTAAACCAACCAATACAGTTACTCCAACACAAACCTGATTTGAGTGCTTTCCCCGTCCTCTAAACTTTTTACGAATAATACAAAGTCTGGTCTGATTATCACAACAATTTACCTCACACATACCATTACCAAGCATCTTTGTTACTATAGCATAACATTCTTCCTCTTGATTGGAAGTACGTAATCCTGAAACAACCAACTTACGACCCATTCTCTTTCTGTTGTCTTGTTTGACATTAACATTGGAACGAGTAGTCCCAATCTTATACCTATCACCATAATCAGCACACATTTTTAATGACTATATATAGACCTCAGTATTTCTTTATATAGTATCAAGAATCATCTTCAACTTTTCAAAAGTAAAGACCTCTCTGCGTTTTTCATAACTTTTTTTGGATATATCTATCGAAAGATCCCCGAATTCCATACGCAAGTCTTCCGCATTTGAGAATATTCTATCCATCAGATCAACTATGTCTAGGTCACTATTAACATGAACCCAACCTTGCTCCATAGCCCACTTTTGTCTTGGGTCATCTAACTCAAATACATAGCCATAATCATTACTGAAAGCCTCCAATCTTTTGTCATCGGCATCATCCTGGAAATCTAATTCTCCATTACTTGATAAATTCACCTGATATTTATTAAACACATTTTGCCAATATGGACTGGTTGCTACAAAATGAAACCATTTGTTTATTACTGTCGTTTTGTAATTGTCAACCTCAAAACGTTCCAACTTAAATGCACCAATGTCTTCGTCTATTTTAAAGTGCCTCTTATAGAGAAGCATATCGTATGTTTGCTTCTGTCCAGACGCATTATTAGGTATCGGCTCATAAAGCCAACTAATATACTCATTTTCTTTTTGATTCAAAGCAATCATTTTACCATCTAAATCCAGCTCGCTGTCTGGTGTCATTAAACTCAACATTATAGCAAGAACACGTTGGCTTTCATCCATAAATGTAGATAGATTCTGATTCCATAATGGCTCTACAAACTTATAATTGGCTTCTTCTGTCTGTAACAAATGCTTTCCTTCTCCTAATCCTCTAATAAATATCTCTATCATCCTAATTGGTGACAGATTCTTGTTTGACCATACAAGAATTAGTTGATGCCAGTTCAAACTAACAGCTGCTCTTACAAATGGACGACATTCTTTGTCATATGCTAATAGCCATTTAGGCGTTCTTCCTCTATAAATTGTTAAAGCATTGGGCAGTTTCGACATGCGTAAACTGAACACATTATCAGAAGATTTAAGCAGTCTTATACTTTTAACAACAATAAATAGCGCGTTTATATCCCCATCATGAAATTTATCAAATTGCTTTTTAATTTTCTTCTCGAATAAAGGATTATACTGAGCATAAAAGTCATAATAAATAGACCATAGTAATGTTCTTACTTCATAACCAGACCATATCAGTTCATTAATCCAAAATAAGCATTCCTCAACTGGTTTCCGCTTTAATAGGCTAAGCATTAGTGATGCTTCTACTTCATCGCGTGCGTATAAAAGACGAGTAAGTTCCAACATTTTTGTTTTTTCGTTTCTCCAAATTACGATTATTATTAACGCTCTTTTTTTGTCAATTTTCTATAGTAATTATATCAATGAAGACTTATCAAGAAGTTGTGAAGGCAGTTATTGCAAGCTCCCCCAAAGGAACTAGTCTCAAGGAAATACTTCCTGAAGCCTCTAAGGAATGGAAGCGTATTAAGGCTGGTCTTAAACCAACAAAGGGAATGGCATCATTGACTATGAAGGGTAAGAAGGATTTTACTACTAAGAAATCATCTAAGGTATTCGACCGTAAAGGCCACTATAAGACCACTGGGCCCGAAGGTAAGGTACGCAAGCCTTATAGAAAGACGGCACGTAAGGGAAAGGGTGCTAAATCATCAATGGTATCTGATGATGTTCTTCTTATTGAGGAGCAACCCATGACTGGTGGCTCTACTGAGACACAAGATGAAATGGACGCACACAAAGAGCAAATGTCGGATGAAATGTCTGAACAACTCGATAGAGCAGAAGAGACTGGTCAGGGTGACCCTAACAATATAGAGAATACCGAGGAACCTCCTGGCTTGCCTATTGAGAGCGAAGCACCCGCCACTCAAGAAGGCGGCAAGAGACGTAGAAAGTCTCGTAAGCATAGAAAGACCGCAAAGAAATCTTCAAAGAAATATTCAAAGAAGCGCGGTGGCAAAAAGACCAGGAAGACACATAGACGGAGAAAGCATTAAATAATATGTAAAATAAAAATAAACCATTTTGTCTTCTACAAATTACAAAATTAGTTGATTAAGACAAATTAACCTCACTTTTTGTAGTCTTTATCAACTGGAAATATCTATTCTTGAATGTCTTTTTCAACTTTGAGGATATCTCGTCAGCTTCCATATTATGGTCTGATACCAGGTCTTCTACTTCTTTTTTTATTGTATCAACATGTGTTGCTAAGAATTCTGTGAAGGCTTCAGCTGGAGAGATTTGAGATGGAATAACTTGATTTGTAATGAAACTATCCATTGCAGATAAGCACTCACGATTTAGCCCAATATACTTTCGCCTAACAACTGGTTGTAAAGCAGCTGCTGACTTCTTACGGAAGTAATATCTTCCACTCTTAAACAACTTGTCATATATATCTCCTTCATACCCAAGATTTAATAGTCTACGAATTTCCTTATCCAAATCTTCAAAATGTTCATCACACCATTTTTTCCACTCTTCTTTGTAAGTTAATCGGTCATCATATTGGTGAAGCTTCGCAAACTGATGAAGCTTATCCATAATCTCTTGGTCAAACTTGAACCTAAATGTAGGACACGTTGACAAAGAAGATTGCTTTACTGTTTCCATTTTGTATTCTCAACTGAACTATATTTCATAATGATGTCTTCATCAGATTCGCATTTTAGGTTTTCAATTTTCTTAGTTAATATTAGTTACTATGGTTGTTTATAGAATCCATAGCGAGCCATGGTACGATAATTGTAATGAATGTTATTTCAATACTCTGACGATTGATAAGAAACCATCGGGTGTATTTGGCAACTACGTCAAACGAATTCAGAGACCAAAATTATCACCATTTCAAGTAAATAATAATTGTTGTCCAGAAGTGTCTTGTCCTTTTGTGATTTATAAGAATCCTAACGATCACACACCAATATGCGAACAAGAATATAACTGGTTGCTTGAGTTCTTACTAGAAAATTCATACACAATAGACTATCAGCTGACAAAGATGATAAATAATAGTGAACTAAGAAACAAATCAAAGCGGTTACTCTGCTTCTTGAAAGACTAATTGTAAAGTTTATTCAGAAAAATTGAATGAAAGAAAATGTATTTATAGTTAGATACATCTTCTATTAAGAATAACTATTATGACTAGCCTTGAAGAATATCAATCCGTATTTACGGAACACCAGTGCTTTGTACAAAACATTGCTATTCAAATGCTTGGTTCATCTTACAATCTAAAAAGGTCAAATGGTTACAGGGCATGGTTATCACAACAAGCCGACCGGTTGCCAACATCTAAAGAAACTATTACTGTCGAAGAGCAAATTCAACCGATTGAACCTAAAACAGCTGAGTCAAAACCTATAATAACTGTAAAGAAGCCAAAAAATATACGATTAAAGCCTATTCATAAAAAGATTTTAACATTCCTTAGTGAAACATTTGATGTTGAGGCTATTGCTTTAGAAGGTGTAACTAATTCTGGAATTTTAAGTCTACCTACAAATGGAGGTGTTTATTGGATAACTAATAAGACGTCTGTCTTATTCATCGGAACTACAAGTGATTTGCGAAAGAATGTCATGCTTGCCGTGAAAAGCATAAGAAAGAAAACAACAGATGAAGTTTTAGTAGAATCTATTAATAAGCTTATTAATGATAAGATAGGAATTATTGCCAAAACAATGTGTATTGTCTTTCTAGAATGTGATGAAACTAAAACAAGAATACGTATTAAAAATAGATTTAAGAATGAACCTCAGTTCACACCTTCACTAGAATAACCTGTCAAACAAACTAAGTTTTCAAAAAGTTTTTAATGGTTCTATGGATACGGGTTTCAATTCTACGAGTTTTCTTTCTCATTCCACCAACTGTAACTTGACGACGAGCTGAAGTCAAAGCTGTTTGGCCCGGCGTTTTGAATTTAGAAAATCCCTGTTGAGCTGATTGTAATCTTTGACTTACATTTGAAGAACCTAATTTATCATATACTTGTTTAACTTGTTCCAAAGGTGCTTTGATTTTGTCTTCAGACTTACCAACTGTAGATGCTACTGTTGAAATAGCATTCATGCCGTCATTGGCAATCTGCGAAAATCCTTGAATAGCTTTTGAACCAGTCTCTACTACATTGTTGAAAATAGAGCCAGCCTCTAGACTTCCTACAACAACTCCGCCCACAACAGGAACCTCTGATAAAGCCGTGATAAGCATAGCTAATCCAACATTCATTGCACTTCTGACTGACTTACCTCCCACATTATTAGCGACTTGCCAAATTCTGTTAACTAGTTTATCAATCTGCGGCTTAGCAGCATCAATAGCGTCTATTCCTACATCTGCCATAGCTTTGGCCAAATTAGAAATAGCTTGTCTGGATTGAGGGTCTTGTGCTATTTTCTCAAAGTTTGACGCAAGAGCACTAATTTGGTTTGTAAGCTTAGGATTAATATCAGAGTAAGATTTATTAAGTAAATCAACTGGTACTACCGCATCTAATGCGTCTGTTAATAATTTTGAACCTACTTCATATGATTTCTTGGACACGATGTCTATACCATCTAAAACCACATTTTTTGTTTTACCCGCAACATCCAAAATTAAGTTTGTTGTGTCCTGAACCCCCGGAGGTAAGTTTAATGGAACTGATGTATTCATAGTTGTTGTTGCTTTACCACCTTTCTGAACCATTTGCGAAACTACATTCTTTGCTTGCTCTTCTGTAAGAGAACGGTCTTTAATAGCTTGTTGTAAGGCAAGTCCTGCCCCTTCTAAGGCAGATGCGGTAAGTAAAGAAGCAATAGCAGCGGCCTTATATAGCTGAATCGGAGGTTGAAATTTTATAGGTTGAGTAGCAGATTTGACATTATCTAACATTCCACTCATTCTACCTCTAACCTTGCCTTTTAAATTAGGATGAATAGGATTCGTCAGAGAAGTAGTTACCATACTAATATAATTGTAGTTTTTAATGTATATTACACAATAGAAACTAATTATCTATTTTTTTACTAGCTAGCCTGTGTTTGTAAGCCATTAATGCTCTTAATATAATCCGAATAGGAAAGAGCGCAAGGTGGATTACTATTTTCTTCTACACGGTCTTTAATTATCATATTCTCATAATCTTCTAATGATCCACGATATGAATAACGGTTCGCACGAGCCTTAACTATTAAACGCTTATTTGATGAGTTGTTTGCTCTAGCGTTCTTATGATTATATTTCTTAAACTTTACATAAACACTCTTTTGGTTTACTTGCTCATCACTTTCCTTTTCTTTTGATTGTTCCTTCATCGCCTCTGCTCCTTTCTTAAGCTCCTCTCTTATATCGATAAATACATCAAGTCTGTTATACTCACATACATACTTGCGAGCCACTGTCTCAAGATACTTGTAAGGCATGTTGCGATCCTTAGTGTAATACCAAAAACTCTCAGTATCTGGCTCATAACGCATGTAAACCATTCCTTTTGGTGTTTCATCATGAGTATATGAATTTGCCCAATCAAATTGATCACTTGGAACAGCTTTTTTCTTAATAATAGGAGCAGTATTGACATTCCGCACCATTTTCTTACGATAATTTCTTGTAAAACTCATAAAATCTGAAATAGCCATCAATTTCTTACCAATCTTTATTGTGTCTTTGTCGGCCAACTCAGGATTTTCTAAATCATCCAACTTTGTTTCCATCAACTTGTCAAGCTCATTTTGATAGTAATACTCATACTCCAATTCATTAATCTTAGTAATTTCATGAACCCATTTGTATGTCTTGTAACCCACATATCCAATAAGAGGAATAGAAATACTTACCATAGTTGCCCATATATTCATATTCAATTCTCGTTTGGGTAAAGCGTTTAAAAGAGGCACTTCTAGCACCTTCTCAAAATTATTACGGAATACATTCATTGAAATACTATTTCGCCCTAACATGCTATAGTTCCTTATTTTTAGGCTTTAAGCTGGTTTTGTTTTAATCGCAAGTCTCCAATCATGAATACTTTGGATTTCATTGTATGACATAAAAGGCACATCAAAATATTCATAACTATCACCAACACAAGAACGTTTTTCGGGATGTAGATTTACTAAGGCTAATTCTTTCACAGTTTTCCCATACTTTGTTTCCAGAATATGTTTGTAAAGATTGAGTTGAAGAGAATAATGATAATAGTTTGTATCATAGAAGTTTGATAGTCCAGGATTCAAAGATTTAGCGGGTGGCCACTTCTCGTTTATGTATTTTTTGATTTCCCTACATCTTTTCCAATCTACAATGTAGATATTGCCATCATTATCGACAAACGTCATGTCAATAGTTCCAGCAATTTTAAGTTCTTCGTGAAACACTCGCCATTCTGTTCTATACGGTTTCAAATCTTGGAGTAAAACATAGTCTTTGTGAAATATTTGAAATGCTTTCATTTCACTACTTTCAAAATCGGTTGGTAAATCATTATAATAGTCTTCAATTTGTGCGTGCATTTTTGTTCCTGCTGCCGCTGCTTCATTCCGTGTTTTTTCCCATTGTGCTTTTATTTCTTCTTTTGTCATCGGATAATACTTGTTCCGTATCCAGTTAGATGAAGCCATCATTTTGTCAATAATCTTATCTTCTTCAAACACAGAGAAGTTACTATGTACAAATGTTGTAGTACTCATATAATCGGACTCGCCATTAATAGTATAAGTATGAGATGGCTCGTCAAACAAGATAAGTTGGTCTCTTTGATGGGGATTTATTTTGTCAAGCATCTTTCTTGGCTTTATCGGATGAAGTAATACGTTTACTGTGAATAAGAATTCAATTTTGTATGAATATCTTTATTTAATGTAAATGGGCTACATGGTAGAGGTTTCATTTGATACAAGAAGACGCAGTGACGTGACAGCATTACAAGCGTCTCTTCGTGCTCTTGCGTTATCATATGGAGGCGATACTGGGTACTTTGTCCATGAATCAGAAGGTACAGGAAGGACTATTGTGGAACAGAATTGTGTTTACACTACTGAGTTTGAAGGAGAGAGTGATAATCAAGAAGACCTAGTACCTATAGTACAAAATTGTGCGCACTTTTTATATAAAGTATCAAGACTTGACAGAGTTTATGTAGAAACAGTGTCAAACACAAATGGCTATAAAATGATCTACGCATCTCATAGATATTTGAAAAAAATGGGCAAAGAAGTTAAAAAGATTTACAAGATTTCTCGTAAAGATATTGTTCTTAGTGAGATAGAAAAAGACATGTTAAAAGGAATTTATAGAAACAAATAAATTGTACTAACATTTTTTACGTTTCAGTGTTTTAGATGACGAAGATTTGCCTTTTCTTGAAGAATGTTTTTTTTGAGAAGACTTTGTTTTTTTCGACTTCTTTTTCTTATTTCTCTTAACAGTTTTTCTGCTACTTCTCTCTTTATTTTCTAATAAAGCGCTAATGCGTTTATCTAAACTCGGCACTTGTTTTGCTTGTTGAAGGACAATCTCAAATAGCTTCTCATTTGGAACACGCATATATTCAATATTATCTTTATCCCTCACAACAAGTTGTAATCCTTTGTTGTTTTTTTGAGTGATAACCTCAATGTCTTCCTGTAAGTGACCATTTTGCCAGACCTTACCCATACCATATCCTGATGTTATCATTATATAATCATTAAGATATAATCGTATGAATTATGCTATTTATTCTCATCGCAGTATATAGGGTTTTCTATGATTGCTACTACTATTAACATGCTAGGTAAAGAAGAGAAAAATGTTAAGGTTAAGGCTGGACCATGTATATTTCCTTTCAAATTCAAACATCAAATACATAATGAGTGTATAGATAGCGACAAAGGTAAGATTTGTGCGACTGACATTAACGAGAAAACAAGAACATTAACAAAATATGGTTATTGTGCCTCAGAAAATAGCCTCAAAAAAGGAACTACGAAAAAGACACCAAAGAAAGAATCGCTTAAAAAATTGAAAAGCTTGCTGAGTTCTAATCCAAAGAGAAGTTCTAAAGGCAAAAGTAGCAAAAGTGTAAAAAAGTCTAAGTCTAAGTCTAAGTCTAAGTCTAAGTCTAAGTCTAAGTCTCCTATAAAGAAAATGACTGTCAAGAAGGATAGAAAACTCAGGGTCGTGAAGAGTTTAAAGGTAAAGTCCCCAGCAAAGGTAGAAACAGTTCCTAAGCCTATGGTTAAGGTTTATAATGAGGAGTTTATAAATGTGCTGGAACAACTTGCTACTATTATGCAGAAGCAAGGTGAGCCGTTTCGTGCGAGGGCCTATCAAAAGGCTCAAGAGACGATCATGACCTTTCCAGGAGAAATCACGAGTGCATCACAACTTAACGGACTTCCTGCTATTGGCAAGACAATCTTATCAAAGCTGGAAGAGTATCAAAATTCTGGAACGCTGGCTATTTTGGAGCGTGAGAAGAACAATCCACTGAATGTTTTGACCAACATCTATGGTGTAGGCCCAAAAAAGGCCAAAGACCTAATTAATAATGGCTTGGATAGCATTGAAAAAATCCAGGCTTTGTCACAAGCTGAACTTAATAAAGTATTTAATAAGAACCAGCTCAAGGGAATTCAGTATTACGACGACATAAATCAGAAAATACCTCGTGCTGAAATAGTAGAATTTGAGAAAGAGTTTCATAAAGTTATGAACCAATGTTGCCAAGAAAAAGGCAATAAGTTTGAGATTGTTGGTAGTTATAGACGAGGCAAAGACTTCTCTGGTGATATTGATGTAATTATCACAAATGAAGATGATAAAAAGCAGGTGTTTGACAAATTCATAGATGCCTTGAAGGAAAAAGGTATCCTGGAATACACCTTTTCCAAAGGACCAACCAAGAGTCTTACTATGTGTCGTCTTACACCTGAAAGCAAGATAGCTCGTCGTGTTGATTTCCTCTACACAAGCCCTCAGGAATACCCATTTGCTTTGTTATATTTTACAGGAAGCAAAATTTTCAATACGGTCATGAGGCAGCGTGCTCAAAGTATGGGATTTACACTTAATGAGCATGGAATCTCACATATGAAAGGCGGTGTAAAAGGTGCCAAAGTTAACCACGAGTTCAAAAAAGAGAAAGATATATTTGACTTCTTGAATATGGCTTACAAAAATCCTAATGAGCGAATTGACGGACGGGCTGTTCAAGACAATAAAGGTCCGACTGAAGTATCGGTAACTGCTCCAGTCATTATGAATACTATCGTTATGAAAGAAGAAGAAGAACCTATTAAACCAAAGGTAAAACGGGTTGCTAGAAAGACAATTAAAAAGAAACAAATGGATGACACCAAGGAAATGGCTGACCAGTTTAAGAAACTTGGAATTAGTTACCTACAGACCCTAACTGAAGGTCAATTAGTTGACCTGATTGTGAGTGCGAATGACGCTTATTACAATAAGAAGCCAATCTTATCTGATGATCAGTTTGACATTGTTAAAGAGTATGTTGAATTGAAATATCCGTCTAACACAGTTCTAAAGAATATTGGTGCTCCGGTTGAGAAAGGCAAAGTATTACTACCATTTAATATGCCTAGTATGAATAAGATTAAACCTGATACTGATGCTTTAGCTAAGTGGAAGCAGAAATATACTGGACCTTATGTCTTATCGGCAAAGCTTGATGGCGTGAGTGGAATGTATGTGCTTCAAGATGGAGAGAAGCCTAAGCTTTTCACTCGTGGTGACGGCACATATGGACAAGATGTTAGCCATCTAATTCCTTATATGAAGTTCCCTTCGAAGCTTGAAAAAGGTAAGTCACTTGTTGTTCGTGGTGAATTCATCATCAATAAGAAGCTATTCAGTGAGAAATATTCATCCGAATTTAGTAATCCTCGCAACTTTGTAGCTGGAGTGATTAACAGCAAGTCTAAAATACCGTCCCGCTATAGCGATATTGATTTCGTTGCTTATGAAGTAATTATTCCAAGCTTAAAGCCGTCATCACAGTTTGACATGTTAAAAAAGTTGAATATCAATGTCGTATGGAACAAAAGACTGAAAGAGTCAAAGCAACTTACAAATGATTTGTTGTCAAACGATCTTGTTGATTTGAGAGAAAACCACATTTATGAAATAGATGGCGTCATTGTAGCTGACGATAAAATCTACGATAGAACTCCAGAGAATCCAGAACATGCATTTGCTTTCAAAATGGTTCTTGGTGACCAAGTAGCAGAAGTCAAAGTGTTGGATGTTTTATGGTCTCCAAGCAAAGACGGTTATTTGAAACCACGTGTCCAAGTTGAACCAGTTGTTCTTGGTGGGGCAAAGATTGAGTATGCGACAGGATTTAATGCTAAGTTTATTGAAGACAATAAGATAGGAGTGGGAGCAGTAATTAAACTGATTCGTAGTGGAGATGTAATTCCTCATATTTTGAAAGTAGTCAAACCAGCAGAACAGCCAATGATGCCTGATGTGCCTTGGAAATGGAATGA
>Ga0102945_1000061_pt1 | contig 40621 bp, 45 predicted proteins | sample SalPonred_H2O_MG_FD_78207 | JGI IMG/M metagenome (GOLD analysis project Ga0102945, IMG submission 78207) | Salt pond water microbial communities from South San Francisco under conditions of wetland restoration - Salt Pond MetaG R2_restored_H2O_MG ...
AAGAAAAAACCAAAGATATTGAAGACTATTTTATTAATTTAACACTTTAAACATGAATGAACCAATTTTTGCAAACGGATTTTTATTTAAGCGTAACGAGAAAGCACCTGACTTTGTCATTGGCAACCTCTCTCTAAACGTAGAAGAAGCCAAACAGTTCTTGACAGACTATGCTAAGAACGGATGGGTAAACCTAAGTATTAAGACCTCTAAAGCTGGAAAGCATTACATTGAGCTTGACACTTGGGAGCCAAAAAAGGATGCAGCACAGGTAACTGCTCCAGAGCCTGTGGCGGAAAGTGTGGAGCTTGATGATAGTGGATTACCATTTTAACCCCAACCTACACCCAATTAATCAGGGGAGTTTACACTCCCCTTTTTTTGGCATGTTGAAAATGTTGCAATTTGCTTCTCTATATACTTATATATATTATTATATATTATTATTATTTTTTTTTATTTTATTTTAAGTTAAAAATCAACATAATCAACACTACCCAGTAAAATCAATGCTTCCAAGAGCAAAAATCAACACTAAAATCAACACTAAAATGTCGAAAAACGTCACAATCTTCAAAAACATACGAGAAACCTCCACTCCTTTCCATAAAAATGTGATGATAATTCTTGAAAGAATTAAGGAAGGAGCGAATAAAGACCTTGTAAAAAGTATTAGGGGAGAGAAAAATAAGTCTGACAGAAATGAATTAAAGAAAGACTTACCAGCAATATGCTTTAGTGGTAAGTTCAATAAAAGAAATGACTCATCTATAACTCAACACTCAGGACTTATATGTCTTGACTTTGATGGATATGAGAAACAAAAAGACTTACTCCAAGAAAAAGAGAACCTAACTAAAAACAAATATGTATTCTCAGTATTCATATCACCTTCAGGCAATGGTCTGAAAGCATTGGTGCAAATACCACCCGACCCTGACAATCATATTAATTATTTCAATTCACTTGAGAAGCACTTTAACTCAAAGTATTTTGATACCACAAGTAAAAACATATCAAGAGTATGTTACGAGTCATACGACCCGCTTATTTACATCAACGAGAACTCATCTATTTGGAATGAGATTTCAGAGCCTGAGTATAAAGAGGTCGTAGCCCACAGAGATACACCAACTATTCCGATTACAGATGAGAATAAGATAGTTGAGATTCTTGTAAAGTGGTGGACAAAGAAATACCCAATGTTAGAGGGTCAGCGTAACCACAATGTCTATGTGCTTGCAGCAGCCTTCAATGATTTTGGTGTCAATAAAAACTTAGCATCCTATGTGCTTAACCAATATCAGACAAGCGACTTCCCTTTGTCAGAGATTAACCTAACAATCAAGTCAGCATACGCTAACACTGGTAAGTTTGGCTCTAAGTATTACGAGGATGAGCAGCGTATTAATGAAATAAAACAGAGTCTAAAGAGAGGCTCAACAAGAAAGGAGGTGATAAAGGAACTTGAGGAGTATGACCTCAGTTCCGATGTGATTGAGAGCGTGATAAACAAAGCAGAGGATGCAAACTCAAACCCTGTGTTTTGGACTAAGAACGACAAGGGTGTAATAAAAATAGTGCATATCTTATTCAAGGAGTTCCTTGAGGACAATGGATTCTACAAGTACTGCCCAGAAGGTAGTAAGAATTATGTGTTTGTAAAGGTTACAAACAACCTGATAGACCACACCTCAGAGAAGGAGATAAAAGATTTTATATTAGACTATGTTATAACACTTGAAGACCTCAGCATATACAATTACTTTGCAGACCAAACAAGGCTATTCAAAGAAGAGTTCTTGACCCTACTATCTACTATTGACATATACTTTATTGAGGACAAGAAAGACACATCCTATTTGTATTACTTAAATTGTGCTGTTCGTATTACTAAAAATGAGGTAGTGCCTATTGACTACCTCGACCTTGGTGGCTATGTATGGAAAGACCATGTGATAGATAGGAACTTCAACAACGAGAAGGTGACAAAGTGTGACTACAAGAGGTTCATATCAAATATATGCGGAGGTGAAGCAGGGAGAGTAGAGTCAATGGAAAGCACCATTGGATTTTTATTACACGGACACAAGAACCTATCCTACTGCCCAGCAGTTATTCTAAACGATGAGGTGATAAGTGATAACCCTGAAGGAGGAACAGGAAAGGGGATATTCATGAACGCACTATCCAAGATGAAGAAGCTAGTTACTATAGATGGTAAGTCATTTACATTTGAACGCTCCTTTGCCTATCAGTTGGTGTCAGCAGACACGCAGATACTATGCTTTGATGATGTTAAAAAGTACTTTGACTTCGAGAGATTGTTTAGCGTTGTGACAGAAGGTATGACACTTGAGAAGAAGAACAAAGATGCGATTAAGATACCATTCTCAAAGTCACCTAAGATTGCAATTACAACGAACTACGCAATCAAAGGAGATGGTAACTCATTTGCAAGAAGGAAATGGGAGTTAGAACTTCATCAGCATTACAACAAAACATTCACACCTATTGATGATTTTGGTAAACTATTGTTTGGAGATTGGAACGATGCAGAGTGGAGTCAGTTTGACAACTACATGATAAACTGCTTGCAGAAATACCTAACATCAGGACTCAAGAAAAGTAAGTTTGTAAACCTTAAAATCAGACAGCTGTCATCGGCTACTTGTCATGACTTCATTGAGTGGTGTGGGCTTATTGAAGGACACCAAACCAATGCAAGTTTAAATGTGGGTGAGAAGATATACAACCAAGATTTGTATGTTGACTTCATACAAGAGTACCCTGACTATAGACCAAACGCTAAGATGACCATATCAAGGACTGAGTTCTATAAGTGGCTTGTAAAGTATGCGGTATTCAAAGAGGGCATTGAACCTAAGCAAGGTAGAGATGCAAGAGGCAAGTGGATGATAATAATTAAACCATCAGAGATAGAGATATGATAATATTTAGAGACTATCAGACTGACATTATTGTTAGGGCCTGTAAGATATTAGAGGAAAACAGATTTGTTTACTTGTCAATGCAGGTGAGAACTGGAAAAACACTTACATCTCTTGGCATAGCCAACAGACTCATTGATGTGAAGAATGTTTTGTTTGTTACAAAGAAGAAAGCGATGTCATCCATACAAGCTGACAATGAACTGCTTGAACCATACTTTGCCCTCACTATTATAAACTATGAGAGCCTTCATCATATTGATGGAGAGTATGACCTTATTGTACTTGATGAAATACATTGCGGCGGTGCATACCCCAAGCCTAGCAAGAGAGCCAAGCAAGTAAAGGAATTGTTAGCGAAGAACGACCCCTATGTAATACTGCTATCTGGGACACCAACCCCAGAGTCTTACAGTCAAATGTACCATCAAGTGTACGGAATAAAGAACAATCCATTTTCAAAGTACAAGAACTTCTATAGGTTCTGTGATGACTATGTGAATGTAACATCGAGACCCATTAACGGTATAAACATAAAGGACTACTCAAAAGGGTCAGAGGATATAATCAAAGCAATGGCTCCCTTTACAATTAACTTTACACAAAAGGAGGCTGGCTTTACGACAAGCACCACAGAGACAGTGCTAGAGGTAGAGATGCAGAAAAAGACCTACGAGATTGCAAAGAAATTGCAAAAGGACTTAGTTGTGCAAGGTAAGGATGAGGTGATATTAGCAGACACTCCAGTGAAACTAATGATGAAGCTGCATCAGATATTCTCAGGAACAATAAAGTTTGAGAGCGGTAATGCTATGGTGCTTGATACCAGTAAAGCTGAGTTTATTGCATCGAGATTTGAAGGCAAGAGACTTGGTGTGTTCTATAAGTTTAAGCAAGAGCTTGAGGCTTTAAAGAGTGTCTTTGGAGATGAGCTGACTACTGAGCTTAGTGATTTTGATGACTTTTCTCATAAGATTATAGCACTTCAAATTGTTAGTGGGCGTGAGGGAATATCGCTTCGCAATGCTGACTATATTGTGTTCTATAATATCGACTTTAGTGCTACAAGTTATTGGCAAGCCAAGGATAGGATGACAACAAAAGAAAGACTTGAGAACGATGTATATTGGATATTCTCAAAAGGAGGAATTGAGAAAGACATATACAAGGCGGTTACTAAAAAGAAAGACTATACACTTAATCACTTCAAAAATGAGTTTAATAAGAAATAGCAACCAAGTAAAGCAAGCCATTGATTTCAGTGGCATACAAAACGGAAGAATACACCCATCTGATATTGATGCTGTACTTGAGTTTGACAATGAAGCACTCATATTAATTGAGGTTAAAAGAGAAGGCAACACCATACCTACAGGGCAAAGACTTTTACTTGAGAGATTATGTAACGCCTGGAGAACTGAAAAAAGTATTGTATTATTTGTAACACATTCTTTCACGGATGACAAAAAAGATATACCTTTGAAAGAGTGCTGTGTATCAGAGGCTTACTATGATATGAAATGGCACAAGGTACACACCGAGCTTCTTGGCTCAGTGCTCAATAAAATAGGGCTTAGGTGGAATATAAAAAAGCTAAGCATATGAAGTATAAGTCTTCAGAGGTAGCCTACAATGAGATAGTATATTGCGACATTATTGTAGAGAAAGAAACAAAGAGAGGCAGAAGAACCATACTTGAAGAGGAGAAAATAAAGAAGGCTGTCTACAAGGAGCTAAACGGAATGTACAAGAAACGAAAAGTACTTGATGTAATTATAAGAGCAAGATTAGGATTTTCATTTAATAAAACAAAATTATGACAAAAGAAAAAGGATTAAGTTTGGTTACGATTTTATTCGTAGTGATTTTAACATTAAAGTTAACAGGAAATATTGATTGGTCATGGTGGTGGGTGTTGCTTCCGTTTTGGTTGCCTGCATTTGGATTTGTATTGCTATTAATTACAGTACTTATCGTTCAATTTTTTAATGATGAAAAAATATGAATAAAAGAGAATTAGCATTACAAAGAGCAGCCTATGACTACCACTTTAGCGGTGACTCAATAGCCGAGATAGCAAAAAACCACAAGCTGCCATATGGAACTGTCTCTATGGCTAAGAACAAATATGAGATAGACTCATTTAAAGAGGACATACCTAAGAATGAATACATAAAAGATTGTGTTGTTTTAATTAACGAGGTAGAACTTGAGAGAGCTATATTTTTATTTAAGGAGTATGATATAAAATATTCCTTACCAGTAGATTGTGAAATTGAAATTAAATTTGAAAGCAAGCTATGAAAATAACAGTAAAATCAAACAAACTAAAGTACTCAGTTAAGATGAGTGATGACACCGACTTCATGGAGTTCATGAACGTAGTAAATGAAATATCTAAAATCATATACTCATCAGATGAGGTTAACGACTATTGGGAATGATAACTCCAAACATATTTGAAAGAAAACTGGGTATAAGTAGATATAGAATAATCCTTACTAAAGAATCTTACACCAGAGCTCTAAACGCAGGAATGTTTTGGGAACATTGGCCAGAGTTGAGCGGTCATTGGGAAGAAGATAAAAAAATAATTCATAAAGAGAAATGAAAATAAAAGATAGAGTAGTATTACCATTAGGTGCCTCAGAACTTCCATTAAACTACAAGCTAGTTAGAGAAAGAGATGGTTTAACTAAACAGTCCTATGCTGTAAAATGGATAGAATGGAATGGGGATGGGACATATAAGGAAACGCACCTAGAACCATCTACCGGATACTCTTTAATTATGTCTCCCTTTAACATTTCCTTTACTTGACAGACAACTGAGATTACTGAGATTATAGAACAAAGAGATGATTATATAAAATTTAAGACTAAAAACTCTAACTACGAATTATTTAGATTGTGAAAACAAGCAAAGACATCATTAAAGAATTGTCAAAAGTAATTAATGCCGTTGGGACTGTTTGTTCAGAACCTAATGATATAGCTATAGTAACTGAAGTAGATAACGAGATTTGCTATATAAACCATAAAGACTTACACAAATACGAGTACAAAAACGGAGAAATAAAATTAAAAAAGATATGAGCGGAGGACATTTTAATTACACGCAGCACAATATCAGAGATATTTTTGAAGATATTGAAAAAGAAATTAGAAATAACGGCAAAATCAAAACCTCTGCAGAGTTAAAAGAAGAGGGATGGATAGACTCAGATTGGTATGAGAAATATCCTGAAGACCTTAAACACTACGAATACCCAGAAGAGGTTATAGAGGAATTTAAAAAAGGCGTTGAAATATTAAAGAAAGCGTATATTTACGCTCATAGAATAGATTGGCTTTTGTCTGGAGATGATGGAGAGGAATCATTTTTAAGTAGATTAAAAGAAGAATTAAATAAAATAAACTAAATATGCGAGGAAGCCAATTACATTACGAAGCCACTGGAGATTACGACCTAATAGACGTTATCCAGGATTACAAACTAAATTTTAACCGTGGGAACTGTGTAAAATACTTATTCAGGGCGGGAAAAAAAGATGATGAACTGCAAGACTTACTCAAGGCTAAGGACTATCTTGAAAGAGAGATTCAGTTCGTAAGAGAATTAAGACACAAAGCTGCTGATGATTTTAGAGAAAACAGATGGACTGAAACAAAAGCATGACAGAACAACAGATACAAGCCAAAAGAATAAAGAAACTTGAAGATGAAGGTTATTATGTGATAAAGCTGATTAAGACAAACAAGAATGGAATACCTGACATTATTGCTATTCATCCTAACATGGGAGTACTATTCGTTGAGGTAAAGACTCCAAAGGGAGTCTTGTCTAAGCTGCAAGAGTACAGATTAAAGGAGCTAAAAGAGCTTGGATTTAGAACTGAAGTGTACAGGGGTGAAAAATAATTTCATTTAAACACCAATTAATAAAAATATTTTAGTAATTTTAGAGCGTTATGGTTTATACAGCAAAAGACATAGATAAGATTTTAGGCTTCAGAACTTGGAGCGATAAGAAAAAGACAGACGAGCTGCTCAGAATTGATGCAGATATGTACTGTAATCTTGGAAGTGAATCAACCAAAGCGGATAAGGAGAGGGTAAAGAAACAATCACGAAAAATCTACGAGGCCATTAAGAAAATCGACTATCTTACTGGTCTCTCCTTCTTACACGTCATGGACTTATGAAAATATCACCGCTTGAAGCCAAGAGAATACAAAACATTAATTTCTTAATGGATGAAATACACGACTCAGCAAACGAAATATATGAGTGCTTAGTTGATAAAGATTATAAACAGCTCAAGGCAGAGACAAACTCTGTAATCAAAAAGATAAGAGCTTTATCAGATTCAGTTCAAGATGAAATATAAAGAATCAAGGCCAAGGCTAAGCGGTAATAAAAGATTTGCTTACGAGAACATAACAAAAGACGAGAGAAGAATACTTGTCATAGGAGATATTCACGCACCATTTGAGCTTGATGGTTACTTTGACTTCTGCAAAGAGACATACGCAAAGTACAACTGCAATCAAGTTATATTCATAGGAGACATCATTGACAATCATTACGCATCTTTTCACGCCACTGACCCTGATGGTATGGGCGGTGGAGATGAGCTTGACTTTGCTATTGCACAAATAGATAAGTGGTCTAAGGAGTTCCCTGTAGCTGACGTATGTATTGGAAACCACGACAGGATTATAATGAGAAAGGCTTTTGACTCTCAAATACCAAGTCGCTGGATAAAGTCATATAACGAGGTCTTAGGCGTTAACTGGAACTGGGTGGAACAAGTAGTCTATGACAACGTACAATACGTTCACGGAGAGGGAGGAACGGCCAGAACAAAGGCTAAGAATGATATGATGTCAACCGTTCAAGGACATATACACACTCAGGCATATACTGAGTGGATGGTAGGAAAGAACTTTAAGATATTCGCTACACAAGTAGGCTGTGGAGTTGACTCATCTGCATACGCTGCTGCATATGCAAAGCATTTTAAGAAGCAAGCTATAGGTTGCGGTGTTATACTGGGAGGTCATACCGCAATAAACTGCCTTATGGAGTTATGATATTCAATGACAGTCAAGACGCTAAACTACAGAAGAACGCCATACAATGCTTTGTAAACCTTTTTAAAGGTAGCTTTGTTAGGCTCGCACCTCCTGATGTTGACTACAAGATATTCGACAAGGACAAAAAACTAATAGCATACGCTGACGTAATAGTGGAGGATAGAAGCATGAGAGATGCTTACCCGCTCAAGATAAATGCACGCAAACTAATAAAGCTGTCAGACAAAAGACTAAGCCCTGTTATCATCTGGTACTTCAATGATGGTATCATATACGGCAAAGTACAGAAAATATCAGGACAAATAGAATGGGTCAACGAAGAGCTGACCGCATCCTACTCAAACAAATCAGACTTCAAATACGTTAGGATTTAATCCTTATATTCTTCAGCAAGTATTGCATTTCTAATATCTCTATAGAACGGAAGCATACCTGTTGCACCTAGTGCGTCTGTCACACTTCTTAAAGATAGTAGCTCATCCATATACTTTCTTTTATCCTTTTTAGTTTTTGCATTTTGAAATTTACCAAAAGTCTTTATGGCTCTAATTATTGGTTTAGCTATTGGTTGGTAAGGCCCAAGCCCTGTTAGTGTTATTGTTTCTGCTGGATTCCTGTATATTTTTTCAGGAGTTACCTGAGAGTAAACAATAGAGTGCTTGTATGGGTCGTATTTTTTACCATCTCTAAGCTCTTGTCCATATTCTTCATTTAGCTTTTCAATACCTATGTTTATAGGAATCATAGCAGCATTACCAAGAGTCCTTCTACTTATAAGAGAAACAGCTGAACCAACAGTACCTCTCTTTAAATCATTAACCAAGTCTTCTTCATCATCTCCAAAGCCTAGAGCATTATTTAAAGACGTTCCGAAGAACTGACTTAAAGCTAGATAAGTTGCCATTCTTAAATTTAACGCCACAAGAGTAGCAGCTCCCTGAGACCTTGACATTTCACCGCTGCCTAATAGAGATGCAATCCCTTGCCTTGCGGTAGTGTATTCATTTATAGCAAACCTAGACATATAGGAGTTCATTGTCTTATACACCTTAGATAGCGTGGCATCATCAGGGCGTATTTGATTTTTTAATATGACATCCATCCTACTGTTTGTGGTAGCTGCCCTTTGAACCGCAACATCAGCAGCTCTTGTAGCTTTCTCTATGGCATCTCTATTGTCAATCAAGTACTCCTTATCTCCTTCGCTCATCTTGTCAAAGTCAATCTCATTACCTGTTTGATTTTTAAATTCAGCGGCAAATGTCCCAAAGAACAATGGCCTTGATATGGCTTTATCTGGAGTTGATATTAAGTTCTCAGCAATCTTAGAAGAAACTTTAGCGATAGGTCTAACACCCATAGATAAAACCTCCATGGCTACTCCTGCTTCGCTCTTAGCTCTTGCCGAGCCTTTCTTTCCTCTGACAAAACCACTTGCCTCAGCTTTTGAACCAGCTAATTTCTCGTCTCCATATAGTTTAGTAAATGCCTTTGAGCCTGAGTTTCTAACTATGTCAAGTCCTGACTGCCCAAAAGACCACTTACCATACTTTGATACACCACTTGAGAACTCCTTGGGAGAAGCTGTCATTACATAGGACAAGTTACTTAGGTATTCAGCAGCAGCCCTTGGAACTGAGGCTAATGCAGCTTGATACCCCACTGTTCTTGCTTTGTCGAAAGCTCTTGTTAATGCGTTGTATTCAGTAAAGTTACTTAGAAGTACATTCTTAATAGCCTCATTAAACGATGACCTAAGTGCATTTGCAGCGTCCTTCTGCATTTTTGTTGATTCTGGACTATTGACAATATCATCCTGTATCTTAGTCAGTGTTTGATTGATTGTCTTTAGCTGGTCAGTTAAGTTGTAGTCAAGAAGAGTATATCTTGCAGACCTAATCAGTGTACTTATTGGGTCAAACTCAATAGGCTTAGCTCCAGCTGTACGAGATATTGCAGCTTTTGATTTTGTGGATGGGCTGAGTATTGAGTTGGTTTGCTTTAATAAATCTGACGCATCTGATTCCTTGTTTATAGAGGTTTTATGATGTACATAGTTATTAAAAAGTTCGATACCATCTCCCCTAACAACAGTAGCTGTATAGGCGGCCAACTCTGATAGCTCTTGATATATGGCTTCGATTTCTTTTATCGCCTTCTTCTCTTTTGGAGAGAACGACTCAAACATCTCTGAAGCTGTTTTGTTTTCAGCTTTTATTTCTTGTAATATTTTTATATCTCCTTCTCCGTAGTTTGACTCTGAAGGGTCTTTGTTGAAATCCTCTACAGTGGCGTCAATAAAGTCATTAGCCGATGCTGTTCCTTTTTTATTGTCATTTGACTCATACTCTTTCTGAAGCAAGTAAGCTGTCACTTCAAACTTTTTCTTAGCCTCATTTCTTATATTGGTATAAAGCCCCTTCTCAATCTGCTCAACTTTAGCCAATATATTTGACATCTTAGACTCGTATTTAGCAAGCGAGGTGGCTGCTTTCTCAAATATGTTATCTGATATCTGTCTACCTTTAAAGTTGCCGTAAACGTCATCTATGACGTTCAGAGGATTAGACCTAACAGACTCAAGTATGCTTGACTTTTTTCCTTTTTTTAGTGCTGACTTTATTTTTCCATAAACCCTTGTTGATGCCGTCGCTAGTTTTGACTTGTCTATATTTTTTATTATAGGGATTACGTTTTTACTTGCTCTGTTTGATTCAATGGTTCGCATTAAGTTATTAGCAGGGTATGTATAGAAACCATTATTGATATTGTCCATGTTTACTATGGCTTCTTCAAGTTCCTTTCCTGTTAAATCAATAAAGTCTTTCTTTTTTAGCTGCTTGTATTTTGATGCACTATCTTTTGATAGCTCGTCAATAGCAGTCAGCTTAACATCTACAGCGTTCGCTTCATTCACTAATTCGTTTCTGAGCTCTGCATATTCATTAACACCATCAATAATATCCTGTGACTCAGCGTCTTTTACTTTGTTTAATTTTTCAACTAAATTAAAAAGAGTAGTGGTGTCGATGTCATTTAGCTTTGCCTGTATAAAATCAGAGTAGTTTTCAATCAGAAACTCACCATCTGTATCCTTGGAGTTTATACTTGCTATCGCTTTCTTTGTAACCTTACTATCAGCAGGAGACACCTCAACCTCCTCTTGTGGAGTAAACACTTTTTCATAAAGCTCATTGGCTTGCATCGTTAATGTGTTGGCTTCCTGGAGCGGTATGGTTCTTTTTCTTGATGAGAACTTACTTACGAAATCATTATACTCATCTATATTCTCATTAGTAAGTTGTTCTACGGGTATGTTAAGTAAAGAGCTTAATGCGGCACTGAACGATTTGTTCATACCTAAATTACCTTTCTTTAGATTCTTCTTTGCAGCTTCATTTATTTTCTTAGCCGTAGTTAGCTTCTCAGCAAACTCAGCATTTTGAAAAACTTTTGCAGCGTAATCAAGCACATTATTAACCGCAGTCTCATTGTTTAAATTTACTTTTGAGATTCTATTAATAACAGCCTTTGCTTGTGGAGAACTAATCTTTCCAGTACTAGACATTTGTCTTATTGACGTTATAATATCTTGTCTTCTTTTGTTTTGGTCTAGTCTAGCTTCTCTTGCGGCTCTTGCCTCTAGTCTTATTTGGTCTGTAAGTGCCTTAGCTTCATCAACAGTTACCATGGTCGGCTTCTCTCCTGTTATTTTCTTAGGAGAAGGGCCTCTTTTCTTTCCAAAAACTCCAGGGTCTTCAGCTTCCATTTGAGCTCTTTGCTCTGCTTCTGCCTGAACATCTGCTATCGCTCTAGCATCAGATTCAATACTCAGCACAGTCTCAATGTTACTGGGCGTTGCCTTAGTGCTAGTTAAATCACTAAACTTAGCTTCCAAGTCAACAAGTGTTGGTGTTTTTACTATAGCTGAATCAGCTTTTAGTTTTTTAACCTTAGCCTCAGTATTGTTTGTTGTTATGAAATCAATAACCTCAGACAGTTCTATTCTATCTGTAACATCAACAGGTAACTCCCCCTCTCTTGCCAATGAGTTAGTCCATCCATCTTCAACAGATATACCATTGGGCTCTCCTGTACGCTCATCTACTGTGTCGTCTATCCAGTATTTATCTATCTTGCTTTGCTTAGGTGTCTTGCCTGTTACTATCTTCCAGCTATCACTTGTGAATTTTAAACCAGCTAAATCTGCAAGACCAGAGCTCTCGAATAACTCTTCAGTGTTTACCTTTCCTTCCTTTATTCTTTTTGTCTCAATATCAATAGCCTCTGCAATCTCTCTTATATTCTCGCTATTATCAAGTATGTATCTTGTGTATTCTTGCTCTGTGATTCCTTCTTCTATATCTGCTTTCTTTCCTGCATTAACATCAATAACGCCTTTAAGGTAAACCTCCTCAGCTTTCCTTTTAGTCGGCTCTGATACCTCCTTTCCTGTGTTCTTGTTTACTATAGACTCAATCTTGCCATCCTCAGTAAAGTTTATTTGTGTACTTGTTGGTCTTCCTGTATTGGGAGAAGGCACTATAAACGGCTTTTCTATTGAAGGCATAGTAACAAAGTCTCTCTTTACTTCCTGAACTATCATGTCTCCCTCACCATAATCCCACACAGGGTCGTCAATTAAACTCTGTGCTTCTTTCTTTGATGTAGCTGCAACAATCTTGTCAGTGACTTTATTTCTAACGTACCAATTACCTTGCTTACCATCAATCTCAAGGTCAGCTTTACCACCTCTATTGTCTATAATCTCAAAGTCATTCTTAGCCTCATTAGGGTCTTCAGGTAGTGTGTACTCTACTTCCTCTTCTTGGACTTGACCTTCTGTGGTAGGTTCTTCTGCGAGGGGTACTTCTTCGACCACTTCTTCGCTAACTGCGGGTTGGTCGCGTAAAGGAACCTCCTCTGTGCTTGGCTCTTGAACGGCATCTAGTTTCTCTTTATTAAGTTCATCTAATTTATCTATAATTTGCTTATCTGTAGGCTCAGTAATACCATCATCAGCAAGAGCTTGTCTCGCCTCTTCATTTGTGGTCTCTACCTCAACGCCTTCATACTTAGCAGTGATATCATCTATTTGTTTTTCTATTGATGCTAATTTATTCTTAGCTATCTTAGTGTCATTTCCTTGTAGATTTTGTCTTTGAGTCTCTAGCTGAACGACTCTACCTCTATCTTCCTCAGTGAGCCCAGGTAAAGCCTCTTTTATTTTGTAATCAATAATAGCCTCTTTTCTTTTGCCTTCAACAAATCCCTTTAGGTCAGGGTCATTTGTTATTGTCATATCAATGGCTGCCATCTGCTCAGGCGTTGCTGTATCAATTACATCTTGTATAGTTCTCCTACTTACAACTTGGTCTTTTATTTTGTATACAGGTGCATTTAAAATACCTCTCGCTACAGTTATTGGTGCTGTAGCTGCGCCAGCAACACCTTCTAAAACTATATCAGCCGCCTCCATCTCTTGTCCAACTACGCCCCTTGCTATGGCTTCTCCAGCAGAACCTCCCAGCATTTCCACTGCTCCACCTGTCGCTGCCCCTATTGCTTTGCTGGCTGCTTTTCTGGCAACAGTCGTTGTTAATTTGCCAGCTAAACCACCTGTTAGTGCGTCAATAGCACCTATAGTAGCTCCTCTTGCAAGTGACTTGTTTCGTATTCTCTTTACAGCTTCTGGGTCTTGGAGTGTTTGTCTAATACCATCTTTGTCAAAGGTCAATCCTTTGTCTTGTATCTCTTCTTTTAAAAATTCAGTATATGATAATCCTGTCTCTAGTGCGGTTGTCATTCCTCCTATAGCTCCAGATACAGCTCCAGTTGCTGCCGTTACACCTGCTCCAGGGCCAAGAGCAGCTCCTGCTAAAGCACCTGTTCCAGCACCTGTTAAAGCACCAACCCCTGCTCCTGCGGCTACCGCTGGGTTAAGCATTGCAAAAATTGATGATGTAAATACTTGGGGTATTACGCTTGGATTTTGACCCAATCCAAGAACAACTCCAAGAACACCTCCACCATTTTCTTCGTAAATTTTATTGAACTCAGTCATCTCATCAGACTGAGGCATAGAGTCCATTGTTTTTACAGACTCAATATATGCTTGTAAATTTTCATCAGAAATATCTTCTGACTGACCAAATATTTTTAAGGCATCATCAATGGTATCTGCTTGTGAAGCTCCTTGTACAGCAGCCCTATATATGTCACCCATATAGTCGGTAACAGTATTTTTACCAAAAGCTCTTTCAATAGCCGTTGGGGCTTCTGAGCTTTCAATCACTTCTACCTTTGGCTGCTCATCAACCTGAGTTGGTTGCACCGATAAACCAGCCTCTGAAGGTAAAACCGAATCGTCTTTTTTTTTTAATTTTCCTTCTGATACCAACGAATCAAAACGCTCGCCATATTTAGAACGCAAAACACCCTCATCCAATACACTTCCATTTGGAGTGACGTATTGAGATGCTGATATTTCTTCGCTCACTTGCAGTGTTAGCGTTCCATTAGATACCAATTCATCAAATCTGCCCCCATATTTAGAGCGTAAAACTGATTCTTCTACTAAACTTCCGTTAGGAGTTAAATACTTGTCCATATATTTTTTTTATATTGGTATACCAAATTCATCTACTTGAGGCCCTGATTGTGTTTGAGCTCCAGGGCTTGATTGCGTTCCGCCTTGAGTATTATATATTCTTACTCTTTCATTTATAATGTTCTGAACATCTGATGATAATTTTGTGTTGTCTCCTTTGTACTTTATGTCATACAGCTGACCATCAATAGTCACCTTTATTGAGTCTCCAGTACCCAAACCTGGCTCATCCATAACCTCAACACTAACATCTGTAGTTATATCTAATAAAGAATTTTTAATAGCATCGTTAACTAATTGCCCTGCATCCTCTGCGTTTTCACTTAACTCATTAAATTTCTGTTGTATAGTCCCTGACTTTTTATCGTTAGGATTAATAAGTGCTTGAGTAAACACAACTTCAGGCTTCTGAGTAAATCCTAAGCCTCTTGACGCTATTGACAATCTTTCAGGCACAGGAGAGAATCCACCTTCAGTTTTTTGAAAATTACTATAAGCAGAGCCGAATGAGCCCATCCCTGGCGTTAAGTATCTTGATAATTCTTGACCAATAGTTCTTGAGTCTCTATCTCTTATGCTTATTTCTTCTACTCTTCTGCCTTTTGGCTCTTCAAAGTAAATAGATATTTTATCAGCACCTCTATCAACTTTCACTATCTTAGAGTTTATCCCTTTATCCTCGTTTAGCCTGTTGACATCTTCAATCCTATCAGCTACAGCTGCTTCAAATTGAGCAGGGTTTCCTGATATAATTGTATCTATATCTTTCATATAGCCTATCTGCAATTCTTTACCCACTCTCTCTCCATCACTTTGTCTTTCAGGAGCAAACTCAGCTCTTGCTGATTCCTGCTCATCTATCATGGCGTCAAACTGCTTACTTAAAGCGTCTTTAGCTACCGCCTCTTGCTTTGGAGTTAGCTTTGGAACTAATCTACCAGAAGATGGGTTAGCAGGGTCTGCAACCAAAAGTATTTTACTTGGGTCTTTCTCATCAGGGTTTCTTGTAAAACCATAAGCATCTCCAGACGGAGACAGTTTAACATAGTCAGTAAGTATACTACCTACATTTACTGAGTCAGTCATTAAGGAGTCAAGATATGTATTTTTAACCTTGTCATAATCAGCTAGGTTCTTTGGGCTCTCAAATGTCTTTACACCATTTCGCATTACAACCTCAGTCTTTTTGCCAAGAGCATCAACACCTGTCTTTAAATTACCAATAACATCATACTTATTAATCTTAGTATTTAATTGGTTTCTTAGAGACATTACGCTTGCAAAGTCATTAGGGTCTTTGCTTAGTCTCATAACGCCATCTTTTCCTTTAACTTTTTTACCAACACTAACTGTAAAATCAGTTGGGTTAATATAAAGCTCTGAGTTGCTAAAATTACCAAAGCCCTCAATCTGCTCCATCAAGTATTGCTCTTGAGCAGCTGATACGCCTTCAGACAATCTTTTCATTTTCTCCTCAGCCTTTGCATTGTATTCCTTTACAAGACTAAAAGCCTCTGACGTACCGTCTGTTATGTTTTGACGCATAACATTGTAGTCTCTTAGCTTTAGCTGTCCTGACTTTAAAAGTCTGTCCTGCATAAGCCTTGCTTGCTGAGCGTTATTTGCATAAGTCAAGGCCCAAGAGTTTACACCTTGATGCTGACCTTGTGGTGCATCTGATAATGTTTTACCAAACTCCCTTGACGCATCATCAATAGCCTGCTTCTTGTCCTCTCTTAGCTTTGCTTCATCTTGAAGCATGTCGGACATACTCTTTCCAATAGCAGCCCAATTTATTTCGTTTTCTACATTACGCTCTGCGTAACCGTAATATGATGCCATATATTAAAAGTTTGATTGTCGTTCAGCCAGCTCTCTATCTGAAAGCCTTACACCTCCGAATGGTTGGTTTAGTTGAAATTGAGCCAGTAATTGTGGGTCGAAGAATCCATCAGCATAAGTACCTAAATTAGGTGTCATACCTCCTCCAAATGCTTGAGAAGCTCCAGCGTTTGCAGCACCTCTAATTTGCTCAGGACTTCCTTTAAATTTCTCAGCAGCTCTTACTGATGCGTTCTTAGAATACAATGGAACAAAGTCAAGTCCTTGCTGAACAAAAGACTGAACGCCTTGCATTGCTTGTTGCTGTGCTGCTTGCCTTGCTTCTTGTGCATCTCTTGCCGCTAACTGAGCTCCTTGTGCCTCTCCTAAGTCGAGTGACGCTAAGTTTTGAGCTATCCTTGCATCCTCTGCTGCTGCTGCTCTTTCAAGTCCCGCCATCTCTTGACCCATAGCTGAAGCTATTTGTCTCTGTCCTTGTTGCTGTGCTGCTTGAACTCTACCTGCTGTAGCTGCTGCCCCTCTTACATCACCTTCAACACCAGCCTGTAGTGCTTGTGCTCCTGACATTAATAGGGCTTCTCTCTCAAGCTCGTAAGGTTCTTTCTGAATAGATAGTCCCTCAAGATAGTTTACGTCTAATCTTTTTCTTGCATCAGCCATGGCTTTGTCAGCTTCTTCCTCCGCTTTAGCTTGAAGTTTTTTCTGCTTAGACGCCTGAGCAAATGATTTTCCAGTTGTAGCTGCTGTTGTAGCTAACCCGATACCAGCTGCTATAGTTGTAAATGCCGCCATATTATAATACTTTTATCATTTCTTGGTTATAATTATCAGCCTTTATATATCCAACATCTTGATACGTCTCTATAAGGCTTTTATTTTTTATCAGAGCATAAACGTATTTAGCTCCTGAATTTTTACATACAGTAGTAAGTGAGTCAATTAAAAATGTAATTGCTTCTTTCCTATTGTCTCTATCCTTGTATTCTACATTTGATATAATCCAATCAACCCAGCATACTTTTGAGTTGGTTATGTATACAAACCCAGCACATACAGGTGTGTCTCCATCATAAACAATTAAACCACCATTACCATTGTGAGGAAGAAAATCTTTTTCAGGAGCAGTCCATCTCCATTGCTTCCACCATTTGACTAAAATTTCCTCATAATCTCCATCATGAAGGGGTCTAATTTTAAATTCCATATTGTAGCAAAGATACTAAATTTAAGGATTACTTTTCATTACATCAGACTCAACAGCAAAAAGCTCAGTAGCAGATGTATCGTCATTTGTTATAACAAATTTGCAATAGTGACCAAGTATACCATTTGATTCACCGACCTGATTTTTAACAAACATTATATAAGACTCATTAGGCACAGGTGTTACTGCTCCAGATATGCTTGCGTCAAGAACTATGTTGTTGATACCATTAGGCAAGTCAACATTTATGCTTGTTACTACCCCTGCTAATTGTGGTGTATCATAAGGAGGTGTTGAGAAGTAAGCCACATCACCCACACTTAATATACTGCCTATGCTTGTTGTTAAAGCAAAGTTTATAGTAGGTGCTGATGTCGTTCCGCTCACACTGCTATTTCTGCCAATACCATTTACGGAGCGAAGTGAGTACTCGCCTTGTGATGCTGGAGTAGTTCCTGAGCTTCTTACATAAGCAAACCACGCACCTTCTTTTTTTACAAACCAAGGAGCCTCTATATATCCAGTAGTCTGTATGTCAGTCTCCATTGTTACATCCCAAGCACTATCAGACTCTAAGTTTATCGTCTTAAATAGCTTGTTCTGTAATGGTGAGTCATTAAATACGCTTGTGACTTGCGAGCTAAATTGCTCTCCATAGAAGTTGTTTCTTGTCTCGTTGGTATTGTGTCTGTATAGGTTTCCTCCCTTAAAAGAGTATAGGTAATTATTCATTCCTATCATCCAGTCAGGATAAAAAGAATAAAACGAAGGCCAACCTTGTGCTGATTCGCTATAACTTAGTGTGTAATTTGGCATAGTATCTTTTTTACAAAATTACGAATTTAATCTTAATAGGTTAATCCTTGTATTTGAGGTTGAGGTGACTTGTGTTCAAGTCCAATGGTGTTATGTATAAGCACCTTCTTCTCATCCTTTATTGATAGCGGAAATAAAAACTGGTCTTGTGCGTGATTGTACCTTTCAATAGCAGCGTTCATCTTTGCTGTTATTCTTTCAAAGTCACTATGTTGCGTGTTATACATTATAAGACCGCCATAAAATAGCTCTGCCTCACCGCACTCGTTTACGTTCCTTCTTATCTCACTTATCGTTGATACATACCTGTCGTAAGCCATTGAGTCATAGAACTCCCTGTAAACAGTCTTAGGATTCTTAAATGATAAGAATGGTTCGTCGCCAATGGTGTCAATTAAAGGTTGTATATGCTTGTTCTCAATAATGTATTTGTGGTCTACATATATGACATGCTTTGTTCGAGGCTTAAAAGCCTTTAGTGTTTTGACATATTTTGACTGCCGAGTAGCTTTATATAGGTCATTCGTATGAGGGTAGTCCAAATAGACAACTTTCCACCCCATATCTTTGCAGTGATTTTTAAATGACTCGTCTCTTAATGTAGTGACTACATAAGCCTCTGATATATCTGTTTTGTGAACTTTATTAAAGTTACCTGTAACGCAAGTTACAACTGAGACAGCCATTCTTTTGCTTGGTTATAAAATAAATTGTCAGGGAATTTAGATATATCAACACTAGGTATTTTATGCTTGTCGAACAATGGGTCGCAACTATAATGAGCTATATAGTGGTTATTATTTAGCTCATTTACATTTGGATAATAGCAATTACCTCCGCTAATCATTTTTATTCTATGGTTATGACAAGCTATATTTAAGCCATACATCGCACACCACCATGAGTTACTTCCACCTTTGTGCTTCTCAGTGACAAGTATTGAGTACCTAATAACATCATCTATTAACTTCTTTATAGTCTTAACCCTGCCTATGACATTAAAACCTCCGTTCATGTAAGCGTTTGAGTCGTGCCATAGATACTCAGCTACAACCCCTCTATTCTTTGAGTCGGTTCTTGATATGTGCATGTGCCATTCCTCATAAGTTGAATCGGCTATCACTAAATCGTAAGGTATGGAATCGTATCTTTCTGGGTACGGTTTCATATGCACAAGGTCTGAGTCAATTATTTCAACCACCTCATCATCAGGTAAATCCTCAATAACTTGCTTAGCTGCTGTAAATACATTTATAGGAATATACCACTGCTCCTTACCATCAATGTAGTCATACACTGACTTCACCATTTTATACGGCAAGTTTATATCCCAGTCGACATCATCGACAGGAGTCTCACCGCTATGATTATACCTCACTATAGCCATTATAGCTTTATCTGAGGCACTTTCTTCGTAAACCTTATTATGTTGATGTTGGAAAAAAGATATTTGCTTACGGAAGCTCTCTATGGGTACTGCACAAGGTATACTTATCATACTAACTTATAATGAACAAAAAAGTTTCTAAAAAATTCACCGCCAAATGGCTCTTGTCTTCCGTGCTCACAAATAGCTGACTCGTATAATATCATATCGCCAGGCTCTGCATACACTTTATGCCAATTACCATCGTGGTCTTGTATGTCTAAAGGCCAGTCATCTGCAAACTCTTTATGTTTGCAACCACATCTAAGGTCTTTATCGACTATAATGATTGAAGATATATGGTGTGTCTCAACTCTATCTACATGGTTTATTAGCGTTGCCCCTTTTGTATACGACCTAATGCCATAAATAAAACTTGGCTCTATAGAAACGCCACAGAACTCCTCGTGTACAGGCTGCAACTCTTTGTGTATAGCTGCTCTTATGCTTGGCAAATGCTCAAATGAAAGTATATCGCTACCTCCCCCTATAATTACACTTTCTTTGCCTTGAAACACCTCTTCTGTTTTTTTGTCTTTGAGAATATTATAAGCGTCCTGTATTAAACCCCAAGCCGTTTCTGGGCATTTAACAACCTTAAAACCTTTCTCAGTTAGCTTTGGTATCTGGTCTTTATGCGTGTATACTTTTTTCATATTTTTATACTTATATGTATCTTCTGCATTGTTCCATTCGTTTTCTCGCCACCATGAGGTAATGATGTATTTTTTTCCTTTTACTACGGACTGACCTTCGTGCAAAGTTTCTGATATGCCCACTCCATCTTTTGTGTTTCTCCATATAACAGCCTTACCTTTCTTTGGTTTTACCGATGTTTCAAGCTGAGGGAAATTAGTTTCCCCTCCTTCAAAATCATCATTGAGATAAATCATAAATGTAAAAGTTCTGTTTCCTGAGCTTAGACAGTGTTTGTCATAAGCACTACCGCTAAAGAAATCATTGTGCGGTTTAAAGAACTGACCAGGCTCGTATAATTGGCCTTGTAATGCCTCACCTTTCTCGATAGGCTCATCTAAGTGAGCAGCTATTTTATTATGCACCCTACTTACAAGCTCGTTGCTCGGCTCAAGGTTGCTAGTGCTTGACGTTCTTGTCTCTGACACTTTGCTTATATCAGTGCCACCCTCAACTACTGAGGAGCGAGTATGATTGGCGTCAATCATTGATACCAATAAGTCACAATCCTCGTGGCTTAAAAAGTCTTCGATTTGAATTATCATTTTTTTTATAAAGATATTAATTTATATTGTACAAGACTTTATTTGACTCTATCTTTTTCTTGGTATATTCATTTGGCTTGTTATTGTAAAAGGACTGATGCAAATCTATATCTCCCTTTGGTGTTATAACATTAACACCTCTTATAAGGCTATGCTCAATATCTTCATTTATTACAAAACAATCTACTATCCAGTTGTCGACTTTCATTATGAATTGGTCTATAATTGGTAAAGGAAAAGAAGTCCCTTCGCTTAAAGGTAAATACTCTCCTAATAGTTTAATGCTTTCTACCGAGCCTATTGGTATACAAATGTCTATCCATTTTTTATCGTACCCTTCAGAATAGCCGTTTAGCCATTTTGCAACACCTCCGACTATTATTGCTGAGCCAGAGGTTGTGTCGTTAATTTGTTTTAATATACTATCCATAAACTATAATTTTAACAAGTTGCTTTTGCTAATACAATTCCTGCTGATGATAGTTGCACTGCATATATTGCTGCAAAATCACTTGTAGTTCCTACCCCATACCATTTAAAGTCGCCATCAAAACCACTGCTTGCAGATGAATTGTCATACCATACTTGCCCTACCTCTATTGCGTCTACTATATCGTCATTAGTTGAGTATATATTGTCAGCTAAGAACTGGAAGCAACAAGCACCGCTTGTAGTTTCTCCATTTGTTTCACTTGCATGCACTCCATACAAATATGTTGTTGGAGGCGTAGGAGTCGGAGTTGGCACTGGCACTGGAACAGGCGTAGGTGCAACTGGCACAGGTACAGGCACAGGCGTAGGTGCTACAGGTATTGGCACTGGCACTGGAACTGGTATCGGCGTTGGTATAGGTACAGGGACTGGTACAGGGACAGGGACTGGTACAGGGCTTGGAGGTGTCCCCTGACAAGCAGTACAGCTTCCATATACACCTATAGCTGATTCAGTAGGCGATGACGTACTTGGGAATCCTATTAAGAAACACCCTGATGGAGTTTCAACAACTGTACTCCCAGGAGTATATCCAGCATTATAAGCTACCCTTGGGCCTAATCCACCACCCGAACAATTAGTGGTTTCCCAAGAATTGTAAGTTGGACTCGGAACAGGGGTCGGTGCTACAGGCACTGGAGTTGGAACTGTACAATCCACTACTTGCTGTACTGTTCCTGTATTTGAAAGTAAGATTGCGTATATTGAATCAAGGTCTGATGTCGTTCCTACGCCATACCATTCAAAGTCTCCATTGAATCCACTTCCGAATCCTGATGAGTCATACCATACTTCTCCTACTTGTACTGCATTTGCAAGCGTACTGTTAGTTGAGAATACAGTAACTCCTAATATATTGCCACAAGCCTCTCCAGACGTTGCCCATCCATTTGTTTCATCTTCGTCAAATCTATATTCGTATGTAGTTGGTGGACTAGGCACTGGCACTGGCACTGGCACTGGCACTGGAACGGGAGTAGGTGCTGAAGGGACTGGGACTGGTGTCGGAATCGGAGTCGGCACGGGAACAGGCACGGGCACGGGCACGGGAACGGGAACAGGAACGGGAGTAGGTGCTGAAGGCACTGGAACAGGCGTAGGAGTCGGAGTCGGCACTGGAACTGGCACTGGCACTGGAGTTGGTACGGGGCTTGGAGATGGAACTGGTACAGGCACAGGTACGGGCACTGGAACTGGTACAGGTGTAGGACTTGGAGTACAGTTTGGACACAATTCTTCAGGCAAAAGAATACCTGATGATTGCTCTCTAACTACAGTTCCATTTGAATAAAATCCATCAGCAGCTAAAGTTGTTAGGTTAGCATCTGAATATACAGCAGTTGCATTTGTAAAACTACCTGTATCAAAATAATATGTTCCTTGTGTCGCCATTATAAATATTCACAATTAGTATTCTCAGTACAAGAACCTCCGTTCTCAAGCTCAATAACTCCAGATATAGTCACTATTGTATTAGTGCTTGAATCCCAAGTCGATGGCGATAATGTGCTACATACGCCATAAACAACTCCCTCATCCCCTCCGTATGTGTATGGAGTTCCAAGTAAGTTATTAAATAAAGAGTCAGTCACACTTCCTCCTGGTGGCTTGTATCTTAAACCGTATCTTGAGCCATCAACACCATTTTCAACAAACACAAATCTACAAGTACCTACTACGGTTGGACTTGGTACTGGAACTGGCACAGGTACTGAGCAATCACAGCAAGCATCAAAAGTTGATACATCTGAGTAGCAAAGTGTTGCAGCAGTTGATTCTCTGTAATCCCAAACCAAATACAAGTACTGGCCACTTACAGGCATTGTAAAGTTAGCTGAATATGTAGTTCCGTCTGCAACTATAGGCGTGGCCTCAGCAGAAGCTGAAAGAAGTGACGCCATGTCACTTGAGTTATTCTCGTATAATGTGTTGGTTCTAATGTACTTTAATTTATTTTTATCTGTATTAAATACAAAATCATCAAAGTCAATCTTATTAGAGTATATAGTAACAGTTGCCCCATCATTTGGTATAATACCTGCTCCTTGTGGCCCAGTAACTGATGTATACTGAGATACAAGAGGAGACTCATCTCCTGATGCAAATGTAACTAAGTTTGAATGTAAAGGCGAGTTAAAAGTTCCTTCCTTCCATCTATACTCGTTGTGTATATATTTACCAGCATTGTTGTCGCTTGTAATACAAACATTGAATATTGTAATCTCATCTGCTTGTGGACATCCAACAGTAACTTGAACGGTATCGTCTTGAGTGTTTGTTGTTGACACTGTTATCTGTGCCTCAGTTGCACTTACTGAATTTTTAGGGAATGTAAGTGTTCCACTTGTAAAAACTTCTCCAGTGGTATACACATTGCCATTGTAAGTAACTGATATTGTATATCCAGTTCCTGTCTGTGCCACCTCAGTAACAACATCTTCTCCAGACTCTGTTTGTATGTCATCCGCAGAAAGTTCAGTAACAATATTGTCAAGACCTTCAAATGGTATCACATAGTCAACATCAACATCTCCAACGACCTCTGATAAATCAACACAATAAGTAAAGTCTTTGCTGCTGTTTAAAGTAATGTTCTTGCTTATACCGCAGTTTATGCACTCGTCAATAACAGGAATTAAATTCTCGTTAGAAGATAATACATATTCATTCATATAAGGGTCAAACGCACCTAGCTTTTGTGTTTTAAAAGATTCTATAAAAGTATCTCTAAACCAAGAACGCATACCTTCTTGAGATATAACAGTAAGCTCATCGCTTTTGTAAGACGCTCCTCTCAACCTAAGTACAGCCCCTCTCTTAGCGTCTGTAAAAAACTTGTCATAGCCCCATGATGAGAAACTCTCAGGATTTGAGCTAATACCAAAGTTCTCAAGTCTTGCTATCTGAGTTCCTAAAACCTCTGGAACTGACGTCACAGCAGAACCTCCTGTCGAGTCTGTAAGTAAATTCTTACCAGCAAGCACATATGATATTTTATCTTCTTGCAAAGTAAGTATGTCAGTCTCTCTTGCGAATAACATTTCTATAGGCCCAAATATATCCTCTAGTGGCTTAAAGTTTAATAGGCCAAGGTTGAACTCGTTTAATTTGTTTACGTTGCTCTCATCGTTGTAAACACCGCTATATGTCAAGTCAGCAAATCTATCAGCTTCTTTGTACTCAATGTTTGATGTAGAGAATATTCTATTACCTAAGTTAAAGTACTTTCCTGATATACTATCTCGTATCTTGTAGCTTTCAGCTCCATTGCCAAAGGCAAAACAGTTGAAGAACTCAGTATTTACAATAGCTGGCTTATTTAGAGTAAAGTCTTGGTTTTGAACATTACCACCATGCTCGCCTGTTGGTGTTATTGGGAATGATAAATTATTCTCATACCAAACATCTGGCAAAGCATCTGCTGGCTCTGACTCAAACACTAATGTTCTGTCGGCTCTATATACCGTAAACTCAGCTTGAACAGTAGAGCGTCTTTTTGAGTTTTGACCAATCCCACTGCATCTTCTTGTCCCTGTTACTAATAAAAATAACTGATTGGTAGTGGTGTTTCTATAAAATCTATAATAGTTAGTAGCACCCGCTACACTTATGATTGAATTTCCTGGAGCAGCTAAACTATTTGGTGGATTTGATGTTCCAGTTGCTAATGTTTGGTCATAAGAATTGCTTATGCCTTCATCGTTAGCCCCTACATTTTGTATTCCATCATCTAAAATATTTGATATATTATCTCCATTAAACCAATCAAACATATTGTCGTAGTCCTCAGAAGAGCTAAGCGTAATTTCGCCTAATGTATATATCCTTCTTTCACAACTATTATTACCATCCCCTGTTCCTAGTCTTTGTTGTTTTATTTTCATTACAATCCTACTTCCCGAAGGAACTGTGTAGTCAATATAATTACCAGGGTTAGAAGGGTCTTCTATATTCATTGGGTAAGCTAATATTGGAAACTTATCCTTTGCATTTTCATCTCTCGTTTTTTGACCTAAAGCAATAACTGAGTTCTCTTCTTGTATTACCGTGAAGTTGCTTGGGTTTATTTTCATATAAACACCAGCGGGTATAGGCAATAGAACAGGAGTATCAGGAGCTGGGTCAGGCTGTATCTCTGATGGTATCTCTAAGAAGTTGGCCGCTTGCGACTCTTTCTCAAGCACAGTTGCGTACACGCAGTTTTGCATTTCGCCAACAGAGTCTCTTTTAACTACAAGTCTATCTCCTTGCTCTATCTTAGCAGCGTTCTCACCTTCTAATAAAAAGTAAGCAGCGTTACTTGTTGGGTCTTCAAAGAATATATTGCTATATATTGTGTCGTAAGTATCTTCATCGGGCTTAATAACAAACTTATATCTTGAGGCCCACGATGGTGCTACTTGAGTAGTTGGTATTGATACCTGTATTGAGTTTTTGTTTGAAGAGTTTGAGCAGGGTATCTTAATGGTATTGTCTGGACTAACGAGTGCTGTTGAAGCTCTGTTAAACTCATCCATATACACAATACCTATCTCATACCCTCTGTTACTATGTAAACTTCTTGTGTTAGATACTTTTTGATAATATCCTTCTGCAAATACAACTGAGTAGTACTCATACACATCTTGAGTCGGAGTAGTTACATTATCCACATATCTCATGGCTTGAAACTGTAAACCTATTCTTGTACTCGCTGGATTAGTTATAACTTGTATTGGCTCGCCATCATCATATATACCACTTGCTAATTTAGTAAGTGAATCTAAGTTGTTTGGCAGTAAGCAGTTTACTTGGTCTGTAAGTGTAGTTCCATTACAAGCATCAGCTACAGTCTGTATGTTTGATGCGTTACCAATCTTCTCAATAAAATCACTATCAGTTGCAAGCTCGTATACTGAGTCATAATCAGAAAGAAGAACATAATTAAACGATACCTCTATATCTACAGTAGTCTCATCAGGAAAAGGCGTGTCTCCAGCAAAGTCAATATGGGATAGCCTTACGTCAAAAGTAATTGAAGACCCTTGAACAAGCTCTACACCATCCAAGTCAAAAAACACTATGGCATTTTGAACATACTTACCTATTCCTCCAATATTATAAGCACCTCCCTCAGTAGTATCAGGCAAGTCAGTCTCTCCTATAACCTCAGAAATAAGAGAAGTCTTGTACTCAAATCTTGTCTTATTACCGTTAGCGTCAACCATATTGTTGCCGTCAACATAATTTCCGTACACAAGCCTATTGGCCATTACCGTTTGAGCCTTCGCTAATTTAGGTACATTGTCATATAACCTTAATATCTCGCTGTCAGGAAGTACTGTGAATATCTTACTGTTCGTGAAAGTATATGTATAGTCAGTATTGTCTGAGTAGCCAAGCTCTGATTTGTTTAGTTTTTGTATTACTTTAATCGTAGGGGTCTGAGCTTCTTTAAATAAAAGGTCGATACCAACCACAAGAGGGCCTCCTGAGTTGAATGTTATTATGCTGCTATTCGTAGAATTTTGCATACCCTCATTGAGGTAGCTATTGTAACTAAAGTTAAAAGGCTTTGGCACAAAAGAAGGCTCACTAAATTGAGACGTGGCGGAATATCCGCCATCTTCATATCTGTATCTATATGCAAAGCAAATAAACCTATCTTCTAAAAATGTATCTTGGTCTCCTGTCTTTATTGGCTGTATCGTAGGAGCTTCTATAGGTGGTCTTTTTATAACCATTATAGATTCGTCACTAAACTGGTCTATATTTGTGACAGGATTAGGGTAGTTTCTTTTTATATTTATAAACCTTGGCGGGTTTAAATCGTCAGTAAAAAACAACAAGTCATCAATAATGTTAATTCCTGTTATTAGATATTGACTGTCAAAATTAAGAGTAGTCGTAACTCCATCGCCACTGTCTATACTTACAATATGATACGTTAGATTCTGAGTATTCGTATTGTACGACACAACCATATCTAATTTACCAGTATCTCCTAAAGAAAAATTACTATCGTGTATAAACCAATATATAGTTTCTCTTGAGCCATCCTCAATAGCTCCTATACATCTTGCACTTGAACTTAACGCTGTTCCATCTATGTATTGAAGAGATGTGACCTTTGTGTTACCTTTTGAGTTTTCTACAGAGCCAATCTCAGACTGCTCAGTAGAGCCAAGCCTCACGTTTAAAGCATCAATATACTCTCCGTTTGGTACAAGCCTTTCGTCAAGGCTCTTATTCATTCGCCCTGCTATAAAATTTCTTTGGATATTAGCCATATTACTTAATCCACTTGTTTTGTCCTCTTAGATTCATTAATAATCTTCCAGGGTGAATATTACTCATTCTTATTCTTGCGTTCCTTAGAAGGGCTGATTTGTCTTTTCTAGCCCTATTCACTATGTACTCTTGAACATTAAATTTGCTATTCAGTATAGAGAACTTAATGTAAGCGTAAATATACTCTTCAAACATTTTGTTTACGCTGATAAGAGAATCATCTCCATTCTCCATACCATCTGATATGTACTCTAAGATACAGGTTTCATTTGCCATAGTTGAGTCAAAGTTTATAACACCTGACTTCTTGTCTATTCTAAAGGTAGGATTAAAGTTCGCAGTCTCAGTATTTAAACCAAATGCTCCTCCGATGCTGTACTCTCTGTAACCTCTATAATCGTTTTCATCGTAGTTGTCCTCGTCCTGTACTCCGTTTGACTTGTTGAGGTATATACTTCTTTGCTGTCCTGACTTCCTCTGCTCGTCTAAGAGTGACTCTTTTGTTATAACATTACCATTACCATCAAAAGTTAGAGAACCATCGCTAGATTGGATGTATGCCTTTGCTGTGTTTAGCTGTATGTTCTCAGTAAGTGGTCTGATTAAACCATCCTTATACAGAGATATTCTCACCCAGTTCACATAGTCTGAAGGCAATATGAATTTCAAGTTCTCAGTAACTGTAAGCTCAAGTGCTTTTATCTCCTTGAACGCATCATAGTTTAGCTCTTGAATACCTCTCTTTGCATGAAACAGAACTTTGTATCTCTCTTCATTATTTACTAACGAGTGATTGCCTGAGTACATCAGCATAAAATTGTTCACTATGTCATTCAAACTAACATACTGATATGACCCCCAATTAGCGTCATCTGGAGATGCACCTCCATTCTCATAATATTGGTATTGTGATATATATGCCATAGCTTATAGTTGTTCTTGTTGGTTTTGAGATTGCTCTTCTATCTTACTAAAATTGTAAACCTCAGAGTCTCTAACTGATATACCTGAGTATTGTAATATTTTAGCTACTAACTTTGGCTCATCCTCAATAGGCAACTCAAAGTCTTGATAGTCTGATTGTGTTTGGTCAAATATAGGCTCACCACCTGATATGCTTATGTAAGTCCACTTGGGGTCTTTAGGGTATCTTATATACTGAGCAGAGACATCTGACGTACCATTAAAAGTGGATGGGTATATTGTTATACTATTACCCTCTTGAGTGTACGATGGAAACATTACAGTTGGCTTAGTTAAAAGCGAATTGTTAAGCATAGTAATTTTACTATGAGAAACCTTCTCAGCCTCTCCCTTGAATATACCACCTGTTGAACATAGCACCTTATTTAAAAGATAGTAGTCATTGCCTGTTGTTGTTTGAGATGGTAGAAAATATGTATTTAACGAATCTCTAGTTAGGTTGCTCGTTACTGAAAATGTATCTATTACTTCCTCTATTGTTTTTGTTATATCTGCATACTCAGTTCCTGAAACTCTTGAGTTCTCTTTATTGATTTGATTATTGTATCTACCTAAATACGAATCAAAGATGTCTAACTGAGCTTGCTTTGCAAATAAGTTAAAATCAGAAGGAGGTATATATCCGTAATTATTTTTATTCAATACAGCTAAAACTGTATTTCTAACAGAGTTTATCATCTGAAACTTTTTTTACAAAGATAACAAAAAAAAAGAGGTGTCGTTTTTTTAACAACACCCCTTTCTGTAGTAATATATAAGCCTTAGTTTACTGCTCCATTAGGTTTTCTAATAGCATTAAAACTTCAACACCTTCCTCTGTTTGGAAGTGTGATACCACCATTGCTTTTCCATCTTCTCCAAATGGTACATTCAATAGCTTGCTCTTGCTTGATGGTGTATTAAGCCATACCTCTCTACTTTTGTTTCTGAAAGTTAGTAGCTTCTCATCAAAGAACATCTGTACTTTTGATTGTAGTTTTAACATTGGGTCATTAACCATATTCAAGAAAGACTGTGGTTCTCTTTTAGCGAACACAAGCACCTCTCTTCTAATCTCAGCAGAACTAATCTTGCTGATGTCTCTATTTAAAAGAACTCTACCTAAAGATTGTATTTGCTCTACTCCAAGCTGACGAGCTTCTATCAAGGCGTCTGCCTCTAAGTTCATCTTGTCAACAATAGCTTGAGCATCTTTCTCCTCATCCATCTCAACAAATTTAATACCGTTAAGTGGGTGTAGATATAAAAACTCTTGTAATACAGGGTTTGTTCTTGGTACTCTTAAAAAGCCATCTTCAAAAATGATAGGCTCAATAATTGCGTTTCCATCTTGCTCGTCTTCAAAGACACTTTTTTGGTTTCGTGCATAACGCAAAGAGCGGTTAGTTCCGTTCTTTTCATCAAACCATAATAGAGGGAATCGCTTTGAATTTCTTGTTGGAAGCATAAAAGAAAGTGGGGCTGCTTCTCTTGTAAGTTTGTAGGTCTTGTCTACGAATTTTTTTTGTATTGCCATTTTTATATAATTTTAATTTGATTTAATAAATAAAAATTACCCCCACCGTTACAGTGAGGGTAATAGTTTTAATAATACTACTCTTGGAATAAGAAGAAGTTGTTTGCACCTAAAGTACATACAGCTCTTTCTGACAAGAATTGTACTTCCATAGCATCTAAGTCAGATGTTTGAGCACCTCCAGCAGAACCTGTAATCCAAGTTTTGTATCGTCTGTCTTCAGTCTCTGAAGCTCTATAACGTACATGCAAGAATGGTCTCTTAGCGTTTTTACCTAACACTTGGTCGTAAACAGTAGTAGAACCAGCAGGTACTAAAAGTCCATTTACTTTACCAGAAGAAGCTCCAGACGCAAGTCCACCTCTCATTGTTGGGTCGTTTAAGTATTTCCAATCAGACTTGTAGAAATCATAACCTCTACGGAATCCAGAGAAACCTAAGTTTAACGCCATATCAACGTCATTGTCAAATAAACCAAAGGAAGCAGCGTTTGCAGCTGATGTTCCATTGAATCCATTTAATGAAGCTAACATATCATCGATATCAAATCCAAAGTCTCTGTTGTTGAAAATAACATTCTCTTCAATAGCACCTTGCTTATCTAATCTTGAAACAACGCTGTCAAAGTCAGCAAGGGTAGTTGGGTTTCCACCGCCCCATACATTTCCTCTGTTCTCTACAACGTAGAAGATACCTTCAGAACCTTTGTCACCAACCTCAGTGTTGGCAGTTTGAGTTGCAGCTCCTGAGTTTGCCTCAGCAGGTACAGCTTCAATCATAGAAGTCTCTAGGTAATCATCGAAACGTAATCTTGTTTCGTGCTCAGACTTTAAGTACCATAAGAATCCAGGGCCATTGTCAGTCTCTACTTCAATCCATCCAATTTGTGCCATGTCAGACCCACTCACAGAGTATTTGTCTTTGATGATGATTGGAGAATTTTCGAAAATTAACGGGTCAGACTCTAAAGAACCTTTCATTCCAGTAGTTCCTTTCTTGAACTCAGAACCATAAATGAATACAGTTAAAGTGGTGTCACCAAATACTTGTCCACCAGCCTCGTAGTAAGCTACGTCAAAAGTTCCGTTTGCAGTGTCTACAGCAGTAACGATACCTTTGTTGAATCCAGTTCCGTTATTAGCAGAAATGAAAACAGTTTGTCCTTCACGAACAGCAATCGCTCCTGAACCAGGGACTAAAGTGTCTCCTACAGTAATTGTAGCTGTGTCATCAGCAGCAGAACCGTCAGTAGAACAGTTGGTGTATTTAGTGTGTAATCTTCCTTGCTCAGACCATTTGATTAAGTCAGAGCTAGAAGGCATTTCAGCTCCTACCAAACGAAGGAAAGAAGCAATACTTCTATTACCATAACGCTCAAATTCCTTCTCATAAGTATCAGGAAGATACTGATTCAAGAAATCAAAGTTAGTAATGTAGTTAGTCGATAAGGGAACCTGCTCAGCACTCGGCTGCAATTGGAATCCCGGGGTTGTTAAAACTTGTCCAGCCATAATTTTTTAATGTTTTAGTTTTTTTTACTTTTAATCTTTAAGCCTCTACCGCTATCTGGGTTTACAGCTCTTACGCTAATACCACCTTTTGAAACGACCTCTGGTGCTCTACGCTCTGACATATTAATATTTTTTGTCTTACGCATTACATCATCTGTAGCTTCTGATTTGCCTTGCTCATAAAAGAACTTAGCAAACTTGTCAGGGTTCATAGCAACCGCTAAGGATTTGTGATAACCAACTGCATCCTTCATTAGTCCATCATCGTCAAGATACTTCTGAATAAAATTCATCGGGCTCTCTTGATTCTTTCTTAAATCAGAAACGCTGCCAGGATTAAAAGTAAGTTTTTTGTCGTCTAACGAAAATTCAAAACCTTTGAAATCATCATTAAATACATCGTCAGTTTTCTTAGTGAACCACTGACGCTTTCTCTCAACCTCTTCTTGTTGGGTCTTTGCGGATTCAATATATTGCTTATAAGCCTTGAACTCTTCATTGTCTTCAAGAGATGAAGCATTGCTCCTTGACTCAAGGGGCTGCTTGTAAGTCTCTTTCTGCTCATTAAAGTATTTCTTGGCCTTGGCAACCATTTTCTTCTTTGCTAATCTTGCTTTCTTTATAGTTGACTCGTCATCTAATTCTTCGTCATAACTATACTCTTCCATTAAATCATTAATGTCAGACTCATCTAAGCCTTCTTCTGTAACACTTAGATACTCCTTTAGCAAAGAATCTTGGCTCATAGAATCAAAGTCTTTGTTTAGTTTAACAAAGTCATTAAGTCCACGGCCAGTTTCTTTTTTATATTTATAGTAAGCCGCTACATCTTCTGGCAGCTCTTCAGCTTGTTCTCGTTCTTTAGTTAACTCATCTAAAGACGATACTTGCTTACCATACTTTTTTTCAATATAAGAAAGAACGTCTTTCTCTTCTATTTCTTTTTGCTGTAGCTCTTGCTCTTGCTCTTGCTGCCGCTTTTGCTCATCTTGTTCTTGCAGGCTTTCTTTTTCATCATGTTGCTCTTCATGTTTTTTAAGTAAAGTTTCCTCTACCTCTTGTTGTGATTTTGGCTCAATGCCATCTAATGCTCTTACCTTTAATTCCATTTGATTTAATTTTTACAAAGTTATAAATTATATTGATACGATTTTTCGCCTATCTTGGGTCAAACTCACCCAATGAAAAACCATCTAAGCTATCCTCATTTGACTCAAAATTCTGAGGTGGTAAATTGTTTTTCCTCTGAGTTATAAGTTTTGATTGCTCTGTGTTCTGCTGACTAATCCTTTCTTTCTTAGCCTGCTCACGCTCATCCTCTCTTTTACTCAGAGCCATCTCGCTCATACCTTTTAACTGCAAGTTATAGTCAAACTCTTCTCTCATCAGTTGAGACTTCAATCTAGCTTCATTCTCAGTTTTCGATATCTCAAAAGCAATCTCAGCTTGTTTGACTTTAATCTTAGAGTCAGTCTCGAGTTGTATTTTTTGCATAGCTGTCTGAGCTGCCATCTCTTGAGATTTAAGCTGCTGCTGTGATACCATAGCTTGCTGCTGCATTTGCATCCTTTCGTCTCTCTCTTGCTTAGCAATACGCTTAACTTTGAGTAATTGGTTTGCAAGTTTAAGGTTCTTAATCTCACGAATGTCAATAGCATCCTCAAGGTTAATGTCTCCTTTAGATAAAGCCATTTGTATGTTCTGCTCAAGCATTGCTTTCTGCTCTTCGTCTGGAGATAGCTCTATGAAAATACCAAAGTCATATATATACAAGTCTGATATCTCATTTAAAATACTAACATTGTACTTGCCTATCTTATTTATAAAGTCATCTTTGAAGTCAGCGTACTGCAATATGTCTGCTATCCTGTACGTCAATGCTTCAGCAAGTGTTCTGTATAAATACAAACTACCTTCAAGTATGTGTCTAGTAGCTGTGTTTGAACTCATAGCTGCCATCTTCTGAACACCAACAAGTGCATTTGAGTTTGGAGTCGTTCCGTCTCTTGCCTCGTTTAGTCCTGTAACTGCCCTTATTTGGTCTAAATAAAAATTGTAGTTAGATATTAGCATCTGAACCTTAGAAGCTCCTGAGCTTGATGTAAGCTGCTCTATTGGAAGTCTTGCGTTGTTGTAGTCTCCTTCTTGAGTATAGCTTCTACCAACCACACTACCTGTCTGGAAGTAAAGCCTAAGAGCATCCTCAGCATTATAAGCTGAGCCGTTACCAAGGTCAACCTCGTTTAGTCCATCTGCATTTATAAACACACCATCAGGTGTAACTCTCGAAACAACCTGCTGCAACTTTAAATGCGTTAGCTGTATCTGGTCAACCATTGGTATCATTCTACCTACTAATGACTCAATTACACCTTTGTACATTCTTGGTGCTACTGCTACATAATTAGGTATTGCGTGTTGAGATGATGACTTAGGTCTGACCATATTCTCAGAAAGCTCCCACTTTAATAGAATGTCAGTACCCATAACCATGATACCATCGTACCAAACGTCAATAGTCTTTTCAATTCTTTCAAAGTTTCCTTCTTCCATCATCTCTGCTGGTGGATTGAAGTCTTCGTCTTTCTCTATCATCTTAGAGTTGCCACTTTCTGTAATCTTCTTTTTGTAGACGAACTTTTTAGTTGTCTTATAATTGAAGTACATAAGCGTACAAGTGTCTCTTCTAAAGATATCGTCTTGATAATACTGTGCTACATTATAGTAGTCATACCAACTTTGGCTATATTGAGATATCTCATTTAAGTCTTCTTTTGTAAGAGACTGGTCTATCTTTAATAGCTCTGTAATTGGAACTGTCTTAATCTCACCCCAATAGTAGCAATCCTTAAAGTTCGGGTCTTCAGTATAACTGTACACTACGTTAGCTGGGTCGACATAACTCACCTCTACACCTGAGCCTGGTAGAAACTGATGTTTTGCTACAGCAATACCAAGTGTTGTTAGGTCATAGTCAAGTCTCTTTCTTGTATCTACATAGTGGTTCTCCTCAAATATAGTATCAATAGCCTCCTCCTCAGCTATCTCAATAGCTGGCTTGTAGTTGAGGTTCATGTATAATGATAACTCTTCGTCTGTTGCTGGAAGCTCATCTGGGTTCATTACAAATGGGTCAACCCCTGTCTCACTCTGTATAGTAGACAGAATATCTTTTGCGGCCATTTGGCCCTCTATCATATCTTGATACTTGCTTCTTTTTGACTGAGACATTGCATCTTGTGCATACGCCTTTACTTTAAAAAGCCTGTCAGACATACCGTTTACAACGATGTCAACAAACTTTGGAAGTATCGGTACGGGTGTCCAGTCTAAGTTTAAATACGATAGGTCACCATCAATGGCAAGCCTGCTTTTATACTTAGCTATCGCCTGTTCTCCCCTTGCATACAATCTTAGTTTGTGGAAATTACCCCACTGGTTATAATACCGACATTGCTGTCCATCTTTCTTGAACCATTGGTATTGTATACTTTGTCCTATTTGAAGTCCAAACTCTTTTGTGTTTTTCTCCGCATCAGAAACAAACTGACTGGGGAATCCTTGTGGACTAATATTTATTTTTACTTTATCCATTTATCTTATTAACTCGCTTAGGTTTCCATTGTTAGTGTACCTTGCAAAGTTAAGACTTATTTTTGATTGTTTTTGCTCAGGTAAATATAGGTTTTTTTGGTTTGCCATAATTGCCAACCCTGAGCTGATACTCGCATCAAAGTTAGTTCTGTTTGATATATCAAACTTAGCCCAGTCTTCAAGCGTTCTATTAAACAGCATATCACCTATCTCATCAACTGGTCTAATAGTTCCTTCCATATCAAAGCCTACATGCTTTTCAATGTAAGACTCAATAGCAGCTGCGTGTGATTGCTTTACGTCTTCAGAGGTGTTTGGTATTCCTCCAAGCTCCCTCTCAGTCTTTGATAGTTTGTTGTAGTGCTTATCGGGTCTGTTCATTGAGAAGCCTCTGTAGCCTCTGTTCTTTAAATGATACAATAGCCTTGGCTTGTTGTTCTCTGCAAGTATTGGCATACCATAAAATACAATAGCCATTAGTACCTCTTCAAAGAATATCTCAGCAGTCTGTGGCCTTGCTACATACTGTAAGAAGAACTCATTGCTTGGTGCGTCATCCATATTGAACTTAGTCATTCCGTGTAAAGCTCCGTTAGAACCTCTGCCTCCAACAGTTCCTGATATGTCATAACTATCACAACCAAACGAGCCTATGTGCTCATTGCCTGGGTACTTAATACCGTTCTTTTCTATTACTCTGTTCTGTAAGTTTTTGCCAGGAACCCATGACACTAAGAACCTTCCTCTTTTGTCAGGAGAAAATATTACCTTTGTGTCCTTAATTCCGTTCTCCCAATAAAATGTACCTTGCGTTGTATGCTGGTTCATAATAAGAGAATCATTGTAGTCAATCTGCTGATATATCTTAGTGAGGTTAAAGATTGATGATTTACTCTCATCTCTAAATGCGTGTGACTCAGTTCTTGGAAACTGTCTGTAAAATTCATTCAGTGCATCAGCATCATTTTTTAATGAGTCAACCTCTGCTTCCCAATAGTCAATAGCACCATTCTTTATCATCTCACCATCAACACCTCTTACAGGAACCTCAGGTTTTTTAAGCACAGGCATACCATAAATATCAATGAACCCCTCCATGTTCCATTCCATTGGAATAAAGAGTGAGTACATACCTGACTTAGTCTGACCATTCTGATTTCGCTTTGTAGCGTCTGAGTCTTCGTATAGTTTCTTAAAGTTCTCACCTCCCTTGTTTAATGCGTTTGAGGTTGAGCCCATCATACACTTACCGATAATCTTACTACCTAAACGCAAACAAGTCTTTGTTACACGCCAGTTGTTTAGTATGCTGTTTGGCTTTAATATCTTACCACTCTCATCATGTATTAGTAACTGTAGCTTCTCACCATCATAGGAGTTGTCATCTGTATTCTTCCAGTCAATAGTAGTATTAAGACCTGTCATCTCTTCACTTGCTATGTCGTGCATATTTTTCTTGGTAATCCTTGACGCTGGTATTCTAAAGGCAAGCTCTGTCTTCGGCTTGTCCATACCGTCTTGTATTGGCTTGAAGAAAAACGGTAGTTTGTTTGCTATTGGAACAACCTTGTCGGTAAACATCTTTTTGGCATCTCCCCCTGTCTTTGATAGTATTCCAAGTCTTGAATCTTTTGCAAGTGTACCTATATTAACAGACTCAGTTGAGCCCATAAATGAGAACCCTGAACGTCTTATTTTTAGATACACCATTCCAAAGCATCGTGCATCAGCTTTACAGGCTTCCCATAAAATCCAGAAAATCCTGTTCGCCTCACGGTAGTCAGGATAACCTACGTCAATACTTGACCACTGCAAGTACATATAGTGAGAGCCTGTAATGTAGGTAGGCTCTCCGTTGTTCATAAACCAAAAGCCTTCTTCTCTTTTGTCAAACTCTTCTTCAATGTAATCAACCCACTTATTCTTAAAAGCTGTAGGCATATCGTTCCATTGGAATATGGACTGTATGCGTGAAAGCTCTTTAGGTATGTCTTGTCTCTCCCAGTATTGGTCTTTCTTTGTCTTGCTTCTTGAGTGAGGTTTCTTAGGAGTTTCAGGAAGTGCAATCTTCACGCCTGATATCTCAATAATATCGCCAACCGTTCCAGTCTTTGATATAATTACAATATCATACTTATCATCATAGCCATAATCCCACCCCTTCTTTTTGTTCTTTCTTTTTAGAACACCGATTGGAATGTGGTCAGGTATTAATGTTACAAGATTATTTTGACCTTCGTTCTGCAAATCCTTGTTTTGTTTGTGTTTTGCCATCATCGGCAGCCGCAAATGTGATACTCTCTTTCTCAGCCTCTATTCTTGTGAGTATTGAGAAAGCATCCTCTATGGCTAATTTTTTTGTAGCAGCAGCATTTTTTAATTTATCAGCAGCAAGGTCATCATCCTTTTGACCTGTTATAATTTTCTCTCCAGCAACTTTAATCAGTTCCTGTACCGCCTTGTAGCCTGCTTCTATTATTTGATTTTTTAGCTCTTCTGATGTCATCTTTAAAACGCTTTACTTTTTTTATTTTTACATTGTAGTCGGTATGCTCAATGTCATCCTCCATCCACTCCCATTCTCTCATATCACCATTGTTATTTGGTGGTCAAACATTCTGTACATCTTCTTGCCGTCAACATTAAACTCATACTCACTATCAGGCTTGAATGACACTCTGTCTCCATCTTTAACACCATACGATGATAGGTGCTCATTTGGATAACGCATGATTCCCATAAGCGGTTCTTCTTTCATTGGCTTGAATATATGAGACTCAGTAGGAGGTACAGGCTCTACAAAGCAGTACCTGTCGTATGCCTTCCATTCGCCTTCTGACTTGTACATAAAGAACTGGTCTAGCTCTATAAAGAAAAGGTCGTCTTTAAAAAAGCTCTTACCACTTCTTTGGTTTCCCTTTATGTCATTGTAGAACTTAAACACATTGTGATGCACGAGAAGTGTGTCTCCCTTTTTAATCGGGCCATTGTATTTGATAGGAGTCTCTATTACCTCTGCCTCACGGTTTGAGAACCTATGGTCTTCCTCTGAGGTGCTGATAAGAAAGTCAACACCACCTATATTTTTTGTGTTGTTGTATCTTTTGCCCTTTAAAGGTCTTGCTATAAAGTAATCAGGTGAACGCATTATATGTCAATGTTATATTCATACGACACAGGCATTGAGTCATTGAACTCTTTCCAGAGCAATACCTCATTGTTCTTCTCAATAAATATTTTTGTTGAGTGCTCTTCTTTTTGAATTAGGTGTATGACATACGAGCCATCCAACACAGACTGATTTACAATATAGTGCATCGCATTTTTATAGTCTGCCCCTATTGATATTTTTCTTATGTACATTTTATTTAATTTTTAATAATGCTAAGTTAAGCAATATTGAGATAGCTAATGTAGTTATTAGCCAAAAAGGTGTTTTGTATCTGACTATCTCAATCTTCTCATTTTGATTTGTATTTGTTGTTTTGCTCTTATACTCTTTTTGAATACTGTTTACAATGCTGTCTAAGTTAATCTCAGCTCGTATCTCGTTGTTTTTAGACTCAACTGTTATATTCCCTTGTGCGGTTCTTAATCGTTGCTTAAAAGGCTTTAAAATGCCTAAGCTATCGCAAGGGCTTTCAATGATAATACTATCTCGTATTGCCTTTGTTATAATGCGGTCTTTTGTAACAACTATGGTGTCGTTTTTTATAACCTCTTTTGTTTGGTTTATAACCTTCTTGCTACCGCATGACGTTAGTAAAAGTAAACAAATAATAAGTAGTCGCATAGGTTTACTTTATGGTTAGTGTAAATCCGTTTGGAGCAAATTTAACTAATTTTTTTAAGGTGGCTTTGCTATTAGTCACATCTTTGTAACTATCACCATCAATATCAACTAATTTATCTCCAACAAGTATACAGCCCTTTATCTGCGAGTGGTAATTGCCTGCGTGTATAAGTATGTATGAGCGACCCTCTACTTCTTTAACATAGAAGTGGTCTCCGTACTTAGAAGACTTCCTAGGAATCACATCATACTCACCTTCTGGGATGCAGCTAACCTGCCTCTCATTATTAAGCCAAGGTAGCTCAAGGGTCTTGCATTGAAAGACGACGTGCTTGTCGTCTACAACAATGCTAAACGTACCTGTTGTTTGCATGTCTTCAAATGTCTCTCTATTTATTATTGCTTTCATTGTTCAAATTAGGGTATAGCTCCGTCATTATCGTTTTGCTGACGTCAGCAATATGATATATTTGTCCAGTTAATTTTCGTAAAAACTGGACATTACCACTTCTTATCCTTATTGTTCTTTATCAGTGAACGTAAGCCTTCTACGATAGTATCTGGTGCAAATAAGAACCCTACACCTACCACCAAAAGTATAGCAAACTGAAACACCTTACTGTCTTGTACAACAAAGATATAAGCTATTGCAGCAGCCATAATAAGTATGCCCAATAAAGTAGTTTTCCAGCCTTTTACTATGTTGTTCATTTTATGAATAAGCTAAATATCTTTAAGATAATAGTAATTACAATTAATGTAGCAGCACCTAATTGGAATAAGTCCCATTGTGTACCGTTCTTTTTCTTATCAATCCAGTTTAATATCTTATCTATCATTTCTTTTATTTTTACGTTCCTCTATTAATAAAATCCATTTGCTTATTGTATAGCCTATAGCCACACCAGTCAAAATGATTTTCAGTATTAAGTCAACTTGCATAAAGTTAAATGCCATTGCTGCAAGGTTAAGTCCGTATATTTTCAAGTCTTGTGTCATAGTTAGAATTGATTAGCGAAAGCCATATAGATAAATTCTCTACCGCTTTCGTTTATTGTAGAGCCAGTAAAAGAAAAACCACCGACAAGACCAATCATAGCGGCTTGTGCTACTCCCATAATAGTTATTGTTGATAGGGTTGTAAACATAAACCCACTTATAAATGATATTTTATTGTCCATAGTTTAAATGGGGGCTTTTATACCCCCTTTTGTTAAAATTAAGCAAACATATACAAATCTTGATTTCCTCCGTTTGACATTTGCCTACCAAA